>Ga0074044_10000407_pt1 | contig 42889 bp, 41 predicted proteins | sample BogForMeECP23OM1_FD_94443 | JGI IMG/M metagenome (GOLD analysis project Ga0074044, IMG submission 94443) | Bog forest soil microbial communities from Calvert Island, British Columbia, Canada - Bog Forest MetaG ECP23OM1 | ecosystem: Environmental > Terrestrial > Soil > Wetlands ...
CTTGCCATTCCACGCCAGCGATGCGAACGTCCGCTGATTACTCATCGCCCCACCTCCTCATCAACCACTTCCCCGATATCCTACTATCCGCTAAATCCTATCACTTGTGCAGAGCTTCCCTAGTGAGGGTTCTGACGTCACCTATCAACTAGCCAAGAGGTTCCCGAGACCTCAGGATACCGTCGGCCCGAGCTGCCCTCACCAGGAATCTTTCGGAACCGGCGTCCTGAACGTCCTGACGAACACGGCCTTTCATGCCGCAATGATGTTCGCTCCGCCTCGGAAGAAAGTTCACAGTGGGTCGTGTTCCCGTTTGTGGCAATCAAATTTGGGGCAATCAAATTGGTTATGCGCTGTGCGCTGGGGATGGTTAGTGGCATTCATGTCGTCGAATCGTTACTTTCATCGCATGCTGCGCCTGCGCCGAACATCGCGTCAAGTGAAATACAACGCCGTCTTTAGAGCTGTCGATCGTCGTAGCGATTTCGCCGCGTCCCGGCGAATAGCCGCGCTCGCGCCGCAAGTCTGATTCTGCCGGCCAGCCCGAGGTTGTCGGCCCATAAATTGGCCGTGGTGAGGCGGCCTTATTTCTCTGGCCCGCATAAGATAGCATAGTTCCGAATCGCAGGCGGTTCACAATATGACTAGTCCTACGATTGACCCCAGCTGCGGCGCTCACGAAGTCGAACTCAGTGTGGTCATTCCTTGTCTGAACGAAGCTGACACCTTGGCCGGCTGCGTCAGGACCGCGCAAACCGCTATCCGGGAAAGTAGAATCGCCGGCGAAGTCATCGTTGCAGACAACGGCAGCGATGATGGCTCTGCTGAAATTGCGGTCGAGCTGGGGGCACGCCTGGTCCGTGTTCCCGCCAAAGGATATGGCAGTGCTTTGATGGGAGGTATCGCCGCCGCGCGGGGTGAGTTCATCATCATGGGTGATGCTGACGGCAGCTATGACTTTCTTGAGATTCCCCGATTTATGGAAAAGCTGCGCGAAGGGTACGACCTGGTGCAGGGATGCCGTTTGCCGTCGGGCGGGGGCAAGATCATGCCCGGAGCGATGCCGGTTCTGCACCGTTGGATCGGCAATCCGATCTTCTCGTTGATGGCGCGGCGATGGTTCCATTCGCATCTACAGGACATCTACTGCGGAATGCGCGGCTTCAGAAAGTCGCACTACGAGCGGCTGGACCAGCGGTGCACCGGTATGGAGTTCGCCACCGAGATGATCATCAAAACGTCCCTGCTGGATGCCAAGGCTGCCCAGGTGCCGATCACGCTTTATCCAGACGGCCGCAAGGTCCACGCGCGGCACCTGAATACTTTCCGCGATGGATGGCGAACTCTGCGTTTTTTCCTGCTCTGTACTCCGCGGCGATTGTTCCTCGTGCCGGGCGTATTACTTATCCTGCTAGGCATGCTTGCCTATGGACTGGCACTGCCCGGAGTGACGCTGTACGGAGTAAAACTCGACGCCCACACGCTCTTATTTGGAAGTCTCGCAATGCTGTGCGGCTATGAGTCGGTATTTTTCGCGATTTTCGCCAAGACGCTCGCGATCAAACAAGGCCTGTTACCGTCCGACATACGGATCAGCCGGTTCTTCAATACCGTCAACCTTGAAGTTGGCCTTGTAATTGCCGCCGCGGCGATGATCTTCGGTCTGGTGCTACTGGGACTTGCCATCGAGCAATGGCGACTGGTGAACTACGGTTCGCTCGATTACGCCCGCACGATGCGGCTTGTGGTTCCAGGCGCCACCCTGGTCGCGCTGGGATTTCAGACCATTCTGTCGGCATTCATGATCAGCTTTGTGGACCTCGAGCACCTATGATGCCCATCCGCCGGCATCCGTCAGCTGGAGTAAGCCAGCCCACCTGGTCGATGCTTTCGAATAACGACTGAGTAGAGGATGATGTCGATTGCTACACGGCCGCAAGGAGAATCATCTGTCCAAAGACGCCGCCTCCCTACAGTCGAGGTATTTCAATCGGGTCCGATATCGCGGCGCCTTCGATCCCGCCGTCAGCGCGTACGCGGAGCCGAAGATCGAGTTCATCAAGCGTCACGCGACGGTCGCCGGGCAAATCCTCGACGTCGGCTGCGGCAACGGGATCTTCACGGCACGCTTTGCCGCCACCGGCGCTTCGGTGATCGGCGTTGATCTTTCTCCCCACCTGCTCGAGCAGAATCCGCACCGCCGGCTGACCTGCGGCGACGCGAGCGCGCTGCCCTTTGGCGACGGCGCGTTCGATATGGTCTTCGAAGCCAACGTGCTGCATCATGTGCCGGCGCGCGAACGAGTCATCAGCGAGATGAAACGCGTAAGCCGCAAGTACGTCGTGCTGCTGGAGCCCAACCGCTACAATCCCTTGATGCTGGTCTTCTTTCTGTTGGTTCGCGAGGAGCGCGGCGGCCTCAAATCAAGCGCAAAGTCCCTGGAAAAGGATCTTCGCAGAAGCGGACTGCGGGTCGTGAGCAGCCTCACCACGGGCATGATTTCTCAGAACAACACCCCCACCGCCTTGATCCCTCTGCTGCGCACGTTTGATCGCCAAATATGGTGGGGGGAATATGTTGTGATCGTTGCCGAAAAGATCGGCTAATTCGGTTTCCGGCACAAGAGTTCGTATTGCCCGCCGATCGGCAGCGACGCCAGGTGCGGCTCCAGAGCGCGCAGCCATCGAAGGAAGTGCGGAAAGATAAAAAGATAATCCGTCCTCAGGACTTCGAATCGCGCCGCTATCACCAGCCGCCGCGACTCGGGCGGGCTCAGCGTAGTCGCGTCACGATCGAACGGAATGCGGCTCATGACGTAGCGAGTGCCCGGGTTCCACGGATTGTTCTCCCATAGCGCGAGCAATCCGCCCGGTCTCAGACAGCGATACAGGTACTCGGCCGCGGCTGCACGATCGGGCGGCGATATGTGGTGGAACACGCAGTTACAGAAAACCAGGTCGGCGTTGCCCTGAGCTTCATATTCGCCCAACCGAAAGAACTGCGCTTTCGGCGACCCGAAGGTATTCCGGGCAACTTCAAGTGATCTCTCCGAGGTGTCGATTCCCACCACCGAGGTCGCGCCGGCCAGCTCGATCAGGAACGGTACGTTGGAGCCGGTTCCGCAGCCGAATTCGATCGTGTGCCCGGGTGTAAATTGCATGCGATCGAGGCATCTTCTAAGCCATTCGACCCGCCGTCGCGCGAAGTAGCTCCGGTCTTCTCCGGTCGCGGCGAGTCCCTGCGTCAAAGCGCGATCATAGGAATCTGCGTACTCGTCAAAATTTGAACCGGCGTTCGAGCCGCGATCACTCATTTGTCCGCTCGCGACGGCTCATCGAGGGTCACCCGCGACCTGTCTGCCCTCAATAGGGGATTGAGCGTTGCCGGATCGAGATTCGAACCTAAACGCCTTCAAAATTTGCAAATCCCAGCTTTCGCCAGGCGCGCTCGCCGTTTCTGAAGGGGTGTGTGGCATGTTTGACTAGCGCGAGCAATCCGCCCGGTTTCAGACCGCGATACGGGTCCTCGGCAGCGGTTGCGCGACATCATCTCAGTGGCTCTCTTTCTCGTACACCAAGGCAGCCAGGCCCCGGTCGCGCCGATCGCGGCGAAAGGGCCCGAACTCGCCAACCATGCGATAGTTCGACTCGATCCAATGGTAAATCTCCTGGTCGTAATCGATGCCGAAGTAGTCCGCACCGTATTCAGGGGTTCTTCGTAACGTCACCAATATGTAGTCCGGCGCTGCCCGGTTGAAATCCGCGAGGCAAACCTGTTCCTGCGCAGGAGACAGGATTCCGGGCACCAGCATGTACCATCTGCCCGGCGCTTCGGTACCGGTCAGGGCATACAGGATAGGCGCCTCAGGCAGCACAGCTACCTGCCGGCCCTCGCGTTTCTGCTCGGTGATGAAGTCGAGGATCTGTCGCGCGACGCTCGCTTCCTCTGGTCTGAGGTGGAAGACGCCCCAACTCGTATCGAGTGTGGCCAGACGTTGCTTTGTTTGCGGGATGCAGATGAGCGCAAGCATTACGACTTCCGCGGCCAGCAGGCAGTTTAAGAGTCCGCGCTGCCGATCCGCCGAAAGCGCCGGGCTAGCCGCTTTTATGCATCGGGACATTGCAACCACGAAAACCAAAAAAAGCGGCATCGCAAAGTAGATGCTGTAACCGTCCGGTCTTATCCCCGCGAAAACACGAACCGCAGGGATCAGCGCGAAGATGCCAAACGCCGCCCCGGCCAGGCACTGACGACCGCTCTTTCCGAGCAGCTCGTAGGTCGAGTATGCGACAAAGCCGCATCCTATGAAGAACAACCCTGTCGGAAAAACCAGAAGCTTGGTCAGTACTTCCGTAATGAGATTCAGCGGACCAAACCGATGCGTCACCGCGATCGCAACAACAATCGCGAGTGCGACGTTGCGCGCGCTCCGGCGCGCTATGGCCAGAAGACTCCACAGGGTGAGACTGATTGCCGCGCCCATAAGCAGCAGCACCATCTCGCGCGGCACAAAGCGCTGGCCGAGATGGAAGTAGAGGTTAGCTCCAAAAGCGTGCATGGCTGTCCCAGGCAGCCCGACCCAGTTGGCGTCCACCATGAAAGCAGGCGTAAGGGTCCAGAAAAACCATCCATAGACTGCAACCCAGAGCACAATGCCCGGTGCGCAGGCGGCGATTCCATGCAACAGCGGACGCATCGATCGTCGTAGGATAGCCTCCATCACCAGCACGAACGCCAGCATCAGGTAACATGCTACGCCGAACTCCTGCTTGCACAGCAGGGTCAGACTGGCAGCGAACCCGGACATCAGCAGGTTGTATCCGGGTCGATCTAAGAGGCTCCTTAAGGTGAAGCGCGCGCACAGCAGGCTCAGCAGCAAGCCGATGGTGGCGCCATAGGAATAGGGGAATGCGTAGTTGAAAATCCCGGGTGAGAAGCCCATGAACAAAAGCGCAAGCGCTGCCGTCAGGCCGGCAGCGCGTCCTTCGAGCATCGCACCAAGCTCAAGCAGCAGGATCGCACAGCCGATCGCCACCGCGATCCCGAACAAGTACAGGACGACGAGATGCTGTCCGAAGGTCGCTATCAGCAGTGCGCCGACGTAAGGAGCCAGCGGCCCGTAGGGGTAGAAGAAATCGCGGTAGATTAATTTCCCGCGCAGGATTTCGCAGGGTACGTAGAGCTCCCGGCCGCAGTCTATCTGGAAGTCTCCCCAACGAGCCCAGGTGTACCACGCAAGCACCATCGCGACCGCGACGATGAATCCTCGTAGCGCCGCGTCTTCCCAATCGCCAAGGTTAGAACTCAGGCTCGCTGTCAATCGGAATTTCGCTCTCGAACTGCGCGGCGGGCAAAGCCTTTGGAGCGGCGCTTGTTGACCTTGGTCGCTTCCGTCTGCCGAGTCTCAGCGAAATCTATCATCGCCTGCTGGCAGGCCGGGGCGGCGTCCACGGCAGCGGTCCTGACGTAAGTACCGTCGCCCAGCATTTCCCACTGGCAGCGGTTGGGCCGCAGCTGGATGTCAATCACGCTGCGCAACTCCTTGCGGAGTTGAGGGTCTTCGACCGGCGCGACGACCTCGACGCGGCTTTCAAGATTACGCTTCATGCAATCGGCGGAGCCGATGAGAAAATCCTCCGCGCCGCCATTGCGGAAGTAGTAGATGCGGCCGTGTTCGAGGAATCTGCCGACTATGCTGACCACGCGCACGTTTTCCGAGAGCCCCCGGATTCCCGGGCGCAGCCTGCAGGTGTCGCGGACTATCAGGTCCACCTTCACGCCCGCCTGCGAGGCGCGATAAAGAGCCCGCGTTATGTCCACGTCCTCGAGCGCGTTCATCTTGAACTGAATCAGGCCCGGCGCCGCAGACGAACTGACCTTGATTTCGCGTTCGATTCGCGCCAGCAGCGCGCGCTTCAACACGGTGGGAGCGGGCAGGATCTTGCGATAGCGGCGATTCGGCATATAGCCGGTCGTCAGGTAGTTGAATAACTCAGTCAGGTCTTCGCCAATAGTATTATCGCAAGTTAGTAGTCCGTAGTCGGCATAAAATCTCGCCGTAACCGGATGATAGTTGCCGGTGCCGATGTGAGCGTAGCGCCGCAGGCCGTTGTAATCCTGGCGAATGACCAGGATCACCTTGCTGTGAGTCTTCAGGCCTACGACACCATAGGTTACGTGAATGCCGAATTCCTCGAGTCGCGTCGCAAACTGGATGTTCGCGGCCTCGTCGAAGCGCGCCTTCAGCTCGACCACCACCGCCACCTGCTTGCCGTTGCGCGCCGCATCGCACAGGTAGCCGATGATTTTCGAGTCAGGCGACGTCCGGTAGAGAGTCATCTTGATCGCGCGAACCTTTGGGTCGTCCGCGGCTTCGCGCAAAAACCGCTCCACCGAGGTCGAGAACGATTCGTACGGATGCAGCAGCAGGAACGAACCGGCGTCGCGAATGACGTGGAAGATGCTGCGTCCGATGGTCAGGCGCGGGTGATCCACCGGATGATGCGGCGGATCGTGCAGCGCGGGTGCGTCGATCGCCGCGAGCTCCCCCAGGTCGCGCATCGAGATCATCCCGTCCACTTCGAAGACGTCGGCGCGTTCGTCCAGTCCCAGTTCCGCCGCCAGCATTCCGCGATGAACCGGATTGATTCCGGTCATCACTTCGAGCCGCACGATTGGTGCGAAACGGCGGTCGCGCAACTCGGATTCGATCAGCGCCAGCAAATCGTCGGCCTCGTCCTCGTCGCGCTCGGTGTTGGCGTTGCGCGTCACCCGGAAAAGCTCGTACGAATCGATCAGCATCGAGGGAAACAGCAGATCGAGATTGTTCGCGACGACGTCCTCGAGCCGCACAAAATCATTTTGATCGCCGACCCGCAGAAAGCGCGGGATTCCAAAACCAACCGGCACTTTCACCCGCGCCAGCAGGGGGTCCGAGTCGTTCTGGTAACGCGCCGTGACCAGCAGGTTGAGCGACAGATTCGACACGAACGGGAACGGATGCGCAGGGTCCATCGCCTGCGGCGTCACCAGCGGGAAAATGTTCTTGCAGTAGTACTCGCGCACCGATTTGCGCTCGTCGTCCGAGAGGCTGGCGTAGAGACGGATGCGAATGCCGTGGTTCTCGAGCTGGCTCAGAATCTGCGGACCAAGCTCGCGCTGCCGCTGCTCGAGTTCGCGCACCACCAGGTAACACTCCGTGATCTGTTGCTGCGGCGTGCGCCCGTCAACCGTCAACTCCTGCATCCCCGCGACCACCTGCTGCTTAAGGCCGCCGATGCGCTTCATGAAAAACTCGTCGAGATTGGACGCCGTGATCGCCAGGAACTTAAGCCGCTCCAGCAGCGGATTTCGTTCGTCTTCCGCTTCATGCAGAACGCGCCGATTGAAGGCGAGCCAGGTGAGCTCGCGATTAAGGAACAGCTCGGGCGAGGTAAGGTTCTTGTCGATTCGCGGCGGCGGCGCTTTCTCGGCCGCCGTGACCGATCCGTCGATAGCAGTAGCCGCGGCTGGCGGGTCGGCCGCGCCTCCATTTTGAGGCGCCGGCGCATTCGCAACCGTCGTCGCGCCAACTAGCGCGGGATTATCCGCCTGATCCCCCACCTGCTCGTCCGGTCCCATACTGCCCACACATTCTACCCGCCTGCGCGGTCAATTGCCTATCCTGCCGCTATGATCTCTAATACATGAGTATTTCCGCCATGTTATATAACGTCGATTTGTTATCGACATGTCAATTGTGCGATTCTCCTGACGAAGTCCTGCCCCGGTGGAATCATGGCTGACTATTTGTACGACGTTGCAAGCCGGCTCGTCGCGTTCGACACGGTGAGCGCAAAAAGCGATCGCGACGCGATGGAATACATCGCAAGCGAGCTCACGCCACGCGGATTTAAAACCGCGCTTCAACCGGTCGAGCTGTTCGGCGTCTCGCAAGCCAACCTGGTCGCGTGGGTTGGACCGCCGTGCGCTGGCGGCTTGATAATTTCAGGACACGTTGACACCGTCCCTTTCGACGGACAGCCCGGATGGGAGCGCGATCCGCTTAAGCTCGAACTCGCGGGCGATCGAATTTACGGCCGCGGCGCCACCGACATGAAAGGGTTCATCGCGCAATGCCTCGACGCGGCGCGCACCCTCGATTCAGCCCGGCTCAAACGGCCGCTGGTATTCGTCTTCACCGCGAGCGAGGAAGTCGGTTGTCTCGGCGCTCATAGCGTCGCGCCGGCGCTCAAACAAATCCTGGGCGATACCCCCGTCCCGCGCCTGGCGTGGATCGGCGAGCCGACTTCGTGGCGAGTGTCGCACGCGCACAAGAGCATCGTTTCGTTGGCCGTAACCGTCCGCGGCATCGGCGGCCATAGCGGCGCACCGGCCAGGGGCGTCAACGCGATTGCCGTAATGGCCCGCGTCATAGACGCGATCGGCCGTTTTCAGCAGGAACTCGCGGCGCGCCGGCCTGCCGAATATGCGGAGATTTTTCCCGACGCGCCGCACGACGTGCTGAATTTCGGAACAGTGCAAGGCGGAATCGCGCTCAACATGATCGCCGAGGAATGCAAGCTGCGCATCAGCTATCGCACGCTGCCCGACGCCGATCCGCTCGGCGTTTACCGTGAGATCGGGCGCCGGCTCGACGCGCTCGACGGCTACGACTATGCCGGCCGCGAGCATAGCGCGAAAATCGAAATCGCTCTCCTGAACGTCGTGCCGCCCCTCGACTCGCCGCGCGGGACGGCTCTGGAAGCCGCCCTGTTCGCCGTCACCGGCGCGAATGCCTCCGGCGGCGTGCTGTATGCCACCGACGGCGGATGGTTCACCGGCTCGGGCATCACGTCGCTCATCTGCGGCCCCGGCGATCTCGAGCAGGCGCATCAGCCCAACGAGCACATCCGCCGCGACGCCTTCGAACGCGGCCCTGCGATGATTAACAAAGTGATCGAACGCCTGTGCTGCGCCCCCTGATTTACTGGACTGAAATAGGTATGCGAACTTCAAACGACGATTCGATCGCGACGCCGCCCTTCACTGCCGGGAAAAACTTCCACTGCCTGAGCGTGTCGAGCAGCACCTGATTGAGGCGCGGACTCGAGGTCGGCTTTTCCAGCGTCACCTCGCTGGCGCCGTCGAACGACACCTTAAAACGCGCGACGGCCTCGGTCTGGATCACGTCCTCGCGCAGATCGTCGGGTATCACCGGCGTCGGCGCGTAAATCGCCCGCGCGCCCACCGTATCGCTGCCGATTCCGCCGCCCGATTCGCCCGTTTCCGAACTGCCGCTCGCGCCGCTCTCAGTCGCCGTTCCCGCGCTCGCGCCGGGTGTCTCCTCGACGCCCGGAGCCGCGGTGGATTTTTCAGTGCCGTAGGGAGAGCGAATCACCGGCGGCATCGGCGCGAGCTTCTTCACATGCGCTGCCGGATGAGGTTTGACGATTGGTGCGGCCTTCGGATGAGGAATGGCCGGCGCCGCCGGATGAATCGCGCCGCCGTTGCCCTGCAGCCCGCCGACTTCCGGCGGGATCTCAACCAGCCGCGCCTCAATCGGCTTCAGCTCCGCCGGCGGCGCCTTGGTGCGCATCAGGATGAGCGAAAATCCGCTCAGCAGAATCGCCCAGATTGCGATCGCGGCCGGGATGATCCACAGCAGCCGCCGCGCCGGCTCGTCCAGCTCCGGCGGTCGCATCGCGATGCGGGCTGCATCGGTCATGATCAGTGCTTCACGGCAATCAGAAAGTGTTCGACGCCCGCGCGCCTCGCCTGGATCATCGCCCGCACGACCGTCCCTTCGGGCGCATCGCTGTCCGCGTTCACCACCACTCCCAGGTCATTCGTCTTGAGCAGCGGCTTGAGCACGAACGCCAGTTGCTCGAGCGTGGTCGGCGTCTTGTCGATGAAGATGTGACTGTCGCGCGTGACGGTCAGCGTGATCGGCTCGCGATGCTCCAGCGACTCGGCGTCACCCTTGGGCAGATTGACCGCGATCGAGTTCAGGCTTTGCATCGACAGCGACGCCAGCATGAACGTCACCAGTAGAAAGAACATCACGTCGATCATCGGGATGATTTCGATTCGCCCGTGACGAAAATTGCGCGCTCTTTGCAGTTTCATCGCGCGACCGCCGCCGGACGCGGGCCGGCCGCGGACTCGCCGCCGCCTTCCTGGTCCAGCCGGATATGATCGACGAGCCGCGAGCCCAGCCGCTCCATCGCGTCGAGCGCCTGCGATTGCATCCGCGAAAACAGGTTGAACGCGAACAGCGCGATCACTGCGATCAGCAGACCGAGCGCCGTCGCGATCAGCGCCTGCGCCACCCCCGCCGTCACTTGCGTCGGCGCGACCAGCGTTGACGCTCCGATCACGTTGAACGATTGCATCATGCCGGTGATGGTGCCGAGCAGCCCGAGCAGCGGCGCCGCGGTCACGACCGTCTCGAGCACCCACAGCCCGCGCGCGAGCGTCTTTTCGATCCTTCCCGCCTCATCGCCGGCTCTCGATTCGACCCACCAGGCGGGCTGGTTGCGATTGTCGGCGATCACTTGCAGGAAGCGCCCGTACCCGTTGCGCGGCCCGAGTTGCTTCAACTGCTTTTCGAGTTCCGCCCAGGAAAACCCGAACGTCTCGACCAGTTCCGCCAGCGCCCCCGGCAGCCGCAGGCATCGCGCGTAGAGCACGGCCCGATCGATGATTATCGCGATTGCGAGAACGCCCAGCGCCAGCAACGGATACACCATCGCGCCGCCGTACTTGATCGCGTTCCACGCTGCTAATAGTTCCGCCATTAGATCAGTTCTCCCTACGATTCTGACGCCTGATGCGCGAATCGCGTTTCATGGCGTCAACGCGCTGGCGGGTTTTGTGAATGGAAGTTCCCATTTTATTCCGCCGTATAACGCTCGGCGAGGGCCGTATTGATCGGCGAACACGCCGATCCCGCTGCCATTTCGAACCAGGTAAGCGTGATCGGCAAGATTGACGATCGCGCCGCGAAACTCGAGTACGCCGCCGTGGTTGGGCACCGTCACGCGCCGGGTGATGCCCGCATCGACCTGGACATAGAATGGCAGGTTTCCCGTATTCGCGAAGCCGCTTCTGAGTCCGCTCCCGTAAATCCCGTCGATGCTGAACATCCATCCACGCCAGTTGTAAACGGCCCCGGCGGAGTTGGTGAAGGTCTGGTCGTGATCCAGAAAGACATAATGACTGCTGATGTACTTCAGTTCGTCCGGCGCGAAGTTGAACTGCCCGGATTCCACTTGCGTGCCCTGCGCGACGCTATAGGCGAAGTTATTATAGGCGTAGATATTTTCGTGAGTGTACGAGCCCGTGAACTCGACTCCCCACACGCGCCCCTTTGCATAGTTGAATGTTTCGAAGATCAGCGCCGGCCCAAACTGCCCTTCATCGATCAGGTCAGCGGCCTTCTTGTAGTACGAATCGATGCCGACGTTGAGTCCGGAAATGACCTCTTGCGTCACTCCCGCGTCAAACAAATGGTCGCGCTCGACGGTCGGAGTGCCGTTGCCCTTCGACGGAGGCGCCCCCGTTGTGCCGCTCAGCTGCTCGATGTCGCCGATCAGCACCAGTTCGGTCTCGGGCGGCGTCATCTGGCGGGCATAGCCGGCATGCAGGGTCGTGCCCTTGAACAGCTTGTACTCGGCCGCAACGCGGGGACTGGCCTGATCCGCCCGCACCAGGCCGTCGTACAGGTCGAAGCGGACGCCATAGTTAAACGTCAGCTTTTCCGTCAGCTTCCATTCATCCTGGATGTAGCCGCTGTAAATCCAGGTCTGCAGCGCAACGTCGTCAACGAACGAGATCGGGACAGGAGACTTTTGTTTGCCGTCGGGAAAGGCGGGGAATGTTGACTCATGATTGTCGATCTCGGCGCGCTCGGCGTCGAAATACCCGCCCAGCCGAAACGTGTGATCGGCCACTCCGTGATAAGCCGTGTCGAGTTGAAAACCGTTGCCCCAGTCGCTGCGAAAAACCCTCGCCGCGGCGCCGTCATAGATCAGATCGCCCGTGTGGTCGGGATTGAAAGTAACCGCCGAGTAGCGGCTGAAGGGCGCGACCTGGTAATCGAAGTTCGCGCCAACAGTCCCTTGCAGCGCCACCACGTTGAAGTAGTTTTGCTCGAACTGGTTTTCGCGGACTTTCGCCGACGGATAGACCGGCACGCCTGCCAGCTCGAACTGCTGCGGCTGATTCGGGTTCGCTGGAATCTGAAAGTGATTGATCGCAGTGCCCGTGATCAAGCTCAGCCGCGTCGTCGAATTCAAGAAGTACGAGAAGTATCCGAAGCCCGCGCCCTGGTTGCTGGTGTCGTGAATCGCGGTGGGTCCGGGCGTCGGCGGCTCGACTCCACGATCGGTGCCTAGGTACTGCCCCGTCACGAAGTAGCTGAAGTTGCCCTTCGACCCGCCGTACTCGAAGCTCGGCTCAGTCGTCCCGCGCTGCCCGCCGTAAAAATCGACGTCAGCGACCGGGTCCAGCAGCCCATCTTTGGTCTTGATGTCGATGACCCCGGCCGTTCGCAGACCGTACTGCGCCGGCAGCACTCCAGTCAGCAGGCTGATCGATTGGGCGAAGCGCGGGCTCAGCACCTGTCCGAAGCCGGTGATGCCTTCGGGAAGCTGGACGCCATTTACCCGGTACTGAAGGTTGGCGTGGTCTCCGCGCACGTGGAGCTGTCCGTACGAGTCCTGCGCGACGCCCGGCGCCTGCAGGATCACCTGGTTCAGAGGCGTACTTGCGCCCTGCGGCAAATCCTGGATCGCCTGCTCACTGAACGTGTACTTGCTGCCACCCGTGCTCGGCGACAAGGAGTTGCGCGCCTGGTTCAGCCGCGTCGCCGCCACCTTCAGGCTGACCTCCTTCTCGGCTTCCATCGCGAGCACCAAGGGCGCGGCGCCCTTCGCCGAGACCGTCACGATCGCCGTCGCCGTCTTGAATCCGTCCTTGGTGGCCACCACCGCATAGCTGCCCCGCGCGATCGCCTTGAACGAGAATTCTCCCTCATCGTTGCTCGTAGAATGAGCCACCACCCGCCCGCTCGACGCTTGCAGAGACAGCGCCGCTTGCTTGAGCGGTCTGCCGAGCGCGTCCTTCACCGCGCCCGTGATTCGATATTTCGCGGTCGTCGAGGTCTTCAAATCAGTCGCCACTGCGGGCATGCAAATAGACAGTTGTATGAGGATCCCTACTGCCGAGATCCCCGCAATAAAACTCCTTCTCATCGTAAGCTCCCATAACCTTAAAGGTTCCCCCGCGCCTTTGAGACGCGGTGGCGCCGCGCAAACCGATCGTGCGCGTCAAAACAAGTTCGGTTGTCGGAATTGGGGCTTAGATCGAGACGGGCGGAGCGCGCACGCGCGCGGATGAGAACACCTGCGACTCGGACCGGCTCAGCGCGGCGATGGATATCGTCTCGGCGATAGCCGGGCCGCGCACGACCGTCGTCGCCGCGGCGACCGAGCCCGGCGAATGCAACGCCAACTGACAAACCGGACAAAATCCCGGGTCGGCGCTGAGCGCGGCGCTTGCAACCCCGTCGCGCGAACCCGCGCCCTCATGAAAATGTGCCGCGCCTACGGTCTGCGAGACGAGTATCAGCACCGCGCCGAAAATCGCGATCGCGCGCGCCGCCGTACTGGCGAATTTGTGAAATCTTGATCCCATCAGACCTTCCGGCTCGAAAATTGGCGCCGGATTTGATTGTCCGATCGAGCCTGCCGCTTGACAACGCGATGTGTCAAGCACCTGCAATTTTGGATAGCAGCTATCTGTCGGTCGCAGAGGCTTCGGCATTGACGAAAAGGCATGCGCCAACGCGCCTGCGCACTACCCCGCCTGCGATCCGGCGCTCAGCGCGGCGAGGCGATCGAAAAAGTCCGGGAACGTCTTCGCGACGCATCCGGGATCTTTAATCTTCAGCCCGCCGAGTTTCAGACCCGTCACCGAAAAACTCATCGCGATTCGATGATCGTCGTAGGTCTCGATGACTGCCGGATGCATCGCGGACGGCGCAATCTCGAGTCCGTCGTCGTTCTCGATGACCGTTGCGCCCAAGCGCCTCAGTTCGGTCGCAAGCGCGCGGAGGCGATCGCTTTCGTGATGCCGGATGAACCCGACCCGGCGGATTTTCGTCGGCGATGAAGCAAAAGGGGCAATCGCCGCGAGCGTCGCCACCATGTCCGGCATCGAATTCATCGCGACATCGACGCCGCTAAGCCGCCCAGTTCCTGAAACCTCAACATGGTCGGGATGCCACACGACGCGCGCGCCCATTTGTTGAAGCACGCCAAGAAAACCGATGTCACCCTGCACCGAGCTCGAGGTGAGACCCTCGATTCGCACTCTCCCGCCGACCAGCGCCGCGGCCGCCGCAAAATAGCTCGCGCTCGACGCGTCCGGCTCGACCACGAAACGCTGCGCCCGATACCATTGACCGCCGTGTACCACGATCGTTTCGCCTTCGACCGAGCTTTGCGCTCCCCATGCCTCCATCATCCGGAGCGTCATGTCGATGAAAGGTCGCGCGGTATCGCCGATCACGCGCAGCTTGAGGCCGGCCTTCCAAATCGGCGCCGGCATCAGCATCGCCGAGACGAATTGCGACGACGCGCGCGCGTCAACCGAAGTTTCGCCCCCTTCGAAGCGCGCCCGGGACGCATCGACGATCACCGGCGGGCAATGGTTGTTGCGCTCGCTGTACACGCTCGCGCCCAGGCGCTGCATTGCGTCGAGCTGCGGACCGATCGGGCGCTGACGCATCCGCTGATTTCCGTCGATCCGAAAACGTCCCTCGCCGAGCGTGACCATCGCAACCACAAACCGCATCACGGTGCCTGCCCCGCCGACGAAGATTTCGCCGCCATGCGCCGGAATAGTCCCGCCGCGGCCGCTGACCGTAATTCTGCGCGCCGCCTCGTCAATCTCGACGGTAAAGCCCATCACCCGCAGCGCGTCACTCATGTAGCGCGTGTCGTCGCTGAGCAGAACCGAGTCGAGGACCGAGCGCCCCTGCGCCAGCGCCGCCAGAACCATCGCGCGATTCGTGATGCTCTTGGAGCCGGGCAGCACAACGCGGGCGTCGAGCGGGGCTGTCAGGGGAGTGATTTCGATTTCGTCCACGGTGTTCTTGAGCATCTTGCTTGAAGGTCAATGTCAGATTAACCGTGCACGTTGATCGGTCACAAGCACCGGCGCACAAGCAGGCTCCGTTGAAGGGTTATTGCCTCGCACTTGACGCTACGATTACAGTATCGAACGCTACTGGCAGTAGGCTCGGGGGAGTTGGAACGCCATGAGACTCGTTAAGCTCGTTGTGCCAGCCGCTCTGATTGCAGTGGTCGCCCTATTCACGCCGCATGCCGGCGCGCAAACGATGGGCGAGTACGCGAACGCGACGGCAGGCGTCGCAACCGGGGGCGGCTCGACGGGCGCCAACCTTGGGCCTGCCTCGACCGGCTCGGGCGACCTCGGCGGCGGCTCGGGTACCTGGGGCGCTAACGGACTAGGCGGCAGCTGGAGCGACAGGGTCGGGGCCGTCTCGCCTTTTGCCGCGGGCGCGGATTTCGAATCGCGGACGGGCTCGATGACCAGCGGAGCGGCCGCGCAGTCGCGCTGGCCGGGGTCAAAGCTTGCCGGCGCCGACACCTCGGGCAGATTCGGCGATTCATCCGCCAGGTTTCCCGATAAGGATCGACTCCTCGACGATAGCGGGCAGTCGCCTACGACGAATCGCTTTCCGCCCAGCTTGTTCAACGACAATCCCAACGGGCTGGATACCACCTACAACCCGATCAACAACCATTGACCGCCCCGCCGATCGGCTAGCTCTGTCCGGCGACGTTGCGACGCACACGCTCCTTGCTCGCGGCCGGCCACACGTCGTCGATCTTGTAGCCCGCTTCGAACGCTGTCGCACCTTCTGGAAGTCTCAGCCACGGCAGCTTGCTCCTCGTGAAGATGTGAACGTCCGGCGTGACGGCGTCGGGGTTATCCAGCGTCCCTGCCCGAACGAACAAGGCATCGCCGCCGGGCGCGACCTGATAGCGGCTCCATAAGTAGGTGCCGCATTTGTCGCAGAAGAACGCTTCGTGATTTTTGCCGCTGCCTCCCTTGAGTGTCACTGACTTCGGAATCGCGCCAGTTCTTTCCAAGAAGCGCTTCTCGATCCAGAGATTGATCACAAACCCGCTGCCGGTGATGCGTTGGCAATCCCGGCAGTGACAGGCATGAACGATGAGCGGACTCTCGGTCAGCTTGTAGCGGATAGCTCCGCATGCACATCCACCTTCCAGATTCATAAAAGCCTCCTTGAATTCGTCTGGGACCGCCCCGACCGTTGCAAAGGACGAGGCAGTCCCGCGCCATAGCTATTGTTCCTTGTGGCAGACTGCTTCTACGTTGTTGCCATCGGGATCCTTCACGAACGCGGCGTAGTAGTTGGCGTGATAGTCGGGCCTGAGACCCGGCGCGCCATTGTCCTTGCCGCCGGCAGGCACAGCGGCAGCGTGAAATGCTTTCACAGCAGTGCGGTCTTTAGCCGCGAACGCGATATGCACGGTGCCGTGCGACTCGCCCTCACCCAGCCACAAGGCCGGCGCACCCTGGGGGCCGAAACCTAGAACTCCGTCGCCCTCGTACTGCACGCTGAACCCCAGCGGCGCGAGCGCGGCCGTGTAGAATCGCTTGCTCGACTTGAGGTCCTTCACCTTCATCTGGATGTGATCAAACATAAATCTCTCCCTGTCCTGAATTTTCGATCTCCAAATCCTCTTAGCGACGGCGCCACGCGGGCATGTCCGCCAGCATCGCGCGTGCCATTGCGTTCGCTGCGGCGGGCGTGACGCCCTGGGACTCCACGTAGTATCGGGCGTTGGTCTCGAGCACCTGCTCGTAGGGCAGCAGCTCGCCGCGCGCGTCGGTGCAATAACGGCAGTACTCGCGGGTCACATCGCCGAGCGCGTGGTCTTCGGGTTTCTCCATCGGCATTCCGCATGAACCGCAGGCTGGGCATTTTTCGGCCATGTTCCTGTCTCCTTTCACGGTTTCACCAGCGTCATAAAATGATTGACCAGCGTGTCTCCTCGCTCAGCGATCACCGAAGCCCCGGTGGCAAACACGTCCCGATTGACGAGGTAGTGATGCACCAGGCCGATCCAGGTGTTGAACAGCAGCGGCCGCTCGAACTTGCGCGCGCGACCCGCCTTGCGGTCCCGCTCCAACGCCACGAACATCCGCGTGGATACGGCCGCGTGCAGCATCATCAGAGTGCTGCGCACTTTTGGCGGCAGCATCGGCGCCTCCGTCACCAGCCGCGCGTAAAAAGGCTCGAACTCCGCCAGCACGCGCAGATGTGCGTGCAGCACGGCGCGAAGCCCAAGGTCCTGCTCGAAGGCTTGGCGGAACTCGGTGGCCAGCCGGCGCCCGAACTCGTCGATCACCGCAATCACCAGGTCGTCGCGCTTGGGAAAATGCAGGAACACGACGCCGTGCGACATGCGAACCGACCTGGCGACGTCGGCAGTGGTCGTCGCCACGATCCCCTTGCGCGCGAACAGCGCCATGGCCGCGTTGACCAAGCGGTCCCGCGTCACCACTTTCTGCTCCCGCCGGGTTGCTGCCTGCATCGATCGCCTCATCGCCTGCTGAGTATAAATTCAGTGAGTGTGTGCTCACCATATGGCCGTGTCACGATTCTGTCAAGAGGGTGAGACTCCGCATTTGCAGAAAACCCGGTTGGTGCGACAGTAACAAAGGCAGGCAACCGTCATGGCAGGTCTATATCCGGCGATCGAACCCTACGCGCACGGCATGCTGGAGGTCGGCGACGGCAACCGCGTGTACTGGGAGGCGTGCGGCAATCCGCGCGGCAAGCCCGCCGTCGTTATCCACGGTGGTCCCGGCTCGGGATGCACGCCGTGGCATCGCAGGCTGTTCGATCCAGCCGCTTATCGCATCGTGCTGTTCGATCAGCGCAATTGCGGACGCAGCACGCCGCACGCGAGCGCACCTGATACGGATCTCGCGAGCAACAATACGATGAATCTCATCGCAGACCTCGAACGACTGCGCCGGCACCTCGGCGTCGAGCGATGGCTGGTGTTGGGCGGCTCCTGGGGCAGCACCCTGGCGCTCGCCTATGCGGAAAGATGCCCGAATCGCGTCACGGAGATGATCTTGTTTGGCGTCACGACCGGACGCCACAAGGAGTTCGACTGGCTGTTCCGCGGCGGTGTCGCCATCCTGTTCCCCGAGGATTGGGAGCGTCTGCGCGCCGCCGTTCCAGCCGCGCTGCGGGACGGCGACATCGTCGAGGCATACCATCGACTGCTGCACGACGCCGACCCCGCGATTCGCCGGCAAGCCGCCCTGGCGTGGTGCACGTGGGAGTCCGCGACGCCGGCCTGGCCCCCTGCTCACGGACTGTCGCCGCGGTTTAGAGACCCCGCCTATGCACTCGCGTTCGCGCGCATCGTGACCCACTACGTCCTGCACTATGCGTGGCTGGAGGACGGAAGCCTGCTTCGCGGCGCGGCCGCGATTGCCGGCATCTCCGGCGTCATAGTGAACGGACGCTTTGATCTGCAGGCGCCGATCGGCTGGGCGTGGGACCTCAGCCGCGTGTGGCCGCGCGCCAGTCTGGTGATCGTTGACGACGCCGGGCACGACTCTTCCAACGCGCGCATCGCCGGCGAACTGATCCGCGCGACGGACAAATTCGCAGGCAAGGCCTAGAACATGGAGCCGACAAAGTGCCCAAGCCCGAGCTGAATTTCGTCCCCGGTGTCACGCTCGGCTCGGACCGGGGGGATCATCGGTTGTCCTCAGACTCTTAGAGAAACCATCCCGTGTCGGAGGATTGGCCGAAGATCGCGCCGACGAAGCGCTCCAGTTCGAGATTAAATTTCACGATCACGTGGTCGGAGCCGCGGGTCAGGCCAAAGCCCGGTCCCACGTTGTATTCGATTCCGTGCGGAAGTTCGCCCCAAATCACTGGGAAGATGTAATGCTGCTGTTGCGAGAGCGGGTCGGTGTTGTCGATCAAACCCGCGCCCCCGTAGAATTCCACGCCCGGCGACAGATAGCGCATCCATCGGTAATCGGCCGCGACCGCGTAGCCAAATTCGAAGCCCTCGTGTGTGCCGACGCCTTTCAGCACCTTCTCGAAGATCGGATCGGCCATGAAGGAAAACCGCCCAACGTCCTTTTCGAGGATCGGGCGCAGCTCGAGTTCGATATCGGCATCGTCGAACTGCGGCGTCTTGTGCCATTCGAGCTCGGCATACCAGCCCACATCGACCGGCAGTACGCCCGGGTCGAAGAGGCGGCCGCGAAAGCGATACTCAGACCCGGCGTACCAGTAACCGTGCCCGGCCGGCTGGGCCATTAGTAGGTATGCCGCGAATTCGACTCGGTCGGTCAGTCCATAGGTTAGTTCGTACTGGTTGTACCACATGCCCTGACTGCGAAAGGTGCCGGCGGCTGTGCCATTACCGCCTTGACTGTGGCCGTTGGCGATGACCGCGTTGTCGGTTTCCAGCTCAATCGTGCCGCGGCTTTCGGTGGCGTATGGATAGACCTCGAATTCCCACGGATCGATCTGCGCCAACGCGCGGGCGGGGCATAGAAAAAGAACCCAGAGCAGAGAGCAAACGACGGCCAGAGGCAGATGGGTTTTCAACCTCAATATCTCCTTCAATTGTTCGATGGTCGATTCTCAGGCCCGGAAAGTTGCGACTCGACCCAGCGCTCCAGCGCCAAGCGGTCGGCCGGGGTCAATTTGGCGTCCCGATGCATCAAGCGGTACCACCACTGCGGCATCGCCTCCTCGTGGACCGCCCTGCCGATCCATTGGAGCTTCCGTCTTCGGGTGGCGGGGTAGTACGAACGCCACTCGGAGAAGTTCACTTCCTTTCGTCCGAGCGCCACGTCGTGCGCGGCCATCCAAGACAAGGGGGCAACCTTGCTGTACCAGGGCCATTGCGTTTCGTTGGAATGGCAGTCGTAGCAGGACCGCCGCAGCGTCGATTCGATTTGCGGCGGCGCCGAGATATCGCCTGTCACGGGGGGGTTCGAGACCGGCGCCGTTATCAATTGGGCGGCGGAGAGCGCGGCACCGACTATGAGCAAACCGGCGGCCAAAAATCCTTTCGGGCGCATTTGCAAGCGTTCCAGGCCGCGTTCGTTGCCCAAATCACTTGGCGACGATGCTTCCTTCCGGCACGTCCTGATGGAAATCGTCGTAAAAGTCGTAGCTGCCCGGATCGAGCGCAGGCAGGCGCACGGTTATGGTTTCTCCCGGGGTCATCGCGACCTCGCGGTTGAGCTTGAAGCTTTCGAACTCGATAGTTTCGTTGCTCGCGTTGACGACCTTGATTACGAGCGCCTGCCCTGCCGGCACGTTCAGCGTTTGCGGTGCGAAGCGATGGTTCTGGAAGCGAATCTCCAAGGCGCTATGGTCCGCATCTGCGACAGCCGCAATGGCAAGCATGGGGACAGCGACCAGCGCGAGCATCAGGGCTTTCACGGAGCGCCTCATTAGTAGGGAATCCTTGTCGAGATTGAGAATGATTCTCAATTACATCAGCGCCCTCTCGATGTCAAGCGTTCGTTCTCTTTTGTTCGGCTCATCCAGCCTCTGCCGGCCGCAGCATCTTGTTACGACCAGACGTATGCGAAGATTCACCTGGACCAAGGCGTTGAATTTGTTGACTACAGGGGCTGCGGCAGCTAATTCATAGAGCCTGTTTCGCAGGGGAGGGAGAGGCTTGCCCGGTAAGAACCGAATCGCAAAAGCAGTCGCGGCAGTCACGTTCGCGCTTGCATTTGTCGCCGCCGCGCCCAGCGCGCGCTCGGAAACCAAGCTCCCGTTCCCGCGTCCGGCATCGATCGAGCCCAACGTAAATTTCTGGGTCAATGTTTTTACCAGGTACTCTGAGCGCGACTTCGTGGTCGTCGATCGCGACAACGTGGGGCGCATCTACCACGTCTTCAATCTTCCCGGTGACGGTGAGCCGACCCGCAGCGACATCCACTGGGCTAACTCTTACCTCAAAATAAAGTATGGCGACATTCTGAATCGCCTCGCGTCGGGACGCGAACCTGCCAACTACGAAGAGCGTGAAGTCGCGGCGATGTTCAAAGGCGAGCAGCCGAGCGCCTATGCCGCGGCCGCGCAGAACCTGCGCGTACAGGAAGGGCTGCGCGAACAATTCCACGATGGGCTGCTGCGCAGCCGCTACTACGTGCCCACGATGGAGCGGATTTTCCGCAGCGCCGGGCTCCCGCCCGAACTCGTGACGCTGGCGCACGTCGAGTCGGGCTTCCACGGCGCTTCGCGCTCGAGTGCGGGCGCGGTCGGAATCTGGCAGTTCACGCGCGGCACCGGCAAGCAATACATGAGAATCACGCGCTATCACGACGATCGCCTGAATCCGGAGCGCGAGACGATGGCTGCCGCCAAGCTGTTGCGCTCGAACTACGAAACGCTCGGCGATTGGCCGCTGGCGATTACGGCGTACAACTACGGCACGGGCGGACTGGCGCGCGCGGCCGGAATTTACGGCGGCGACTACTCGGAAATGGTCCGGCACTACCAGGGACCGCATTTCGGCTTCGCCGTGAAGAACTACTACGCGGAGTTCCTGGCCGCGTTGCAGGTGCATTGCGACGAGGACAAGTACTTCCCCGGCATCGAGGACGAGCCCACGATTCGGCCTGCGCCAATCAAGACTGACTTCGCGCCGAAATGCGCGAAGAAGTCGCATGCGTCACATACTCATCACGCTTCCTCGACTTCCTCGAAGACCCATCGTTTGAAAAAGACTGTCGCGCAGAAGACCTGATCGCCGCCATCGTCAGCTGTGCGAGCTTGTCCGCCACCTTGGTGAGCGGGCTGATCGCGCGGTAGCTCGGCCGCCCCCGCAGCCGCTTCAGATACGCATCGACTCGCGGGAACGCGTCGAGCTTCATCGCGTCAACCTCGAGCACCATCGCCACCGCCATCAGCGGCACGTCGGCCAGCGAAAATTCTCCGCACGCGTAGCCGCCCGCACCGGCCTGGCCGAGCATCCGCTCGACAAACGGCAGATCGCGCGTTCGTAACAGCTCGCGCCGCCGCTCCATGCTCGCCGCATCGCGCTTGGCCGGCTCGCTCCAATAAGGCATCCAGATGGGCGGCACGCTGCCGATCAGCATCGCCTCGTCGGCAAAATTTTCGATCTCCCGCACGCGCATCCGCAGCGTTGGATCGGATGGCATCAGGCGCGGCGGCCCGTAACGCTCCTCCAGGTACTCGTCGATTACCGTCGAGTCGAAAATCACCAGCTCGCCGTCCTCGATGTAAGGCACTTTGCCGAGCGGATGCTTCGCGAGCATCTCGGGTGGCTTTTTCCAGAGATTTCCCGGCGGCAGATTCTCGATCCGGTAGGGGATGCTTTTTTCCTCGAGGACGACCTTGGTCTTGGCCGCGTGCGTCGAGCGCAGCGTGCCCCACGGATAATCGCGTTCAGTGGTGTAGAGAACGATCACGGCGTGACTCCTTGGGAGGTATTCGGCGCACGGATCTTAACATCGGCCGCGCCAACGTGGCCATCGCAATCTTGCGGCGCGCGCATGGCCGCGTCTGTTATCGTTTACCTGATGCCACGCAGGGCCGCGCAATCCCTACAGCTCGCAATCCTTGCCGAAAGGCTGAAGGAGAGGTTGGGCAACGATCGCCTCGCGCAGGATGCGCTGGCCGCCGTCAAGGACCGTGCGCCCGACGATCAGTTGGCACTCGCGTTTCTGACCAAGCTCGCCGAAAATTCCGCCGCCGCGCTCAAGGACGTGCTGCGCGATCCAGCCGCTGGCGGCGACCTGGTCTTTTGCCTCGGCTCGTCGGAGCTGATCGCCACCGAGCTGTCCTTGGCCGGACCCGGGTGGGCCGGCATTTTCCTCGATGCGCGCGCGCAGTCGATCGACGGTCTCGTCGCTGCGATGCGCACGGAACGCGCCACGATCGACGCTCCCGATCGGCAGGCCGCGGCCGCGGTGCTGGGCCGCTTCATGCGCCGCGTGATGGTCCAGGTGGCGATTGCCGATCTGCTCGATCGGCTAAGCGTCGGCCAAACGGCGCTGGCGATGTCGGAGCTGGCCGACCAATGCATTCGCACGGCGCTCGAACTTGCGACCCGCTTTCTCGGCGCTCGCGCCGGCGGGATTGGGCGATTTTGCATCCTCGCGATGGGCAAGCTTGGCGCGCGCGAGCTGAACCTCAGCTCGGACGTCGATTTGGTTTATCTTCACGCGGCCTCGGGTTCGCCGGACAGCTCCGAAGCGGCGGCGCGCCTGGGCGAATCGTTTATCGAAATTTTGTCGGCGCGATGCTTTCGAATCGATCTGCGCCTGCGGCCTGGCGGCCGTTCCGCGCCACTGGTCACGCCGATTGACGGTGCGATCAACTATTACGAGAATCTCGGCGAGACCTGGGAACGGGCCGCGCTGCTGCGCGCGCGGCCGGTCGCTGGCGCGCTCGAAATCGGGCATCAACTGCGTGCCGAGCTCAATCACTTTGTCTTCCGCAGCTACCTCGATTTCGACACGCTGCGCCAGTTGCGCGCGATGAAGCATCAGATCGAGGCGGAACTGAAAACGCCTGCGATGATCGAACGCAACATCAAGCTCGGCCGCGGCGGAATCCGCGAGCTCGAATTCATCGTGCAGGCGCTCACTCTGATTTACGGCGGACGCGATCCCCGGCTTCGCGTCGAGCAGACCGTCGCGGCGCTCGAGAAGCTCGATGCTCTCGGCTACCTGCCCTCAAAACGCGCGCGTGAACTCTCCGACGCGTACCTGTTTCTGCGCGACGTCGAGCACAAACTGCAAATCGTCGCAGGCCTGCAGACCCACGTGCTGCCCGCCGATGACGACGGGATGCGCGCGCTGGCGGCGCGTATGGGTTTTGGCAAGGCGTCCGGAGCACTCGAGAAATTCGGCGCGCTGCTGAAATCTCATCGGGCGTTGATCGAGCTGCAATTCCGCGAGACCCTTGCCGGCGGCGAAGAAGAATCAACCCGCTCGGTCTCCGCCGCGGCGGAATTGGCGTGGAACTCGGCGCTCGCTCCCGATTCCTCGACTCGCTACCTGCGCGAGCTCAGCTTCGTCCGCGCCGACGAAAGCGCGCGCCACCTCGAGCTGCTCGCGCGCGGACCCTCGCATGCGCCGACCAGCCCGCGCCGTCGCGAGCTGCTCGAACGGCTCGGCCCCATGCTGATCGACGAAATCAGCAGGCTGCCCGATCCCGGCCTGGCGCTGATGAATCTGGCCGAGTTCATCGCCGCGATCGGCGCGCGAACCTCGTTCCTCGCGCTGCTCGAGCAGCATCCCGCCACCCGGCGCATCCTGCTGCGGCTGTTCGCCTCGAGCGCCTACCTCTCGACCATCTTCATCCGCCATCCGGACATGCTCGATACCCTGGTGCGTTCCGATCTCGCGGCGACGCGGCGCAGTCCGGCTGAACTGCGCGACGAGTTGGCGGGCTTGATCGCGGCCAGCCCGGATTTCGAAAGCAAGCTCGACGCGCTCCGCGCATTTCGGCATCAGGAATTTTTGCGCATCGCGATCGCCGACCTGGCCGGCGATCTCGAACTCTTCGACGTCGAACGCGAGCTCACGAGCCTGGCCGAAACAGTGCTGCACGAGGCGATGTCGCTCGCGCGCATTCAGACCGAGGCGCGCTTCTCGATTCCCGCTACGATGCGCCTGTGCGCGATTGCGCTGGGCCGGCTCGGCGCCGGCGAAATGTCATACAACTCCGACCTCGATCTGATCTTTGTCTATGACGATCGCGCGGAAGTCGCGGCGGGCAGCCGGGAAATCGCGTCGCGAATCACGCAGAAGTTGATCGCGATCCTCGAATCGCGCACCCGCGAGGGCTACGCCTACAAGCTCGACCTGCGCCTGCGCCCGTCGGGCAACGCCGGCCCGCTGGTCACGTCGCTGGCGGGTTTCCGCGACTATCATCGGCAAAGTTCGGCGGTTTGGGAGCGCCAGGCCCTGGTCCGGGCGCGCGTAATAGCCGGCGACCCTGAACTTGGCCGCGAAGTCGAAGCGGCGCGCGAGGGATTCGTTTACGGCCGCGGTCTGACCCCGGCCGAGGTCGGCGAAATAGCCGCGATGCGCCGGCGGATGGAAAATGAGATCGGCGCCGAGGACAAGACGCGCCTCAACATCAAGCAGGGTCGCGGCGGTTTGGTGGACGTCGAGTTCCTCGCGCAAATGATGGCGCTGGGTCACGGCCATCGCCATCCCGAGCTGCGCGTGCGCAACACGATGGGATTGCTCCAGGCGCTCGACCGACTCCAGCTGCTGGCTCCTGCCGACGCGGCCGTTCTCGAAGCCGGCTACCGATTCTTGTCACGCCTGGAAAATCGGCTTCGCATCGAGAGCGACCACCCGGCCTGGGCCATCCCGACCTCCGCCGCCGGTCTGCGCCCGCTGGCGCGCCGGATGGGATTCAAAGGCGCTGACGGCGCGGCGCGAATGCTTGCCGAGTTGGCTGAGCGCCGCGATCGGATCCGCGCAATCTTCGATCGATATTTCGCCGCTGAGCAGGCCGTCGGCCGTTGACGCGCGGCGCTATTCGAAATCCAGCTTCAGCCCCGCCAGCACGTTAATCGTCGGCGCCTTGAATCCGAACGCCTCCGAATAGTCGCGATCCGTCTGATTATTCACGCGCGCAAACACCTCCTCGTTATGCACGTGGCGGATCGGGATTCCAATAGCGTACGACACGACCGCATTCACGAGATTGTACGCCGAGTGATTCGCGACCCTCGACTCTATCGTGATGTCGTCGCGATCGCCGACGAAGATGTAGCTCACGTTCGCCGTGATTTTATCATGAGGCAAAAAATACCCGCTCCGCACGTATTGCAGCAGCGCCGCCGCGGTATGCTTCGCCACCCGCAGCGGGGCCGCCGTCGAGCCGGGTGCATCGGCGTGCGTCTCGTCGAGCACCGTCACGTTGCCGCTGAACGTCAGTCCCTTGAGGATCGTGAGGCTCGGCACGATCTCCACGCCTTGCACATCCACCCGCGACGCGTTGCCCGCTTCCGATCCGAAAATACACGTCTGGCACGGCACCGTGACAATCAGGTTCTTCACGCGGCGCGAGAAGTAGGTCGCGGTGAAGGATGCGCGCTCGCCGAAGTTGGTGGTGAATCCGCCGTCGTACTCGCTCGAAACCTCCGGCTTCAGTTGCGGATTGCCGAAGTCCGGGAAGTACAGCTCGTTGAATGCCGGCGCGCGAAAGCCTTCGCTGTAGCTGCCGCGCAAGGTGGTCGAGATTTTTGTAATCGGAATCGCGACCGACCACGCCGGGCTGACCTCCTCGCCGAACTGGCTGTTGCCATCGACGCGAAATCCCCCGGTGACCAGCACGTGGCCCTTGAAAAAACTGCCCTCCTGCTCCACGTAGCCCGCGTACTCCTGGCGGCACGCGTGGAATTTGCTCACCCCGGCCGCGAACGGAGGCAGGGGGTCGCAAAAGCTGCACGTGCTGTCCGTGCGCAGCCAGCGATCGAGAAACTCGAAGCCCGCCAGCGTGCGGAAGCCGGCAGCCCAGGTGTAGATCGCCTCGGCGTCGCCGCCGCGGGTCTCCTCCGGAATTGAATCCGTCTCGAAGTAGGGTACTCCTAAGACGATGCCTCCCGGAAATGGCGGCGCGTTCACGCGCAGGTCCTGACGCACGAACAAGGCGCTCGACCGCGCGATCAGCTTGTCGCCGAAGTGATGCTCGACCTCGCCCTTGAACAGCATGAACTCTTTGCGCTGATGCGCCGTCGGATCGAGCGGCACGCCCGAAAACACCAGAAAATTCGGCAGGCTCACGTTCGATGCGATGTAACGCGCGAAGCCGCGCAGCACGGTGTCGTCGCCGAGATGGTAATCGAGCCGGGACGAGAGCGCGAGATTGTCGGAGTTGTCGTTGACCGGACGATACCCGTCAGTCGAGAAGTACGACACCGCGCCCGAGTAGCCGAGATTTCCCCCGGCGCCGCTCACGGTCGCGACCTGCTGGCTGGTGGCGCGATTACCGCCCCCTGAAAGCAGGCTCGCTGTCGGCGGGCCTTCGCCCTCCTGCGACAGCACGTTGACGACGCCGCCGATCGCCTGCGATCCGTACAGCGAACCGCCCGCGCCGCGCAAAATCTCGACGCGATCGAGATCGTCGGTCGTCAGGTTGGACATGTCGAAGCTGCCGGTCGCGCCGGCGTTTACTTCGACTCCATCGACGAGCACCAGCGTCTGTGCCGCAGGCGCGCCGCGAATCGATACGTCGGTCACCGATCCGGGCGATCCGCTTTGGGTGACCTGCACGCCGGGCACCTCGCGCAGCACGTCCTCGACCCTTTCGATCTTCTGCTCCCGGATTTGCGGGTCTTCGACTACCGTGATCGTCGTGCCGATCTCACCGATCGGCTGCTCGATTCTGGTTGCGGTGACGACCACCGGCGTTAACCTCTGCGCCTCCTGCTTCTTGGGCGCCGTCGTCGGCTGATTGGCTTTCTTCTTTGCCGGCGCGGACTTCTGGCTCTGCGATTGCGCTGGCGACGGCGCCGAGGCGGGCGCTTCGGCGCGCGCGCTCGACGCAAAAAGCGCTGTCGCAACTATTGCCGACACGATCCAGTAAAAAAACCGCATGAACTCCCTCCGAGTTCAAAGGCTGCCTGCGCGCGCAGCGGCGGTCGGGCGACAAAAAGAAAAAACCCGACCCCTCGCGGCTCGAGGACTCGGGCTTCAGGAAAATCGTGCCTGAGGCCACCCTCCCCGCGGAAGGCAGACTGTTATGACCCGGCCGGTCTCCTGGCTTGGGGTTCGTCCTCGGGCCCGCCTTCCCGCATAAGCGGTGGCGTGATGGGCCGTCGTCCCCCCACACAGTTGCGGGGCAGCGCCGGATTTAAACCGGCTTCCCGTGCACCGGGTGCGACGCCGAAGTTACGCGCGGCACGGCTGGTAGTCAACCCGGGTATCGCCCGCGCGAAAATTTTCGTCACCCGCGACGCGATCGTGTACCCTTGATGACTCCTATGGGCACGGTAACGTTGATCACCGGCGGCGCTCGCAGCGGCAAGAGTACGCAGGCGTTGCAGCTTGCGCTCCCGTATAAACGCAAATTCTTCGTCGCGACCGGGCAGGCCCTCGACGATGAAATGACGGCGCGAATCCAGTTTCATCGGACGACGCGCCCGCCGGACTTTCAGACTGTCGAGGAGCCGCTCCGGGTGGTCGCCGCGCTCGAGAAGCTCGGCAACAGCGCCGACCTGGTGGTGCTCGATTGCCTGACACTGTGGATATCCAACCTGATGCAGCTCCATGGGATGGATGACGGGCCGGTTCTTGCGGAGGCTGACAAGCTCGCGGCAATGCTGAAGCAGGCGTCATTCGCAAGCATCGTCGTCACCGATGAAGTCGGCTCGGGAATCGTGCCGACCGATCACGCCGAGTCGCGCCGCTTCCGCGATCTGCTGGGATGGACCAATCAAAAGGTCGCGGCCGTCGCCGGGGATGTGCTCCTGATGGTCGCGGGATATCCGCTCAGCGTGAAGTGAGCGTTCCGCTCAACGTGAAGTGAGCGTTCCGCTCAACGTGAAGCGATCGTCACGATGCCATCGTGACCAGGACCGCAATTTCGACCAGCTCGCCGCACGCGCCGATCAAATCGCCCGTCACTCCTCCCAGCCATCGCCGGTAGAACAATCGCATCGCGAACACGATCGCGATCGCGACCGCGATGGCGAGAGCGATCGTGCGCAACCCGCCAAGCGTCACGACAACGGCGATCGTGAAAACGGCGGCGACACCGGTGCGCAGGTCCGGGCCTTGGCTGCTGAGCAGCGTCGAACCGGAGCCGGAGGAGCGCAGATACGGCATTCCCGCGGCGACCAGCACCATCGCCCAGCGCGCAAGCATCGGCGCGACAAGGATCGCGGCGTATCGCCGGTGCCCCGCCACGGTCGAAAGCGCGAGGATTTTCAGCGTCAGGTCGAAGAAGATTGCGCCTGCGCCGAACGTCCCGACCTTGCTGTCGCGCAGGATGTCGAGTGCGCGCTCGCGCTCGCCTCCCGCGCCGAGCGCATCGGCCGTGTCTGCCAGTCCGTCGAGATGGACCGCGCCGGTGACGATGGTGAGAGAGGCGATGATGAGAACCGATCGAATCACCTGCGCAAAGACGTGAGCCAGCAGCCAATCCTCGGCGCATAACATCGCGCCGAGGCCGAAACCGATGATCGGGAACCATGCGAACGAAGCCGCGACGGTATCCTCGGACGCACGCCGCTGATCGATCACCGGAAAGATCGTGAGGAAGCTTGCGGCCAGGCGCAGTTCAGTCAGAAAACTGCTTTTCGTTGGGCACGCGCTCGCGTCGCCGCTCATCGCACTTTGCCGGACACGCCGGCGCCCGCGAACGTCGCCATGTTGTGCAGCAGGTCGAGCGCGGATTCGATCACGTTCATCGCCAGCGCGGCGCCGGTGCCCTCGCCGAGTCTGAGGTCGAGATCGAGAATCGGACGGCGCTTGAAGTGTTCGAGCGCGAGCGCATGGCCGCCTTCGCCCGAGCGATGGCTGAAAAAAAGATGCTCGAACAGGCCGGGATGTATCTTCTCCGCGACCGCGGCCGCGGCCGTCGCGATAAAACCGTCAACCACGACCGGGACATTGAACGCGGCGCCGCCCAGGTACGCCCCGGCCATCGCCGCGATCTCGAAACCGCCGAGCGCAGCCAGCGTCGCTTCGCCCGAGGCAATCGCCCCGCGATGTATCTCCAGCGCGCGCGCCACGACTTCGGTCTTGCGGCGCACGCCGGCGTCGTCGAGGCCGGTCCCGCGCCCTACCATCGATTCGGGCGCGATCGCGGTCAGCGCACAGAGGATTGCGGCGGCGGGCGTGCTGTTCGCGATTCCCATCTCGCCGATGCCGATCAACGTCGCTCCGCTGTCGGCCAGCTCGCGGGCGATTTCGATTCCCACTTCGAGCGCGCGCGTCGTCTCGTCGGGCGTCATCGCGGGGCCGTCCAGGAAGTTTCGCGTACCCGCGCCGATACGCCGGTAAGTCACGCCGGCGAGCGGGATGCCGCTGGTATCGAGCTTGACGCCCGCATCGACGACTTTGAGCGAATAGCCGAAGCGGCGTGCGAGCACGCTGATCGCGGCGCCGCCGGCGGCGATGTTGCGAAGCATCTCGGCCGTGACGGCCTGCGGAAATGCGCTGACGCCTTCGGCCGCAACGCCGTGGTCGGCGACGAACACCGCGATCGCGCCGCGTCCGCGCTTTACCGATTCGTCGCGGCGGATGGCGGCGTAGCGGCGCACGAGTTCTTCGAGATGGCCGAGGCTGCCGGGCGGCTTGGTCAGTGAGTTGAGCCGTTCGTCGGCGGCCCACGCCGCTTCGTTGTCGATCGGGCGGATCGAGGCGATAGTCTGGCTGAGCAAAGACATGGCCGCGTGATCGCATCACGCGCCGCCCCGCCTTACAAGGTCGGCCGGACGCCACAACGAGTCCCCGCAAACGGCGCGAACCCAGCTACCCGCTTAATTGATCGAGCAGAGCCTCGGCCTCTTTCAGGTCTGCCAGAGGTCAGCGCCCGCTGGTGGGGTTGTCGGCGCCGCCGCATTGAAGTTCAAGATGTCACGGAAGAAGGGCCGCAAGACCAGGATCCGCACTCACGTCTCAGGTTGCCCGGGCCCAGAGCTCCTTTGGTCCGCGAAAAGAAATATTCGCATGGAACTCAAGCCCCTGACCTTGGACTAGTCGCAGATGCGGGAAGCGACGCGTCAAGGCTTCGAGCGCCAGCTGCGCCTCCAATTTGCCCAGCGCCGCACCGAGGCAATAGTGAATTCCCTTGCCGAAGGCGAGAGTCCTGGACACGCCCGTGCGCCGCGGCTCGAACGTTTCGGGCTCCGGAAAAACTGTGGGATCGCGGCCGGCCGCGGCTAGCCAGAGCAAGAGCTTGGCGCCCGCCGGTAGCTCAACTCCGCCCAGTGTCACGGATCGTTTGGTCACACGCCGCCACATTGGAACAGAGGAGTCGTAACGCAAGGTTTCATCCACTACGCCCGCAATCAAGCTGGGGTCTCCAACCACGGCGTCCCAGCGCGACGGCTCTTCGAGGAGACGGCGCAACATGTTGCCGATGAGGTAGTTCGTGGTTTCGTGTCCGGCGAAAGTAAGCGAGTACAGGATCGAAGTGATCTCTTCCTCTGTCAGCGCCTCGGGTTCTTTTTCGTGGATCTCCAACAGAGCGCTGGTAAACGTGTCATCGTGTGTTGATGTCTTGCGCGCCACGAAGGCTCGCAGGTAGCCACGATACGCTGCCATATTCTCAGCGTGATGCACTTGTTCCGCAGGGCTTGGACGTCCGAAAGTGAGGCTGGCGCGATCGCCACACCACTGCTTGAGTTGCTGCCAGTCGCGCTCGGGAATACCCAAAAAGCTGAAGATCACAGTCGCAGGCAGCGGGAAGGTCAGGCTGGCGACGAGATCGAACGGCACCCCCGGATCGATAGCGTCCAACAGTTCGTCCACTATTGTTCGGATCCGGGGCATCATCTGGGCAACGCGCTGCGGCGTGAACGCGCGCACCGTCGGCGAGCGGAGCCGTGTGTGGGCCGGTGGGTCCAGGCTCACCATGGACGGCTGCGGAGAGGTACCGCTTGCACCAAGGATCTGCGCCGCCTCTGGCGCAAGTGGCGCCAGCGGGAGCTGCGCAACCGCGGCCGAGTATGTCTCACGGTCGAGAAAGACCGCTTCAATGTCGGCGTGACGGGTGACGACGTAATAGCCGATCGAGGGCGCGTAAAACACCGGCGCTTCGCGCTGCAGCGACGTTAGGAATGCAAAAGGATCGGCCAGAAACGTCGGTGACAACGGGTCGAAATCTGCGTGCATCGGACACGCGGTATCACTGTAAGATGCCATCGATCTCCCCTGGCTCCCTCATCTTGCGTTTAACCCGGATACTCGCGGGCAGGCAACCAGGCATGCGATCCGGCGAAACGACATTTACTGGTGAGTAATTCCGCTGCGCCAGTATTCGGCCCATCCGCTGTAGTCGGGCGAATCCTCCTGGCACCATCGCCGGCTTTTCGCAAAGTCCCACGACTTGTCGCTCAGCGGCGGGTTGGGCAGCAGGCGCGCCCAATTGATTTTGCGATTTTGCGTGTCCACATGGCATTCGATGTCGGCGACTACGTTGCCATCTGGATACCTGGCCCATATCTCGACGTCGGGATGCCTCGAAAAACTTTGCTGGAACCGCTGCCAGGTGTATTCGTCGCCGTTGTAGGTGAATTGCGGCTGATCGATATAAGACTGGCAGACCTTCGCGAAGTCGATGGTGCATCCGTTGTGCTGGAAGATCGAGGCGTTCGGCTGCGCGGCCGCAGGCGAGGTTTGCGCCTGCGAATTGGACGAACTAACCGGCGCGGGATTTTGCGGCCCGCAGCTGGCGAGTGCGAGCAGCGAGCATAGGGTGAGGAGTTGGTAGGGTTTCATCGGGTACACCAGTCTTTTCGGCTTAGTCGCGCGACGGCTTGTCCGCGGAATCTTCGGGGAAGATCGAGAGCCAGATGGAATGGTCCTCGATCTTCTTAAGGAGAGATTCGGCGTTGGGGTCTTGAGCGGCGGTCGAGCCCTGGCCGCCCCATGAATCGAAGTGGATCAGCGACCGCGGCGGCAGTCTTTTCGCCCAGTCCGCGCTGGCCAGGATCGGGCGGTCGGGAAACTTGCGAACGTAGCCGACGCATAGATAGGCGACGGGTATGACGTCGTCGGGGATGCCGAAAATTTCGGTGATCGCGTCGTTGCGCATTATGCTGACCCATCCCATGCCCAGGCCCTCGGCGCGCGCCGTCAACCACAGGTTTTCCACCGCCAGGCACGCCGAGTAAATCTCGACATCGCGGATGCTGGTCTTGCCGAGCACGCCCGGGCCGAAGCGATCGGGCTTGCAGGTGACGATCAGGTTGAGCGGAGCTTCGAGGATGCCTTCGAGCTTGAGCTTGAGGTATTTTTCGCGGCGCTCGCCGCCGAACTGAGCCGCATTTTTGGCGCGCTCGGCTTCGAAGATTTCCTTCACCCGGCGGCGCTGCGCGACGCTGCGCACCACGATGAAGTCCCAGGGCTGCGTGAAGCCGACGCTGGCCGCATGATGGGCCGCGATAAGCACTCGAGCGAGGGCGTCGTCCGGAATTGGATCGGGAATGAACTCGCGGATATCGCGCCGGCGAAAGATGGCCTCGTAGAGGCCGCGCTTGAGTGCGTCGGCGAAGGCGTGGCGATTAAGCGCGTCGCTGGGCATGCAGAAGAAGGTCTATCACGGGCGGACGCGTCCGCGACACGTCCGCCCGCGTAAGAATCAGGCGGCGGCTTTCTTGGCCGCTTCCAGAGCGGCTTCGAAGTTGGGCTGGTTGGCAATTTCCTTGACGTATTCGACGTAGGTGACGGTGTCGTTCTTGTCCACGACAAACACGCATCGCGCGAGCAGATGCAGTTCTTTGATCAACGCGCCGTAGCCCGTGCCGAAACTCGCGCTGCGCCAGTCGCTCAGCGTGATCACCTTGTCCACGCCCGCCGCGCCGCACCATCGCGCCTGCGCGAACGGCAGATCCATCGAGACCGAAAGAATCTGAACGTCGCCGGGGAGATTTGCCGCCTCGAGGTTGAAGCGGCGCGTCTCCGCGTCGCACACCGGAGTATCGATCGAGGGGATGGTCGTGATGATTTTGACCTTGCCCTTGAACTGATCGAGCGTCGCCGGCGCCATCCCCTTGCCGACGACGTTGAAGTTGGGTGCCTTTTGTCCGACCTTGATTTCAGGGCCGACCAGCGTCATCGGGTTTCCCCGCATCGTAACGGCGCCTTTGCGTTCTTCCGCCATGAGCGAATTCTCCTTGATGATGAATCGAAGAGACTCTAGCCGCAGTAGGGCAGGAGGTAAAGCAGAGCTGGAAAAAGGGGGGCTCAGGACTTGATTCAATGCGATTGATCTTGTTGGTGATCCCAGCGGGAGTCGAACCCCTCATGTTGGCATCCGTTTGACAGCGCTGACAGTATTCGTGTTATTCAACCCAAACGCCGCGCGAACGCCTAAGTGGGGATGCTAACGGCTGCGCCGCTTTCAGCGAGACAGGGAGGAAATTCCGCCATGAAGGGTATGCTGGCGTTACCGCGTTTAGGCAAGAGATTTCTGAGCACTAGCACGGCGATCCTGCTCGCCGTGGCCATCGCGGGCTCCGGCACCGCCCTGGCTGACTTAGAGAACATCGGGATTGAGTTGCAGACTTATTTCAGCAACGCGAATGTGGATGTTGCGGGAAATGCCCTGGTCAATATCACGGCTCCCTTCGAGGGAAATGCCACGTCCCCTACCGGCAGCGTCTCAAACGGCGAAACCTGCGCGATGATCTACGTCTTTGATACCAGCCAGGCGATGGAGGAATGCTGCGGATGCCCGATAACTGCCGATGGTCTGTTGACGCTAAGCATCACGAACCAGTTAGCGCAGCAGCCGGTGGGCGATTCGGTGGCAGGGGTAAACTCACTTGAAAACGGCTCGATCCGTATTCTGTCAACGACGGCAACTTTCCCTCCAAGCACTTGGACTGGGGACTCGGACACGATCCCCCATGGGTAGGTTGCGACAATGCCAACAGCGTCTGCTGCGATCCAACCGGGAACTATGACGGTAAGGGGACCGGCACGCTGACTCCCGGTAGCGAACTGGTGGGCTGGGCACAACACATACAGAATACCCAAATCACCGAAGACGAGTTCGAAGTGGCTCCTGCTGAGGCTGCCTCAGACTTCGACGGATTGCCGAAAGCGTGCGCCGCAATCGTCGGGCTGGGTAGCGGTGCGGGTGTCTGTACCTGCCTTTCGGCCAGGTGAGCCTGCCCGGTGCCGGCCCCCCGATCATGTAGCGTTCGATCCGGCAAAATACAGGTGCTTTGACCGCATCGAAGCCGATCGCGCCCACGATCCAGTGCCACTCTGACCACGGCCACTACAATCGTCGGGCGGTGTAACAACGCACGTGCGGCCCCTTCGGAGTCAGAGAGTGGTCGATAATTTCCCGTCATCGCGCGGCGCTCGCGTCTTGAGTGCGTTCATGGGGCATCGAGTGAACCAAATAGCGGTTGATACGCCAACTATTACTTTATTGCGAAACTGGGCAAGAGAGCAGCGGATTTCGCCGAAAAATACGGATTTGTGGCACCTATTTGGCACCAAGAGTCCGCAGAGTCGAAATAACTGAGTGATCCCAGCGGGAGTCGAACCCGCGTTCCCGACGTGAGAGGCCGGTGTCCTAACCACTAGACGATGGGACCATCGTCGCGCGCTGGCGGCGCGCCTGCAGTAACCTTGGCTGAGGAGGCAGGACTCGAACCTGCAATCGCCTGATCCAGAGTCAGGTGCCTTACCAATTTGGCCACTCCTCAGCGCAGCCCTGAAATATAACCAACGGCCATCGCGCGCGCCACCGCGTGGGCGCGATGCTACTTGATGGCGGTGCGGCGAAGCGTCTCGGCGTGACGATTGACGAGCGCGTCGCATCGCGACAGCAGGGCGGGATCGTCCGAGTGGCGCTCGATCATGTAGCTCAGCTCGCCGAGGTCGTGGACGAGCAGGCGCAGACATCGCTCGTACTCGTCGGGGGCCTGCAAAGCCTTCAGCAGATCCGACACGAGATCTTCGAGTTCGGTTTCTTCGACTTCGAGTGCAATCTCGAGCGCGCGCTCGAGCTTGATTCCAGGCGATGCGTCGCGCTGCGACTTTTCGAGCAGCGCCCGCAGCCGCACGATGGTGGCGTCTTCGAGCGAGATTGGGCTGGGCTTATCGAGCATCCCTTCCTGATCCAGCACGGTCGTCACGAGGTCCAATGCGCCGACGTGCCGCGCCTCGTCTCGCGCCATCCCGAACCAGAAATCCTGCAGGGCCCGTTCGCTCGCAAAGATCTTCGCGAAGCGTGCGTACAAAGCCATGCTTTGTTTTTCCAATGCGATGGTCGCATCGAGGACTTCGCGCGTCGTGGGCATCGTGAAGGGATGATAGCTGCTGTCGTCGCGGGCGGTAAAGGATCACGCCCGATTGTCTGTCCTCACAGGGACAGGCCCGCACCCGCGGACCCGGCGCGCAGCAGCCGCAACAAGCGCTTCATCGCGATTCGCACCTCGACGGCAAAAGGCACGGTCGCGACAAGATATATGAACAGCGTCATCGCGAGCAGCAACATTCGGGCGCTAAACGGCCCGGCCAGGTGTGAATCGACGTTTACTGAACTCCATCCCAGGAACAGTATTATGCCCATCCAGATGGGCACGGCGGGCCACACCAATCGCATGTTCAGAGTGACGATGGTTCTCAAGCCGTCGCGCCGGAAGGCCCCTTCGATTATCGGCAGGAACGAGTTCTGGTTGCCGACGATGCGATGAATCTTGAAGCGGCCGCCCGCGACCCTGCCCTCGAAGTATCCGCGCTTTGGAGAAGTCGGCCATCCCCACTTCCGGGGCGGTTCGACGATCTCCTCCAGAACCCTGGCCGCATGCGCAGGGCTGATTGACGTCGAGAATTCGAATTTGCGAAATGGCGGGCGGAGATACTCGCGCAGCCGAGCTGGTTCGAAATCGGTCCCGGCGATTCGTTCGGCTTCAAACATTGCGACATAAAGAAACGTAACGGAAGTGTCGCGCTAACGCACGGAGGCCCGACCGCATCTCTGCGATCGGGCCTCCACCTGGAATTGCGCAACTGCTATTTCGCGAGCTCGGTCGCGCGCGTCTCGCGAATGACGGTGACCCGGATTTGCCCGGGATACGTCATGTCGGTTTCGATTTTGCGCGCCACGTCGCGCGCCAGCATCGAGGTGTCCTCGTCCGAGATCTGGGTCGGCTCGACGATCACGCGCATCTCGCGCCCGGCCTGCACGGCGAAGCATTTTTCGACGCCCTTGAACGACTTCGCGATCGTCTCGAGATCCTCGAGCCGCTTGACGTAGCTCTCGAGCACCTCGCGCCGGGCTCCCGGACGCGCGCCCGAGAGCGCGTCGGCCGCATCCACCAGCGGCGCCAGAATCGTCTCGGCTTTGACTTCCTCGTGATGCGCCGCGATTGCGTTTACGATCTTCGCCGACTCGCCGTATTTGCGGGCGATCTCGCCGCCGATCAACGCGTGCGAGCCTTCGACCTCGTGCGTCAGCGCCTTGCCGATATCGTGCAGCAGGGCGGCGCGGCGAGCCTGCTTTTCGTTAAGTCCCAGCTCGGCGGCCATCGCGCCGCAGATGAACGCGGCTTCGATCGAATGCATCAGCACGTTCTGCGCGTAGCTGTAGCGATACTTGAGCATCCCAAGCAGCTTGACCAGTTCGGGATGGATTCCGTGCACGCCGACTTCGATGATCGCGCGCTGGCCGGCCTCGCGAATCGACTCCTCGACCTGCTGCTCGGCCTTGCGCACGACTTCCTCGATGCGCCCGGGATGAATGCGGCCGTCGGAGATGAGCTGCTGGAGTGCGACGCGCGCGATTTCGCGCCGGATCGGATTGTGGCACGAAATCACCACGGCCTCCGGTGTGTCGTCGATGATTATATCGACGCCGGTGGCGGCCTCGATCGCGCGGATATTGCGTCCTTCGCGGCCGATGATGCGGCCCTTCATCTCGTCGTTGGGGAGCGCCAGCACCGAGACCGTGCGCTCGGCGACGAACTCGCCCGCGAGCCGCTCGATCGCGATCGCGACGACCCGCTTGGCGCGGCGGTCGGCCTCCTCGCGCGCCTCTTCTTCGACGATTCGGATATGCTTGGCGGCGTCGGTGCGCGCCTGGCCGATCATCTCGTCCACGAGCGAGCGCTTGGCCTCCTCGCGCGTCAGGCCGGCGACAGCCTCGAGCTTGCTGCGCGCCTCGTCGATGTGCGCCTGCAGCACTTCTTCCTTGTCGGTGAGATTCTTCTCGCGCGAGCGCAAACTCTGATCGCGCCGGTTGAGGTCGGCTTCGCGCCGTTCGAATGCTTCCTGGCGTTTTTCGAAAGTTTCCTCTCGCGCTTCGAGCTTCTGTTCGATCGCGGCAATCTCGCGCCGGCGATCGCGCATCTCGCGTTCGGCGTCGGCCTTCGCGCCGACCACCATGTCCTTTGCCTTGAGTTCAGCCTCCTTGACTAGTAGCTGGCTCCTGGTTTGAGCCTCCTTGGTTATGTCTTCGGCCTGAGCGCGCGCGGCCTCCAGGTTAACGGCGTCTTTACGCTGTTTCGCTATTCCCCAAATGAAAAAGACCGCGCCACCAACTATGAATCCCAGGATTGCGGTGATTAGAGCCACCCGGGTTTACCTCCTTCCGTCCGCGTTCGGCGAGCTGGCAGTGGCGCTTCGCAGGCTCGATGAACTGCGGACTCGGTCACGATGAAGTTAAGCCGCCGGTCGAGTCCCGTCTCGGGGATCCGATCGAGCAGCTGGAATGAGTAGGCGAGTCCCACGCTGATCGCTTCGCGGCCGATCTGGCCGATGAAACGATCATAGTGACCCCCGCCACGGCCCAAGCGCTGGCCTTCGACTCCGAAGGCGACGCCGGGAACACAGACGAGAATTTTCGCGCACTTTTTGCTGTCGAGCGGCTCCGCCGACGCAGGCGGCTCGAGGATTCCATACGCACCGCGGGCGAGCTCGGCGCGGTCGCGAATGCGTCCGGCAAGGATTGTGCCCGTCGCAACGTCAACCCGCGGATAGAAGACAGCGCGCCCCGATTGCACCGCGTCCGCCAGGATGCGGTTGGTCGAGACTTCGTTGCCGACAGCGGCGTAGAGGACGATCGCCGGCGCGCTGCGGTACGGCTCGCCGGCGAGCAATTTCCGCTCGACAATTTCCGACCACGCCGCCGCGCGCCCGGCGGGGAGCGCATCGCGGCACGCGTTCATTATCGCGCGTATATTTTTCTTTTCGTCCGCCACAGTCGTTGCCATGGCGGGAGCGGGGTCAACTGCTCGATTGGGCCGCGCCCTCGTCGCGCGCGCCCTTCGTTGTCGCTCTCGATCCGGCTGACAGCCGGCCTGTATCCACGATACGTTCTATCGCGAAAGCCTTCATTGCGGTTGAAAAATATTGCACGGGCCTCATGCCAGTAAGCACCGCCTTAAGGCCGCTCTCGAGATCCACAGTTCCAAATCCCGCCCCCGTCCGAAATTCGTCACCTCTCGGATGCCGGGTGGCGCCACGACGATTCATGGTCATCGTCATTCGCCGTCGATAGCCACGGACAACCGTTTATTCATCGCCGCGATTCGATCCACCAGCTCCTGATGCTCCCGGCGCAGGTGTTCGAGCTCTTCGGCGAAATTTAACGCAGCCAGGATTGCCAGGTTCACTGAATTGATGCTCTGGGTCCCGGCGCGGATATCCCTGATCTTTTCGTCCACCGTCTCGGCCAGGGACTTGACCCACTCATCGCCCGCATCGCTGGCGACCGTCAGGCTTTGTCCCATGATCTGGACGTTGACGCCTTTCATCTTCAGCCAAGATCGATTCCGTCGAAGCGGCTGAGGATTTTTTCGATCCTGCTTCGCACGTCGTTGCGCTCGTTTTCATGCTGCTGGCGCTCGGCGTTCAATTGCTTCACCTGGCCGGCCGCGTCGGCATACTTTTTTTCGGCTTCAGCGAGCCGCTGCGCGAGTTGCTCATTTTCCTTGCGCAGTTGCTGGATACGCGCCACCGACGCCTGAATTCGCTCGTCTAGTTGCTTTAAGACATCTGTCGCCATGAGGGAAATCTTCTACCTTTAGTTTAATTTTCGATAAACCGGCCTGTCAAGCTGCATAAGAACCGCTGACACTCCGCTCTCCTGCGTCGTCGCTTGCAAACAACGCATCGACAAATTCGCGTGCGTCGAACTCGCGCAAATCCTCAAGCGCCTCGCCCACGCCCACGAAACGCACCGGAATCTTGAGCCGCTCCGCGACTGCAACCACTACTCCACCCTTCGCCGTGCTGTCGAGCTTGGCCAGCACCACCCCCGTGAGCGGCACCGCGTCGCCAAAAATCGACGCCTGGCTGAGCGCATTCTGACCGGTGTTGGCGTCGAGTACCAGCCACGTCTCATGCGGGGCGCCGGGCAGCTCGCGCGCGACCACGCGGGCAATTTTCTTGAGCTCCTCCATCAGATTGACCTTGGTTTGCAGACGCCCGGCCGTATCGATCAGCACCGTGCGCGTCTTTCGCGCGACCGCGGCTTTGACCGCGTCGAAGGCGACCGCCGCGGGATCCGATCCCTGCGACTGCTTGATGATGTCGGCGCCGGCGCGAGCGCACCATATCTCGAGCTGCTCGATCGCTGCCGCGCGAAACGTGTCCGCCGCGGCAACGATCACGCTCCCGCGCTCGGTCTTGAGCCGCGCGGCAAGTTTCGCAACTGTCGTGGTTTTGCCGACACCGTTGACGCCCACCAGCATGATAACCAGCGGCGCATCGCCCGAGTCTGCGGGTTGGCGATCCGCGGACATCATAATCGCGGCGATCTCAGCCTTGAGCGCGTCGCGGATCGCGTCGGGGCGACTGTCGTTGCCCAACTTCGCGCGCACCGCGGAGGTGATCTTCATGCTCGCCTCGACGCCGACGTCGGCGGCGATCAGCGCTTCCTCGAGGCCCTCATATATGTCGTCGATTTTTGCGCTTCCGGTCAGCGCGGCCCTGATGCGCGCGAGAAAGTTTTCGCGCGTCTTGCGCAGTCCCAACCCGATTCTGACTGGTTCACGAACGGGCGGCGGCGGCGCGACCGGCGGCGTAGGCTCGGGCGCCGGGGGTGCAGCGATCTCGGGCGGCGGCTCGGCGACGGCCTCGCCAGGCGGCGCCGGCTCGACTGGCGGCGCTGATTCGACTCGCGGCGGGCGAGATGGGCGCGCCTTGCGCAGGCTCCACTGAATGAGGATTCCAATGAAAACCAGGCCCGAACCGGCGCCGGCGGCGATAATCAGAATGAAGGCGATATCGAAAGGAGTCACAGGTTGCGTCGTCCGGAGAAAAATTAATGCTGAGGGACTTCGGTGCCAAGAATAACAGTAGCGGTCGCACTCCGAAACCCGTACGCACACTCTTGCCGTCATTCTGAGCCGCCGCGGCGAAGAATCTCGACGGACGTTCCTGCGTCCGCTGTTGATGAGGAGGCGCTGACGCGCATCGCAGAACCGGAACCGGCTTCGCATGGCGCGAAGCTGTCCGAGATCCTTCCTGCCGCTCGCGTTGCTCGCTTGGTCAGGATGACAGAGCAGCATCGCGGTTTTGCACGATGACAGAGCAGCATTGCGGTTTTGAGGGTCAGGGTGACGACCGAGACGATTCTCTGCTTTCCGAATCCGCATTGTTACGGCTATAAGAAATGTTGGGCCGCAAACGAGATCGCAAAATCACGCGGACCCTCCATCACGAAGGGAGATCTGGAAATGGCCAAGCTCAAGGGCAAAGTGGCAATCGTAACCGGCGCAAGCCGTGGCATCGGCAAGGCAATCGCGGAACTGTTCGCCAAAGAAGGCGCCAGGGTCGTGTGCTCGGCGCGCACGCTCAAGGAGGGTGAGCATCCACTTGAAGGATCGCTCGAGACCACCGTCGCCGGGATCAAGAAAGCGGGCGGCACGGCCGCGGCCGTCACCTGCGACGTCTCGTCGGAAGCCGACTGCGAAAAACTCGTCGCGGAAACGCACAAACTCTACGGACCGGTTGACGTGCTGGTGAACAACGCCGCGTTGACCTACTTCATTCAGGTGAAGGATTTCCCGCCCAAGCGCTGGATGCGCTCGTTCGCGGTAAACGTTCACGGCCCCTTCATGCTGAGCCACCTGGTGCTCAAGGACATGATCCCGCGCAAGTCCGGATCGATCGTCAACATTTCGTCAGGCGCGGCGATCGGTCCCGGCCGCGGACCATACAAGAGCGCGACTGTCTTCCGCGGCGGCGTATGCTACGGCGCCGAGAAGGCCGCGCTCGAGCGCTTCACGCAAGGACTCGCCGAAGAAGTTTACGACGATGGAATCTCGGTAACCTGCGTATCGCCATCGCAGGTCGTCGCGACTCCGGGCACGGTGCATCATCGCCTCGTCAAGGGACCCGACGATACCAGCGGCGAGCCGGTCGAATGGATGGCGCAGTCGGCGCTCATTCTCGCCACCGAACCGCTCGACAAGGTGACGGGACTGGTGACCTACAGCCAGCCGCTGCTCAAGGCGTACGGCGTGAAGGTGAATAGCGCAGGGATCGGATTCGATCGCAAAGGCAGCGGCTACAGCCTGATCTAGCGGCGCGCGATCTGGCCGATGCTAGGCCGCTTGCGGGATTCTGAGCGATATAATCCGCGACACACCCGGACGATCCATCGTGACGCCGTGAATCTGATCGGCGCGCTGCATGGTGCGCTGGTTGTGCGTGATCACGATAAACTGCGCGCGTGTCTTCAGCTCGGCCATCAGCGTGGTGAAGGCCGCCAGGCTGAACTCGTCCAGCGGCGCGTCCACTTCGTCCATCACGCAGAACGGGCTGGGGTTGAGCAGGAACAGCGAGAAAATCAGCGCCATCGCCGACAGCGCTTTCTCTCCGCCTGACAGCAGCCCGATTTCCTTGACCTTCTTGCCCGGCGGCTGCACCAGCACGTTGACTCCCGCCTCGAGCACGTCGCCGGCGTCGGTCAGCTCCAGCCGTCCCTTGCCGCCGCGCAGCAGTTTGGGGAACAGCTCGGAGAAGTTTTTCGCCGCGCCCTCAAAGGTCTCGGCAAAGCGTTTTCGCGCCTCGCGATTCAGATGCGTGATCGTTTTGGTCAGATCGTCGAGCGCACTCTGCAGATCGGCGCGCTCGGCGCCGAGCACTCCCGCGC
>Ga0074044_10000408_pt1 | contig 42849 bp, 32 predicted proteins | sample BogForMeECP23OM1_FD_94443 | JGI IMG/M metagenome (GOLD analysis project Ga0074044, IMG submission 94443) | Bog forest soil microbial communities from Calvert Island, British Columbia, Canada - Bog Forest MetaG ECP23OM1 | ecosystem: Environmental > Terrestrial > Soil > Wetlands ...
AGCCGGTATCCCCAAGAATTACTGGAACAGTGTTGGAAACGGTGCTGTTCGCACGTGCCAGGTGACGTCTGTAGCGACGGCGGCTCAGGCGGGACGCCCTTTCCCGCTACATCAGCGATCACTACCTGGATCGTGTGTTCATTGACGGGTACGTAGTCATAGTAATCGCCGCCCACACCTCCCACAGGCCGCATCATGCCGGCGATCTCCAGCCCGGGGATGGATGGGCGACTGATAGGCAGAAACATCCTCTGTACCCTTGCTGCTAGTTCGACCTCTTGCACAAGCTGATCGCGCTGCTGGCGCACCGCCTTGTCAAGCTGTTCCCTTTGTTTCACGTATCTCTGGATGACATAAACTACGAAGGCGAATGCGTCCAGTGCGGTAAAGTTGTGTGTGATCCGTGCCTCCTGGCTTGGATAAGGGAGGCCGAAAAGATCGTGGCGAAGGTCCAGGATGAAGCAGTCGTGGCCGCGCAGCGTTCGCTGGATCTTTCAGTCACGCGCTACAAGGGCGGCGTTACGAGCTACCTCGAGGTGACCACCGCGCAAAGTGCAGCCCTCGGGGATGAAGTCACGGCGGTCAATATCTTAGGACGGCGGATGGCGAACACTGTGTTGTTGATCCAGGCTCTCGGCGGGGGATGGGACCGCTCAAGCCTGCCAGACCGGCCCGAATGCTGCGGCAAGCTGCGAGCAATAATGCCAATTGACGGCGCGTGCGAACCATGACCGCTAATACGATGCGGATGCATTTCCGAGTTAAGCTTCGCAGAATCAACAGATAGCTTTGGGCGACGACACTGAAAAGGCTGGCGTCGGCGGTTCAACTCCGTCCCTGGCCACCGTCATTCCAAAGGGGTTAGCGAGTTCTAGTGCTTTCCCCATAGCCCGTCGCTAGCCCGTTTTCAATTTTCCAACTCCGGTCGAACACCCATATCGAGAAGACACCGAGCCTCGTGAACATGCTAGAGAGAAATCTGACCGGTTGCTCCACGTGAAGGCGCTGGTCAATACGTTGCCACAGAGTGTATGGACGACCTCTCGAAGGGGCGTCCCTCAATGTCATCAAGCGGCTGGGTCAGTGCCAGTGTCGGGACGTGCAAGGCGTAGCTTGGCTGCCATTTTCACCAGCGAGGCGAGAGAGTCGGCTTTCATCTTGCATGGCCTGCCCTCGATGCGCTTTCACTGTGATCTCGCTGATGCCGAGCTCGCCACCAATCTGTTTGTTCAGCAGGCCGGAAACGACCAACGCCATAACTTGCCGCTCGCGAGGGGTGAGTAATGCGCAACAGTCCCGGAGGTCCCGTATCTCCGCTTCGCGGCTAAGCGCAAGGCGGCTACGTTGGAGCGCTTGCCGAATCGCGTGAGCGCTTCATCACTGAAAGGTTTCGTTAAGAATTCAATTGCGCCGGCTGCTGCAGTTCTAGACCGTTGAGGCCCGGAGAGAAACGTCAAGTTGAGGGGTACGCCACTTTTTATCGCACGATACAGATAGGCGGTCTCTCCATCTTCTACAGAGAGGCGGGTCCGAAAGACGCGCCGACGCTTCTCCTTCTGCACGGCCTTCCGTCATCCTCGCGAATGTTCGAGCCGCTGTTCACGCGGCTTTCCGATCGTTATCACCTGGTGGCGCCCGATTATCCGGGGCTGTGGACACAGCGACTGGCCGGACCCAAGACAATTCCAATACACGTTCGATCAGTACGCGGAGATCATGAATTACTTCGTCGAGGCGCTCGGGCTATCGAACTACACTCTTTACATGCAGGGTTACGGCGGTCCCGTCGGTTTTCGCATGGCCTTGGCGCATCCGAACCAGATCGAGGCTCTGATCGTGCAGGACGCTGTCGCACACAACGAAGGCCTGGGCGCGACTCGGAAGACGCGGCGAGCCTTTTGAGCCGATCGCGCCGCCAATGAAAGCGCACTGCGGCGCAAATCTGCTGTCGCTCGCGACCACGCGCACGCGCCACTCGACCCGAATGTCGAACTCTACGACCCCGATGTCTGGACCGATGAGTTTTATTTTCTGAGTCAGCCCGGCCAAGCCGAGATTCAAAGTGATCTGTTCTACTACCGCACCAACGTGGACGCCTACCCGAAGTGGCAGGCATGGATGCGCGAGAAGAAGCCGCGCCTGATGGTGATCTGGGGCAGGTATGACCTGTCGTTCGATCTCGGCGAACCGGAGCGGTACCGGCAGGATGTGCCGAATGCTGAGGTTCACGTTCTTGACGCCGGTCATTTCGCATTGGACACGGCAGCAGATGCGATTGCCGCATTAGTCCAGGAATTTGTTGGCTCTTCGCGTTTAGGGTTGCTGAGGCAGGAACGCTGGCTGGGGCGAGATGAGAAAGGTAGCCCCACATCGTGCGAGTGTTCGGACCTGCTGCGCTGGCGGTGTCGCCTAGGATCGAACACATCCGTGTCGCCGTCGATGACCCTCCGTAGCGCTGGGCGGATGCAAGTGGCTATCATTCATGGACTTCCCGCAGAGTCACGCAAGATCCCCATCCCACTGGAAAAGCGGGGGCGGGCACCGCCGCGCTCCCGACGAGTATGCATCGAACGAAGGCCATCAACCACGGCTGGATCGTGGAGGGATGGTGGAGCTAGTCGGGCTCGAACCGACGACCTCATCGTTGCGAACGATGCGCTCTCCCAACTGAGCTATAGCCCCACTTAGAGGTGGGTCGACGCCAAAATTCTGGCTGCGAATAATTCTAGCAGCCGCCTGCTTCTTTGAGCCACCCGTGTGACCAAAATCACATCGCCGTGTTTAAGAGCTTGGCTAAACTAAGTTGTTTTATGCGCGAGTTCTCCATCCTCACGAATCGCAAGCGGGCCCTCGTGGCCCTCGTGCATTCGATCGTCTTCATGCTGATCGCTTCCCGGCAGATGATCGCGGCCACTCCCGCCGCGGGAATCTGGATACCGGCAACGGTGCCCACGGGCACATGGGTGCTCTGCGGCATCTTCACCATCGTCTCCGCTATTCTGCTCTGGCTTTTTGCCATCTCACGCGGCTGGATCGAGAAGGTCTACTTCGGAGTGTGCACGGTCAGCGCCAGTTCGGGCCTGTTGCGCACCGCCTTCGGCGACCGGGCCTTTCATGCAGGCCTCTACATCCGGGTCGTCATGCTCGCGAGCGCCGTACTGGTCGGGCTGTTCATTGTGCGCATCCATTCCGCTGCCCCGCCGATTCCCGATTCTCGAGATGCTGTCTCGTAATCGAAATCAACCTATATAATTTCGAACGTGAGTTCCGTCAAGGTAAAACAGGTTGCATCCGCCGAATTTCCCACGCGCTGGGGGCATTTCCTGATTCACGGCTTCACCTTGCGCGTCTCAGGCACCAAGACGGAAGAAGCCGTCGCCCTCGTCATGGGCGACGTGCAATCCGGATCGCCGCTGGTTCGCATTCACTCTCAGTGCCTGACGGGGGACGTTTTCGGTTCCCTGCGTTGCGATTGCCGGCAGCAGCTCGAAATGGCGCTCTCCATGATCGCCCACGAAGGCGCCGGTGTTCTCATCTACGAACAGCAGGAAGGCCGTGGCATTGGCCTCATGGCCAAACTCCAGGCGTATGCGCTGCAAGATAGCGGCCTCGACACCGTCGAAGCTAATCAGCGCCTCGGCTTCAAGGCCGACCAGCGCGAGTTTCTCATGCCCGCTGAGATTCTGCGCGCCCTCGGCATTAAGCAGGTGCGCCTGCTTTCCAACAACCCCGACAAGGTCGCAGCTCTGCAGCGCGCTGGCATTCGGGTCACCGAACGTGTCCCTTGCGAGGTTGCCCCTACCGAATATACCCAGGATTATCTAAAGACCAAGCAGGAAAAACTCGGCCATCTGTTCACGAACCGCAATACACAGCACTAGCGGCTGCGACTCACCTTTCCGTTGTCGCGCCTATCGCAGGCGTGTGGGTCAATCGCCCAGCAACCGCTGCAACTTCTCACGATTCCTCACCGGCAGCGCATCCAGCGTCACCTGCGCCAGCGCCGCATACACGGCTTTCACTTTCGGATCCCGCTTCAGCAGTGCCATATGTTTCGCAACTGTCGCCACGTCCCCGCGTACAAACGGCCCGCTGAACGAGTTCCCGGGGCCCAGGCGCGCATAGTTCTCCAGCGTCTGCCGCATGATCGCCAGACTCATTCGACGCGCTTTTTCGCGCCCGACCCCCGCCGCGTGGGCTGCCTTTTCCAGCGTGACCAGATACGCGACCAGCAGTGGCGAAGTCATTGTCGCCCATGCGTGGTACGCCGCCTTGCGGTGCGATGCCAATACGAAGCTGTTCGCCCCCAGTTCATGCACGATCGCGCGCGCCGCCCTCACCGCGGTGTTATCTCCCTCCACAGCACACGGCACCCCAGCCAGCGACGGCCTGGACCCGGGAACAAACGTCATCAGGGGATGCACCGAAGCCACCGCTGCGCCTGATTTCCGCAATGAGCCGAGTTCCCCGCTTCCCAGCATGCCACTGGAATGAAACGCAAATCGGACTTTAGATGTCCTTGCGCGCCGCGCCAGCGACTCGGCAGCTCGTCGAATCTCGCCGTCCGGCACTCCAAACCACAGCACCTCCGCATCAAGTGCCGCCCGGTTTATGGTCACCGCCCGCGCCCCAACGCGCCGTGCCAATGCTCGGGCCCGCTTCATCGATCCCGTCCGCGAGCGCGCAACGATCTCGGTAATCCTGTATCCCGCCTGTGCCAGCGCCGGGGCCAGAAAACCCGCCAGCTTCCCTGCCCCCACCAAAGCGACCGCTGGTCTTTCACGCGCCCGGTTTTTCCCGGCCTGTCGTTTCCCTTGCGCCTTCACCGGGGCAGCATACCTTAATATGGATGTCATGGCGAAATCGTCCCGCTCTTTCGAGGCCCGGGTTCTGTCCTCCCGCATCGCGTATCGCGGTCCGGTCTTCCACGTCACCACAGATCAGGTCGCCGAGCCCGGCGGTATCCGCGCCCGCCGCGATGTCGTCCGCCATTCTGGCTCCATTGTGGTTCTGGCGGTGGATGATCGCAAGCCCGAACCCTTCATTCTTCTTGAGCGCCAGTACCGGCACGCCGCTCGATCCACGATGTGGGAACTCCCCGCAGGACGCATCGATAAAGGGGAATCAGCCCTGGCCGCCGCCCGCCGGGAGTTGTTAGAAGAGACCGGATACAGTGCCCGACGCTGGAAAAGAATCTTGCATTTTTACGTCAGCCCGGGCTTCCTCGACGAAACGATGACTATCTATCTCGCTCGCGGACTCCAACCCGGTGAGGCACAGCCGGAGGCCGACGAGAAAATTGCGACGCGCTTTTTCCCGCTCTCCGGCGCGCGCAAAATGGCTCTTACTGGCCGAATTCGCGACGCAAAGACCATCTCCGGCATTCTTTGGCTGTCGCAGACACGGTCGGACATCAAAAGCGCACCGCGTTAGTACTGACGGCGCTGCGAGGTCTCGACCTGTCTTAGAGGGATAATTTTCCCTCAAGCCTTGGCACGATCCGGGCTGATGACCGGCTGAGATCAATGGAATGCGAGCTTAGGGTCATAAGCAACTTACTTCGATGTATCACGGATTACATATTTGGCGCCGTTGGGCGCACACGGATATGTGACATACGCACTTGACAGTCCCTTTGGCCAGTTCCACAATGTCGCCACAATTTGCAATACATCCCAATGTTGCACCTCTTCGGGGTGAACGGCAAAACAAAGTAAAAAGAGAGCGAGAAAATCAAGTGGAACGTATCCAGGGTACCGTCAAGTGGTTCAACAACGCGAAAGGGTATGGCTTCCTGGGGCGCGATGGTGGAGCGGATGTATTCATCCACTATAGCGCCATCACAAGCGAGGGTTATAAAAGCCTGCAAGAAGGCGACAAAGTTGAATTCGAAATCGTCCAGGGGGAGAAAGGACCGCAAGCGGCCAATGTTAGTAAGATCTCCTGAACCAGTAAGCTTTCGATCTGGGACCTGTATTTTGAAAGTTGCTTTGGCGGTCGATTTTTGAGGCCGTCGAACCTGAACCCTCCATTCACTGCGCCGGAAGCTTGAAGTGCGTTTGAACTCATCCGCTTTCTTCTTAGAGTAATTCCTGCATTAGCTCCGTAGTGTTCGCACCGCCGGACAGCCCGATCCCGCGCGAAAACTGTCAGGCGTGTTCAGTTCGCCCTCGGGAGTGACTTTGAAGGCCGCGCCACGGAGTTGGTCCCGGCGCCGTCGGTCGCCCGGTAGAAGTTCCTGTCGGTGCCCTATCTCAACCCCAGTGCGGGGCTCGCCCCATCGGTTGCGTTGAAACGGAGTAGCTTGGAGACCATTTGCGGCGTGGGGGCAAGTGCCGCCATGCGGGAACATCTCTAAGTCATTGATCCTTCGCTAGTCGGAACGGTTGAGATTACCACCTTGGTTCTTTTTTCAGCAGCCTGCTAGAATGCATTGATGTCATCCACAGCGGATGCAAAAATTGGGCGTGCTGTGGACCTCTCTTGTGGCTTCTGGATCACAACCTGTTAGCGTACGATGCCATCGCCATGGAGCCATTTCCAGAGTCTTAACCACGGATGGGCAATATGGACATTAGCAATCTTATGTTGAAACGCATCATTGCGGGAACGAAGCGTGCATTTGGATTAAAGCCTCCAGGGCGTAATCTGACCGTGTTCCCCAACGATGCTTTTCTTGTCTCCTATCCCAAATCGGGGAACACCTGGGCGCGGTTTTTGATTGCGAATCTTCTTCGGCCGCAAGATAGCGTTGGGTTCTCCAACATTCACGACATCATTCCGGGGATTGACGTGGTTCCCCATCGCGACATGCTGCGGGTGCCAAGGCCGCGGATTATCAAAAGCCATCAGTACTTTGACCCGCGATACCAGCGGGTTGTCTACATTATTCGCGACCCTCGGGATGTGGCGCTGTCGGAATATCATGCCCAGCGCAAGAGCAAACGGATCAGCGACCAACATCCGATCGAGGAGTTCGTCCGCGGGTTTCTGGCAGGCGAGAGCTGCGATTATGGGTCATGGGGAGAGCACGCAACGAGTTGGCTCTCGACCCGCTATGGCCAGCCTGGATTCTTGCTGGTGCGCTATGAAGACATGCTCCAGGACACGGCGCGCGAGTTGTCCCGAATGGCCAGCTTCCTCGGTCTCCATCCGAGTTCTGAGCTGATCGGGCAGGCTGTCTCCCGGAGCCGCGCCGATAAAATGCGGAAGTTGGAGAAATCTCAGGCTGCTGACTTTAACGCCACCAAGGACACGCGCCAGGACATCCTGTTCGTGCGAAGCGCAAAAGCCGGTGGATGGCATTCGGAATTACCGGAGACCTGTATTCTCCAAATCGAGCAGGCGTGGGGACACGTGATCCGGTGGTTGGGATACGAATTAGTCCTGGAAGGAAAAGGGAGTGTAGCCGAGACTGCATTTCCGCTGCCGGCTTTGAACGGGCCAGTGTGATGACTTATGGCGCGACGCAAGTTGCGAATATCTTCTCGATTCGACAGTCTCCTCTTATTAGAGATATTCGTTGTGCCGTCGGGAGATTCGCGCGGGTGGTAAGGAGGCACGTCCAACATATTTAGACTTGTTTCAGTCGACTGGTCTCCGGCTACGCGGGAAAATAACTCATCGAGATATCGGATAACTGAGTATCCATGCACAAGATCGATAAACGGCAGATCATCAAGAACATCACGTCGAGTTGGTTTGCGTTGGGAACGAACATATTAGTTGGACTCTTCCTGTCGCCATTCATTCTCCACCGGCTGGGCGACTCTGCGTTCGGCGTGTGGGTCCTGACATTTTCGATTACCGGTTATTACGGGCTCTTCGATCTGGGCATCCGCTCTTCGATCGTTCGCTATGTGTCCAAGCACCTGGCCACCGGGAGCAATGAAGATCTGGCGAAGCTGATCAACACCGCGCTCTTCGGATATGGCTGTGTCGGGGCGGTATCGCTGGTGGTAACAGGGATCATGGCTACGTACGTCGACGCCCTGTTCAAGATCCCTCCCGAATTCCGCTCGAGCGCGCACCTGCTGATCTGGATGGTCGGCACGTCGGTAGCGCTCGGCTTTCCCTTGGGCGTGGTAGGGGGATTTCTCGAGGGTTTGCAGCGTTTTGACATTTTGAATATCAGCACCGTGGTGCAAACGCTTTTGCGGGCTCTGTTGATTGTGGTGTTCCTACGACATGGGTGGGGACTGGTGACGATCACCTTCATAACGGTCGCGCTGCCTATCATCGCATCGTTGGTGCGCGTATTTATCGCATTGCACCTTCGCCCGGTTTTATTTGGATGGAAGTATATTGATCGGCCGACTTTCCGTACGATCGTCCACTACAGCAGCACGACATTCATGATCATGGTCGCCGGCCGGCTAAAGTTTAAAACTGACGAGATTGTGATCGGCAGCATGATCTCGGCGGCGGCCATTACTTACTTCAACATCGGTGCGCGGATCGTCGATTATGCGGGCGGGGTCGTAAACTCGCTGGCCGGGAATTTCCTGCCCGTGGCCAGCCAGTCGGAAGCTACCGGGAATATCGGCCGGTTGCGCAAACTTTTCGTAGCCGGGAACCGCCTCTGCGCGTTCACGATTTTTCCGATTACGGCTTCGCTGCTCATCCTGGGGAAGTCGGTCATCGAAGTGTGGGTGGGCAAGAAATACATCGCGACCAGCTACCCCGTTTTGGTGATCATGATCATTCCTTCTACGATCATGTTCGCGCAAGCAGTGTCGGGACGGGTGCTGTTCGGGATGAGCAAACATCGCACGTGGGCTTGGGTGACGCTGATTGAAGGGGTTTGCAATCTGACCCTCAGCATCCTTCTCGTTCGGCCTTACGGGATCATCGGCGATGCGCTCGGAACCGCTATACCGCTGACGTGCAGCTTTTTGCTCTTCATGCCTGGTCACTTGTGCCGCTTGCTTGGAATCCGTCTGCGCACCTACTTGCGGGAAGCTTTCGTTCTGCCGCTGGTGATCACAGCGCCGCTGGTGGCCGTACTTCTTCTGATGAAGAAGTGGTATATACCGCACACTTATCGGCAACTGGCAGTGCAGCTAGCCATTGGAGGAGCGGTTTACGGAGTGGGACTGCTCTGGGTTTATGCCACAGATCGAGCTCTGAGAACCGGGGAACTAGCTGCGAAGCAAGAAGCGGCACCCATCGAGAATGATATAAGTGCGCCAGCAGTGAGTGTTGCAGAGTACAGCGATAGCTAACTTGTCATGCCGGCGGCTGCAATGTCCTCTGGGAAGCCAGCCAGCGCTCCGAGTTATGGTTTTGGGTGAGAAGCGAAAAACTCCCAGCGTGCCGCGACGTTAGTCGGTTCCCAAGCATGCCCCACGTTTTCTTCCCATATGAACTGGACCTCAACATTGCTGGCGCAACCCGTGGCATCGTTGCCCGCAGTCGCCGCGTTGGCTTTTCCGTTTTCGCACAATGGCTCACTGTTCTGGAAGGCGGTACAAGCATTTTGCGTGGACCAGTAATTGAAGGTTTGGTCCACGGTGGCCATATAGAATGTGTAACCCGAATACAAAGTGGTGCCATTGTTGCAGGGCGGCAAAACCTTATCCTTGGTCCCTTGCCACTCCTGCACGGAAACGGGCGCCACAGGCGCGCCTGGGAGCGTGATGGGAAGAGTGGACTGTCCGACGATTTGACCGGATGCAGGAACAATCGCGGCGACCAGGTCGGAGAGCTCAACGCCGACTCGTTCGGCCATCATGGCACCCGACGACATTCCCGCCACAAATACCTGCTTGGGATTCACGTTGTATTGCGCAGTCAGGGTGACAATCAGATTGCGTAAAAAGCCGGCGTCGTCGGGGCAGGCGGTTGCGGGCGGGACGGTACAGGTCCCGATCTCACCCGGGGTAAAAGCCTGGTTCAGGTAATACGCGTTCCAATTCCATTGTCCGCTCTGGGAGTTATAAGTTGAAGCCGGTTGGACGAGGATGAACTTATTCGTATCCGCGAATGGCTGCCAGCCATAATTTGTGTTAGTCGGTGGAGCGCTTCCCTTGTTCAAACTCGTTGCGTGGAGCATTATCAGGAGTGCCGGGTTCGCCGGAAGACCCGTGGGCACATAGACCTGGTAATAGCGAGTAATACCATCCCAGACCATGGTCTCGTGGTATTTTTTACCCGTTGCACCAGCAAATGTGGAGGTTGCCCAAAGGAAAACAACAAAACAAACGACCATGGGTGCTGACAGATTTCTGGCTTTCACAAAACCACTCCTTGCCCCAATCAGGGAGCATTTCCTTATATGACTTCAATCCGGTGGCGGGGGACCCACTAAAATTCCATTTACAATAGCACACTTCTGGCCGTTTCTTGTCTCTGCCGCGGACTCAGGGCTCTGTTTGATTCTGCGATCCTGACGGATGCGCACTACGGGCCGTCGAAACCAGAGCCGTCTTCTTCGCAAGGGCTTGATTCGGCGGATTCTCCAGAATCTGAAACAGCCGGTCGGCGGCGATTTGATTACCGGCTGCGTTCAAATGAGCAATGCCCCGGTACAGCTGGGTCGTGGCGTCATCCAAAAGATCTCCGAGATAGTACAAATCCGGACGACTGACTTCGCGGCACTTTTTGTACGCCGCGCGATAGACCAGATCCATGCTGGGAAACCTCTTCTTTAGCCGCCGGCTCAGTTCTGCCTCTTCCGGTGTCAGATGCTTGTTACCAACTGCCATGTTGGGATACCAAATAAAGATCGGACGAAAACTGTACTGTTTGGCTAAGAGTTCGATAATGTCCATGTTTTCCTGGTAATTCTGCATAATGGCGTAGGACCAAGTCTGGGCGTCACTCTCGGAAACGCTATTGTTGCCGGCCTCCTTGGGCGATACTCTAGCCGCTATGTTTTCCAGCAGCCGATAGGTGTTACTGCGACTGAGATAGGAAAATCCCGACTTTTTCTCCGTAATCCAGCCTTCGAGATAGTTTTTGAAGTCGAGATAGTTACTATGTACGTCCACTTTCTTGTTTTCATAGGCGGTGAACGCCTCCGTGCCGCCATCGTAAAATAAAACAACGTCAGGTCTGCGGTCAGCGTGTTTGAGCTCTTGAATGAGTTCGAAAAGCTCTTGAGTATTTGCCCAACCTTTTTCCCCGTAATTCACGATGCAGACTTGCCGGCCGGCCCTCTGATAATCCTCCGCCACCAGCGAAGGGATTGTCTCCGAGTCGGGACTGCCCCATCCCCACATAACGGAGTCTCCGAACATCCATATGGTGAATGTGGAAGCGTCACAGTGTGTGTGGAGAGTGCGCCGGATGCCGTCCGCGTTAATCGAAATAGCACTGCCATTAAACAGAGCTCGGCGCCATAGGACGTATGGCTCATATTGCACTTTCTGCGAAGGCTGTTGTTCTTTCCAATACTCGCGTTCTTCAGCGGTTCCCTCAACGATCGCGGCTTCGACCTCCGGACCCACAGTGTTTTGGTTCTCGATCCCACGCCTATAGGAGAACATTTCCACCGCAACAATGAAAACCAATCCGAGTGTGACTGCTACGCACAGGCGCAGGAGGAAATTGCACGCAAGGGATCGGTAGTTAGCCGCCGGCGGCAGGTGAGCACCAGCGATTGGCTCATCCACGACTGTGGACGGTAGCCGAGACAATTCGCTTGTGCGCCCCGTGTCCCGTGAACCTACCATATGGCACCTGCTGCACCCTTCCTCGAACTAGAATACCGCGCAGGTCGCAGGTCCCGCCTGCACCGCGACCGACTGAGACAGCTTAATTCAGGAGCAAGCCAGGCTCCATTCATCCCGAGACCACCCTGGAGCTGACCAATATCATCTGTTAATTCAGCAACTTAGAGACTCCACGCCCGAGCGGATTGATAAACGCTTCCGGCAAAGGGAAAAATGGGAAAACATTTTCCGCCCGACGGAAAAGCGACTCTCTTATCGGTGCGAGCCTCGGTGGGCAAGATTCAGTGCGTCACACCTTCGCTTTTCGCGGGGACCCGCTCCGTATTTTGGATGCCAAAGCGCGCGCGCTCCGGCGGAGGCTGGCCAGCCCATTTACCAAAGGCATCAGATGAAGTCGAGAGACCCGCCTGAGGTCAGCCCGCAGGCGGTCGCGCTCCGCGTAGAGGCCAGAGATGATGAGGTTCCTCTCGATAATCTCGTCATAGAACCTTGCCTCCGGAATGACGGCCTTCTGCGTCGCCGAAACAGCGGATTGGCCGTCGCGCCAGGAATCGCGGTCATAACCCAGCCGCTCGAAATCTTGCTGATATAGCGAATAGACCTTGTCTGCCAGGTTCTGGTCGTAGGTGGCGAGGCCGACCGGCGCGGAGACATTTTTCCTGGCCACCATGAGTGGTTCGGCAAGCCCCAGATGTTGTTCGAATCGCGCCATGGTTGCGCTCATGTCCTCGACCTTACCCACATGAGAAAAGCTCAGCGCGTCGAGAAACAAATGATCAACCTGGCGCCGCCAATGCGGATCAAACGCGCTCGGATCGCCCTTGGTCTGGAGATAGCCCACGAACTCATCAAATGTAATGAGCTCCTTCGCATGCACATCGGGCAGGCGGCCCTTGATTTCGAGGTACAAACGTTCGCTGCCCGGCTCACAGGGCACAACTTTGTTCTTCCAAGCCGAGACCACACGCGAGTAAGGATTGCGGACGATCGTAAAGCGAAAGAAATTATCCGATTCAAGGACCTCTTTTTGCGTCGCGTCGTCCAAGTCGACCAGGGAAGGCAGCGGCACATTTTCGCGAGCGTGGACAAACATCTCGCGGCGAGTCTCCATGAGATTGCCGACAAAGAGCTGGATCGGAGGCGCGCCATGTTGAAGACGCAGCAGTTCCTTCATTTGCGTGCAGGCTGCTTTCGGAACTTCGAAATAAAGGTAGCGCTTGCTGAGATCGACAAAACTGGAGTGGCGAAGCCGCTGCGAGATATCGATCGGCTCGATATGCGGATAATGACTCAGAATTTTTCGGACAACGTATGGATAGGTCATAGCTGACGCACGTCGAACCGCGATTTAATTTGAACTACCGACTTCGATCCACTTAATCTGGTCACGTGATCGATGCGAGTTCATACCCGGTCAATCGCATCAAGTGTCCCCAGGCAGATTCAATTTCGGCGATCGAGTCTGCAGAGAGCGCCGTCCGCCACTGGCCCGACTTGGCCTTACGCACAAAGGGGATATCTTTTCGGGTTTCTCGCGTCGTCGCCCATTGAAGGTTCTGCGCGGATTCCAGCTTCCTCATCGAATCGGCCGCGCTTCGTTGGACAGCTTGTTCGATCAGTTCGGTGCTAGCTTCGAGTCCCAGGAATTGAGCAATCCGGCGAAGTCCAGCATGGGCGTCCTCCAAGAGATCCTCATAGCGCACGAGAAGGAACTCACGGCCATGCCCGCGCGCGCCGGTTTGCGCATGAGCAAGATCCGCCGAGTGGGCACCCACGCCATTATTCGGCAAGCAGAAATGGGCTATATTCGTGGCGTTGGCAAGCCAGCTTCCTGCGTGCTCACCCCAGGTTCCGTTGTAACTCCGACCCGGCACCAGCATCCTTTTGACAAACGCTTCAAGGGAAAACGAATCGTCTATGTTCTTTACTTTCTTCGCATAATAGTAAAGAGACACAGCCACATCCCGCGGGTCGCGAATGATGTAGATCACACGACGGTAGCGGGGATCAAAGCAGTCATGACTCTTGATAAGCCTGGGCCGTTTTATCTCGCGGAAATCGGCGCGGGGATATACGGCAATGTCGGGAACGACGCTCTCAATATCGGCAAAACCGACAGGTTTGTCGGGGCTCATCAGGTTTCCGAGCAGGAAACGGATCCAGGTGTTGCCCGACTTCGGAAACGACACCAGAAAGATGTCATCCGGCCAAACCTCGTGACGGCGCAGGGAAGAATCTCTTTCCAGCGCATACCTTGCGGAGCTTTTCAAATGGCCGAACACTAAGCGGTTCCTCAATCTATCGTTAGTTTAGCAGGCTGCTGAACAAGGCAAGTTCGCCTCACAAGAGCGCGGGAATCCACCTGCGGCTTCAACGGTACTGCTCCACCTCGTCCGCCTTTAGCGCATATCCCATCGCCGTCATCACCGGCCCCCAGACGGACTCGATAGCTCGAATCGCCGTTTCCGGAAGAACCTTATTCCACTTCCCCGAATCCTGCGGGGGTGCCTGACGCTGTGTCGCCTCTAGGGCTGACCGGATGCGCTCCGGCGATGCATCAAGGTTCAGAAATTCGGCGATTTTCCCAAGCTCTACCTGCGGATCAGTGATGAGGTCCTCGTAGCGCAGCAATAGCATGGCGCTCGGGTCCCGTCCGCGCGCGCCTATCCAGCTCATCACATTCTCGCCCCAGGAAGCGGGCGTTCCCAGAAACTCATCTTTCAAGCGGCTGCGGTAGGCGAAGCCTTGATTGGCCTTGATCGATCCGGAAAACTCCTCGGACCATCCACCCTGGTATTCGTCAGTCTTCATGCAGAAAAGTGGAACGAATTGTTCGATGGTGTTTTCGATGCTTCCCCCCTGGCGACTCTGCTCATAAAGTGCCCCGGCAACGTCCCTTGGGTCGCGGACCAGGTAGATCACCCTGCCATACTCAGCATCGAAACATTCATGGCTGAAGATGATTCTGGGGCGACTCATCTTTGCGAAGCCGCGCCGGGACGTGTGGTACAAGTCCGGCAAACGCGACCTCACGTTTGCTTCTGTAACCGGACTCGACGGGTCCAGGAGATTTGCGACCAAGCGACGAAGCCACTGCCCTCCGGAGCCGGGGTAGGCCACAAGGAAGATGTCATCCGGAAGCTTATACAAGGATCGCCCAGCGATGTCCCGCTCCAAGAAGTAGTTAGTCAGATAAGCCAATCTGATTATCATGGGGTGCGTTCCAGTTCTCAATGCGAAGAATTCCTTGGGGCGAGCATGCGCAATGTTGGGGAGAAGGCGAAAATAATCCGTCCGCGAGTGGGCATTTCCTTTCGCTTAATTTTACATTTTTCCCGAGATTTGGCTATTCGCCAATCGGGAACCCCATCTACGGTGAACTTCGGTAAGGGCCGAATATCGAGATGTGTTAACCATCAGGACGCCACTCCCATACACCGTAAACCGGCCCGAGGGCGATAGTTTAGACTTTCGACTAATGAGCAGCGCCGGATCAGAAGCAACGCCTCCTGAAAACCAGACCCCGAAGGTCAGCGTCATCATTCCCGCCTACAACACGGCGGCCTTCATCGCGGAGACCTTGAATTCCGTCTTTGCACAAACGTTCCGGGACTTCGAGCTGATCGTAATCAACGACGGTTCGCCCGACACCGCGGAGCTGGAAGCCGCTCTCCAGCCTTATATGAGTCGCATCCGCTACATAAAACAGGAGAACCGCGGTCTCCCGGGAGCGCGAAACGCGGGCATACGTGTCGCCCGCGGCGACTTGCTTGCCTTCGTGGACAGCGACGACATCTGGATGCCCGACTACCTCTTCGCTCAAGTCGAGTTCCTCGACAACCATCCTCACGTTTGTGCGTCCATCTCGGACGCGGTGCTTTTCGGTTCCGGCGAGGACGTGATATGGCGGATGTTGAAAGAAGGCACTGCGCCTATCCTCGGTTTTGAAGAGATGCTGAAGCGTCAGGGGGGACAGCTTCCGTCCGCCATGGTAGTTCGACGAAAGCGAGTGCTCGAGATTGGATTGTTTGACGAGCGCATACGCATTGGTGAGGACATTGAATTCTGCGTGCGACTCTGCTTCCCCGAGGGAGCTCTTGGGTACCTGGGGCGGGTGCTGGTGAAGTACCGGCAACGCCCGGGTAGCCTTACCGAAGATCCGCGGCGTCGAAAGTGGGTCGTCGCGGAGATAGAATCGTTGCGCCGGCTAGGCGAAAACTTAGATCTCAGCCAGCCCCAGCGCGGACTGCTTGAGAAGGAGATTGCGGCCGCGGTTGCGTCGCTTGCGCTTGGCGATGCTTATCATCACATATCCGAGCACGAATACGGACCGGCTGTGCAATGTTTTCGCTCCGCGAATGCCTACTATCGGGATCCGCGCATTAGCGTTGCCGCATTTTGCCTTAATGCTTTCCCAGGATTGGCAGGACGTCTTCTGAACTGGCGCCTGAAGGGGCGTCCCGCGCGCCGAATCTGACTGGCTACTGCGGGGGCGAGGCGCTCCCGGAAACCACCGGCAAGGCGCCGGCGCTACGCCATGTTCCTACCGGACTAGACCTTCAGTCTTCGCGGCTGCGTCGTCACGGTTGACAGCGTACACCCTCTGGGAGAGCATAAAATGAGCATTTAGCGACGAGTATCGATAATTCCTGAATCTTAAGGCTGGAAAAATCACCGATGACAATAGAACTAATCAGCTACGGGATAGGTGTAGTGGTGGTGTGGCTGGTGGCAATGCAATTGCGCTCGGCCAAGGCGCGACAGGTGCTGTTTTTGATCGCCAGCTGGTTTTTTTACTACAGCTGGGGCGGATGGCTGATCGTCTTCCTGATTTTCAGCTCGCTGATGAATTATGGGCTCGGCGAATGGCTGAAGAAGCGAGTTACGGCGGGGCGGCTTTGGACGGGCATTCTGCTCAATTTGATCTTCCTCGGCATCTTCAAGTATTTGCCATTGCTCGGTGCGGTTGGGCCTGCCGGTTCTCCGTTGGCAGCCCTGAAGCACATGATCTTCCCTATCGGCGTTTCCTTCTGGACCTTCGAAGCACTGAGTTACTTGCTGGAAATCTATCGCGAAGAAGACTTGGATCCGACGCTGCTGGAATTCTTCTTATACATGTCGTTTTGGCCGACGGTAATACAGGGGCCAATCTGCCGAATGTCCAGCATGCTGCCGCAGTTCCGCCAGGACTGGGCTGTGAACGAGGATGATCTGAAAACCGGTGTGCGGCGCGTTGCGATCGGCTTTCTGATGGCGGCACTCGGCCTCTTGATGGCGGGCGGGCTGCATTCCGGTGCGGGAGTGGATGCTCTTTTTGGCAACACGTCGGCGCATTGGAGCGGCATCGATGTGTGGTTTCTGATTATTGGCTATGGATTTCAGCTGTTCTTCAGCTTCTGCGGCTGGTCGCACCTGATGATTGGCGCGGCCCGCCTGTTCGGGCTCCAACTGCATGAGAACTTTAACCGGCCCTATTTGTCCACGACGATTTCGGAGTTCTGGACGCGCTGGCATATGTCGCTGTCGTTCTGGATTCGCGACTTTCTCTTTCTGCCGCTGGCGACCGCGCGCCGTGCGGTGTGGTGGCGCAACCTGTCGCTGGTGATCGCCATGTTTGTCTTCGGCCTGTGGCATGGGGGCAGTTTGCTTTACATGATGTGGGGAACTTACCACGGCCTTCTGATGGTTCTGCACCGGCAATGGCAGGAATTCCGCAAACGAGTGGGCTTCGAATGGTCGGGATTCATTCCGACCCTGATCTCGTGGGCTCTGACGTTTGCTGCCGTGAGTGTCGGCTACATTTTCTTCAACGCAAAAACGGTTCCGCAGGCCCGGGGCATGTTGAAGGCAATCGTGTCGTTTCGTACCTACCGTCACCTGACGCTAGATCACAGCTACTGCGTGATGACTTTTCTGGCGGCGGCTGGTTACTTCGCGGTCATCGGCGGAGACGCTCTTCTGGATCGTTTAGCGGAGAGCATGCACAAGTGGGAAGGAAACGCGTCGGGCGGCTTGGTAAGGTGGTTCGGCAGCGCGCTTGGAACTCTGGCTGACAACCGATGGGTTTGGATCACTCCCGTGGTGGTTGTTTTGGCGTTGTACTTGAGCGTGATGTTCAAGCCCGGTCACGCCGAAACCGGGCCTGTGATGTACGCGCTGTTCTAGTGTGAGCGCCGTTTCTCCGGTTACGAGCGCGTTTTTGATGGGAAAATCCGCTATGCTACGATTCAATTTCAAACAAGCGGGAGTATTGAGGTTGCGCAGTTTGTGCCATTAACCAAGACCGATCCGATCGTGGAGAAAGTGGACAGTCGCCAAACGTTCATGGCGCAATACACATCGCTTGCCAGGTACTTCGCCGTTCGAGTTTGCATCGCGGTGACTTTGGGTGTGTTTCTGCTTGCGGCGGTCGAAGTTTATGCGTTCTTGCATTTCCACCCCAGTGTCAATGCTTTAGAACTGGCAGCTAAGGTAGAGACAGTCAAGAACGAAAGTCCCGCGGAACGAGAATACTGGGCGGAATTCAGGCAGGCTAATAAAGTCACGTATCACCCCTGGGTTTTGTGGCGGCGGCAGCCTTACCAGGGCGAGCTGATTTCGATCGATCAGAATGGCGTGCGCCAAACGCTGCACACTCGCTGTGACGACCAGACCTTCACCATTTGGATGTTCGGCGATTCCGTGATGTGGGGAGCGGGCGCGCCCGACCCGGAAACCATCCCGTCGCTCATTGCCGGCGACTATGAAAAAGCAGGCCGGCCAGTTTGCATCGTAAACTACGCCGAAAAAGGCTGGGCGAACACCCAGGAAGTGATCGGCTTGATGGAAGAATTGAAGCACGCGAAGCGCAAGCCTGATGAAGTGCTTTTCTACGACGGAGGCACCGAGGCGTTCACGGCCTATCAGAATGGCCTGGTTGATGTGCACAGCAACTATCTTTCCTTCAAGAGTTATCTCGACAACCTGGGAGCTTATGAGAAGGGGGGCTTTTCCTATTTTGCCCAAACCAACACATACCGCTTTCTGAAGAAGATGGGCGCACAGGCCCAGGGTCAGGACAAACCGGTTCAAGTGCAAAACGCGGCTTTAGATCCCGATGCCGCGTCAACGGCAATCGTAGAAAACTATTTGCAAAACATGGGGTTTGTGGACTTGCTGGCGAAGCAGTACGGCTTCCGGCCGGTCTTCGCGTGGTACCCCAATATGGCAGTCGGGCACAAGGAACTCACGCCGCACGAGCAACAGGTACTTGCCTCGGAATATCGAATATTTCCAGGCCTTGGCCCGATCTATCAGGCAGCGTACAAAAGAGCTCGCGAGGCGCATCGTCCAGATCTCATTGACCTCGGAGACATGCTCGATGATCAGAAGAATTCGCTCTATGTTGGCATCTCGCACCTGAACTCCGAGGGTAACCAGATCGTAGCCGACCGGTTATTTGAGATTTTGGAGCAGGCCACTGGCAAGTCGCGCGACGGCCACGAAAAATAGTAGTTGCGCTTCCCGATTCAAGGCCGTTTAGTTGAAGGATTACGTATTTACTATGTTTTTGCGAATTCATAGGTGATTCATGGCTCCTTCGAAAGAACCAAGAAGTTTGATCAGCGGTTTCTTACGCTCACTGCGCGCGAACCCCGCCAGTCCCTCGCTCGAACTGGGCGATGAAGCATTCACTTACGAGCAAGTGTGGAACTATGCCGGCAAGATTACGGGCTTCCTCAATGCCAATCTCGATCCTGGCGAAGGCGTGGTTGCGGTGCTGGCAAGCCGGAGCATAGCCGCATACGGCGGCATTCTGGGCATTCTAGGAAGCGGACGAGGGTATTGTCCGCTCAACCCGAAGTTTCCTTTGGAGCGGACGCTAGTCATGCTCAATGCGTCCGGCTGCAAGACACTGGTGGTCGGCGAGGAATGTGCCGCCACGTTGGAGGCGTTGCTTCCCCATTTGGAGAAGCCCTTGACCGTGATTATTCCTGATGCAGGATGGCAACCGAATGGCGCATCGCCTGTAACGCACCGTGTGGTTTTAGCGCGCGAACTAGCCAAGATGGCTGACCCCTCTGAGCCAACTGTGCGCGGCGACGCGACTGCCTATCTTTTGTTCACTTCCGGCAGTACTGGAGTGCCGAAGGGAGTTGCGGTCAGTCAATCGAACGCGGTTGCATACATGGAATACGCCGCGAAGCGATTTGCTTTTCATGCGGCCGATCGTTGTTCGCAGAACTTCGATCTCACGTTCGACCTCAGCGTGCATGATCTTTTCACTTGCTGGGACGCAGGCGCAACGCTCTGCCCATACACCGAGCAGACGCTGACTCCCGCTACTTTGGTAGAAGAAAAGGAATTGACTTGCTGGTTTTCGGTGCCATCAGTCGCCATGTTTGCCTCGAAGGTGGGACTGTTGCAGCCGGGAGCGTTTCCCACTCTGCGCTGGAGCCTCTTCTGCGGCGAAGCTCTCTCGGCAACCTTGGCGGAAGCCTGGCAGCAAGCGGCGAATAATTCCATTCTGGAGAATCTCTATGGACCGACAGAAGCCACCATCGCGATCACCTGGTACCGTTGGAATTCTGCAACTTCGCCGGCAGAGTGCGTGCGCGGGCTGGTGCCGATTGGCTGGCCGTTTGATGGACAGCAAGTCTGCGCCATAAACGACAACTTTGAGCCTGTTCCGACGGGCGAAAGCGGCGAGCTTTGCCTGGGTGGATCGCAAGTCACACGCGGATATTTGAACGATCCCGAAAAGACGGCGAAAAGCTTCGTTCGCTTGGCCCACACCGGAGACCAGATCTGGTACCGCACGGGCGATCTGGTTCGGCAAGATGAGCGAGGCTGCCTGTTTTATCTTGGCCGCCGAGATTTTCAAGTCAAGATCAGCGGATATCGCGTAGAGCTGCAGGAAATCGACCTCGTACTGCGGCAAGCAGCCAAGACAGAACTGGCGGTTGCGATTCCCTGGCCGCTGTCGGAGGGTTCCGCGTCGGGCATCGTAGGAGTCGTTTCAGGTTCGGATCCCTCGCTGGACGCACAAGTGATCACCGCTTGCGAGGTCCGTCTTCCGCGCTATATGGTTCCCACGCGGATCTATCACTTCCCACAGATTCCTCTCAACGTGAATGGAAAGATCGATCGCGGAAAGATCACAGAAATGCTGGGCAATTGGAACGACTAGGACAGAGCTGACCTTAGCTTTTCGCCGGCTTTCCGAAACGTTCGACTAAGGCGAACATGAGCCGCACGGTGTCCATGTCTTTCGCCTGCACCTTGCTCGCGGGAACTTTCCGTGCGGTAATTCGTTGCAGCTCGAGAAAAATCTCAATCATGGCGAAGGAATCGACCAGCCCGGAAGAAACTAGCGGTGTGTCCTCGGTAATCTCCGCGCGTTTGCCCTTGATTACTTTTTCAGCGATGTAGCTGCTGAGCTGCTTCATCAGCTCGTTAACATCGGTAGCCTGTTCAACCCCCATGGATTCGGCCCAACCCTTTCTACCTAATTATTGCTGCTATTGCTTCGGATGAGCAGCCAAAAAGAGCCACCGCGCCGTGTTGAATTGCTGCTCGAAAGCATGCGGATCACCCGTCTCCCAAACGAACTGCACTTCGATGTTGCTCTGGGAGCAGCCTGTGGCAATGTTGCCCGTGAAGCCCGTCAAGCCCGGAGTGGGCGCATCGTTCGCGTTGTTGGGCGCGTCATCCAAACACAGAGGCTGGGTGGTTTGAAACACGGTGCAGGCGTTCGCGTTCGTCCAGTAGTTGAAGGTGTCATCGACCGTGTCCAGATAGTAGAGAACGCCGGAGTACGAGGTCTTGCCGTAGTTGCAGGGGGGCAATTCTGTATCGAGCGTGCCTTGCCACTCTTGAACGGAAATGGGCGCCTTCGCAAGACCTGGCGCGAGCACTGGCGGGGGAGCAGCCTGCTGACCTTCCATCTGGCCCGAAGCGGGAACAATGGCCGCCACCAGATCGGAGATTTCAACGCCCACGCGCTCTGCCATTTGCGCACCCGAAGAAAACCCGGCCACGTAGACCATCTTAGGATTCACGTTGTACTGCGCTGAGAGATTGGCGATCAACTGCCGCAGGAAGCCTGCATCGTCCGGGCAAGCGGTGGCGGGTGGTGCGGTACATGTCCCGACCTCGGCTGGGGTAAACGCTGCGCTCATGAAGTAGGCGTTCCAATTCCACTGGTGAGAGGTCGCGTTGTAGGTCGAAGCGGGCTTGACCAGGATGAAGCCATACTCCTCGGCAAGGGATTGCCAGCCCCAATTCAGCGAAATGACGGCTTGGGGGTTAGCAGGGTTCTGCGATTGTGTCCCGTGAAGCATCAAGAGCATGGGCGGACTCGCGGGGAGAACCGTGGGCACATAAACTTCGTAGTAGCGCGTGACGCCATCCCATGTCATCGTGGTGTCAATAAACTGCCCGCCGCCCACGACCTGACTGACTGTGTTCGAGGTGCTGCCACTGAACGAACTGCTGCCGTTGTAGGTCGCGGTAATGGAATCGGTGCCGGGGACGCCTAAACTTGCGGTTGTAAGGCTGGCTACCCCGCCAGCGAGTGACACTCCACCCAGCCTTTTGCTCCCATTGAAGAAAATTACGTTGCCGGTGGGCGTTCCACCACCGGGTGGCACTGCGCTCACCGTCGCCGTGAAGGTTACAGACTGCCCAGAATTGGATGGATTCTGCGAGGAAATCAGAGAAGTCGTAGTCGAGGCATCGTTGACCACCTGTGCCAGCACCGCCGACGTGCTGGCAGCAAAGTTCGAGTCACCGGGGTATTTCGCCGTGATCTTGTCCGTGCCGCCCGTCGCTAGCGTCGAGATCGTAAAGGTCGCCGTGCCGCCTGCTAATGTACCCGTCCCTAACACGTTGGTTCCTTGCAGGAATGTAACCGTTTCTCCATTGGGCGGCGCGCCTGCGTTCGAACTGACTTTTGCCGTAAAGGTCACTGGCTGTCCGTAGGTGGACGGGTTAAGCGAAGACGAGAGCGTAGTGGTGGTCGCAGTCCCCGATTGTCCGCTGCCCACCACCTGGTTCACTGTGTTTGAGGTGCTTCCATTGAACGAGCTGCTCCCGTTGTACGTTGCGGTAATCGAATGGGCACCATTGGCCAAACTTTTGGTTGTAAAGCTGGCTACCCCGCTGGCGGAAAGCGACACACCGCCCAGCCGGTTGCTCCCGTTGTAAAAAATTACGTTACCGGTCGGCGTTCCAGCACCGGGCGGCGTCACACTCACGGTAGCTGTGAAGGTTACGGACTGCCCAGAATTGGATGGGTTCTGGGAGGAAGTCAGAGAAGTCGTTGTCGCGGCATCATTGACCACCTGCGCCAAGACCGCCGACGTGCTGGCAGCAAAGGTCGAATCACCCGGGTATTTCGCCGTGATCTTGTCCGTGCCGCCCGTCGATAGCGTCGAGATTGTAAAAGTCGCCGAGCCACCAGCCAATGCGCCTGTTCCCAACACGTTGGTTCCCTGCAGAAACGTAACGGTTCCTCCATCGGGCGGCGCACCCGCAGTCGAGCTGACCACAGCCGTAAAGGTCACCGTTTGCCCATAGGTGGACGGGTTGAGCGAAGACGAAAGGGTAGTCGTGGTCGAGGTCAGAGCTGCGCTCAGGCTGGATCCGAGCAATACGACGATCAGAATTCCAAGGACTTTCATGCCGCTGATCTTGCCATCCGTTACTCCACTCAAAGATGCACTCCTGGCCGTCATTGCTTCGGCACTTGCAACTATCATAGGTTCCTCACGCAGAAAATGAGTCCTTGGGGGATTGATGGAAATCCTCAGCACTACTGACCAGAATTCGTCAGCCTCGGGGGGGCACCGACTGCGTCAAGAATAGCGTATTTGAACGGCTTGTCAATACCTCGAGCGAGAGGTTACTCTCAAGTCCCACAGGTTCGCTCATGCGGTTAACCTGTTAACACTGTTGCACTTAGAAAACGAACTTTGGTGTTCACCCTGAGAAGTGGCCTGGAAAGGCCAGGCGTCGGCGTCCTCACCGGCAATAGCCCTAAAATTCTCCGGCGACGCTGGCGGACGGCTGATCGCGCAATTCTGAGGTTTTGGCACACTGTTGGTATTCTTTGACAAGCGGTTCGTTTTGGCCTGAAGGCCAATGTTGGCGGAGCCTCTATTCATGCCCAGGAATCTTCGGATGATTTGGCGCAAGCCGGACCTTGTATTCCTTTGCGTGATCTGTCTGGTGGGAGCCCAAACTGGGTGTGGAGGAAGCAGCAGGAGCAGTATCGCTCCTCCTACGCCTTGGACCATCAACATTTCGCAGAGCGGCACGTTCACCCCAAATGGAACTGGACAGTACTCGATCACTGTGACCAACAGTAGCTCTTCCGCGACTAGTGGAACCGTTAGCGTGGCAGACGCTCTTCCGAGCGGTGGCGTTTTCACTGCGACCGGCCTCGCCGGAACCGGTTGGACCTGTACTCTCAGCACAACCTCTTGCACGCGCTCGGATGCCCTTGCAGCGGGGGCCAGCTACCCCGCAATCACATTGGCGGTTAGTGTCTCGGCAAGTGCGTCAGGGACGGCGACCGATCAGGCGACGGTTTCCGGCGGTGGGCCTACGAACGCCACCGCATCTATCCAGACCCAAATCCTTCCGTCTATACCCTGGACCCTCAACATTTCGCAGGGCGGCACCTTCTCCCCAAATGGAACTGGACAGTACTCGATCACTGTGACCAACAGCACTTCTTTCACAACCAGCGGAACGGTGACGGTGACGGACGCTCTCCCGAGCGGTGGCGTTTTCACTGCGACCGGCCTCGCCGGAACCGGCTGGACCTGCACTCTCAGCACAACCTCTTGCACGCGCTCGGATGCCCTTGCAGCGGGGGCCAGCTACCCCGCAATCACATTGGCGGTTAGTGTCTCGGCAAGTGCGTCAGGGACGGTGACCGATCAGGCGACGGTTTCCGGCGGTGGGCCTGCGAACGCCACCGCATCTATCCAGACCCAAATCCTTCCGTCTATACCCTGGACCCTCAACATTTCGCAGAGCGGCACCTTCGCCCCCAATGGGGCTGGACAGTACTCGATCACTGCGACGAACAGTACTTCTTTCACAACCAGCGGAACGGTGACGGTGACGGACTCTCTTCCGAGCGGTGGCGTTTTCACTGCGACCGGTCTAGCCGGAACCGGCTGGACCTGCACTCTCAGCGCAGCCTCTTGCACGCGCTCGGATACGCTGGCGGCGGGGACCAGCTACCCAGCAATCACATTGGCGGTTAGTGTTTCGGCAAGTGCTTCGGGAACGGTGACCGATCAGGCGACGGTTTCCGGCGGTGGGCCTGCGAACGCGACCGCATCGATCCAGACGCAAATTGGGGTCACCGCCAACGGCAAGATTCAACATGTTGTCGTCATCGTCCAGGAAAATCGAAGTGCCGATAACCTGTTCCATGACCCGGTGCTGATGAACCGAACGCCGTGTCCGGGAGCGTGCGCCGACATCGCCAGCATCGGCCAGTCAACCAACGGCCCAGTCACGCTGACTCCGGTTTCTTTGGAGACGAACTACGGTCTGGACCACGGACACGACGCATTCCTCAGCGCGTGTGACTGGAACGGAACTGCCTGCGCGATGGATGGAGAAAACCTGGTCGACTGTTCGCCGCCGGGCAGTTGTCCGGCGAACCCGCAGTATCAGTACGTGCAGGGGTCCGATGTCCAGCCTTACTTCACGATGGCCGAGACGTACACCTTCGGAGACCGGATGTTTCAAACCAATCAAGGGCCGAGCTTCCCCGCCCACCAGTACCTCCTCTCGGGATCGTCGGCGGTGTGCGTGGCAGGAGGATCGTGCCCTAGTGGGACGACGAGTATGTTCTACGTAGCGGGCGTTCCAGAAAGTAATCAGCGCGCTAACGGAACGTCAGGAGCGGGTTGCCTGGCGCCTCCAGGCTCGTCCGTCGCTCTGATTGATACCAGTCAACCTTTTCCGAACTCGAGCCTTACACAGCTCAGTGGCCAAGAATGCTTTGAGCATCCGACGCTGACGGACCTGCTGGAAGGGGAAATCTTAAGTTGGACGTATTACACCGCTGCGGATGGGTCGATTTGGACCGCACCCGATGCCATCCAACACATTTGTGAGCCCTCGGGACCGGAGGACCAACTTGTGTGCAGCGGAACCGACTGGGCCGACCATGTTGTGCTCGAAGGCACCGGCGCTCAGATCCTCACCGATATTCAGAACTGCGAACTAGCCAACGTCGCTTGGGTGATCCCCGATGGAGCGGCGTCCGATCACACGCAATTCAACAGCGGGCTCGGACCTTCTTGGGTGGCATCGATTGTGAACGCTATTGGCACGAACCCGGCCTGTCCCGGATCCAACGAGATTTACTGGAACAATACGGCGATCATTGTCACCTGGGACGATTGGGGAGGCTGGTACGATCATGTGGCTCCTCCTATCCGCAATACCAACCCGCCCCTTAACTCGAATGAGTACGGGTTCCGCGTGCCCTTGATCGTCATTTCTCCATACGCCAAGGCGGCAACGGTTTCGCACCAACAGAACGACTTTGGCAGCATCCTGAAGTTCATCGAGGAAATGTTTTCGCTGCCGACAACCATTGGCCAGTCGGTGGGCGTAGAGTACGCCGATTCTTATGCCTTGGGTGATTTATCGGACTTCTTCGATTTCAGTCAAACGCCGCTGCCATTTACCACAATTCCGGCGGCCAAGGACGCGGATTTCTTCATCAACAGGAAGGACAAGCCGACACCGCCGGATGACGATTGAGTGAATGATTGCTGCCGGTCAATAGCCGCCGACGAAGCGCGGTTCGACCTCGTCATCACTGCGGAGCGATGCCCGGAATTCCAAGCGACGCGTACTCTCGCACTTCCGCTGGTTGCGAACTTAGCTCATATCCGAGATGTCGCATCAAGTGTCCCCATGCGGCTTCCATCCTCGCGACCAGGGGAGCGGGCAAATCTTTTCGCCATCCGCCGGAACCGGCGGCGCGGACAAACGAAAGATCCTTTCGCGAACCCTTGAACAGTGAGTGTTCCTTCTGCGCCTGTTCCAGTTTCCGCATGCGATCGGCAGAGCTCCGTTCGACGGCTTGAGCAATTTGTTCCGGACTGGCAGAGAGGGCTAAGAAATCGACAACTTTTGCCAGTTCATGGGCGGTATCCGCGAGCAGATCTTCGTACCGCAACAAGAGGAAGCGGGGACTTCCCTGGCTCGTATACAGCCAGGTCGCAACATTTTGCCCCCACGAGCCGTGTGGGCATGTTTCGCCAGCCAGGAAGCGGGTAATGAATTTTTCGATGGGAGAATCGTCCGCGATTTTCCTGAGCTTCCGATGATAGTGATATTGCGAGACAACCACATCGCGGGGATCGCGAACTATATAGACCACCCGCGGATAACGCGGATCGAAGCATTCATGGCTCTTGATGATGCGCGGTCGCGGCATCCGGTCAAAATCTCGTTTCGTAGTGCCCGTCGGGTCAGGAACCAGCCTGTCTATGTTCGCCCAGGTCGCGGGCTCGTCCGGAAATCTTAAGTTAGCAAGAAGAAACCTGGTCCACGTGTTGCCGGATTTGGGAAACGAAACCAAAAAAATGTCGTCAGGAAGGATGAGCAGGCTACGGTTCGGTCTGTACAGGCCAAGGCCGCGCTTCACTCCGGCAATCAGATGTTTGACGATCGGAATACGCACCTCTTCAGCCGGCCTTTCTTCTTACGAAAACGAGCTTCGTCACCGTTTCAAAGCAAGAACTGAATCGCTCAGGTAGGGTTCTCAAGCTGATGCTCCCTGTCGAATTCGGTTCCAAACGGAAATAAGCTTGGTCGTAGCGGCAGGCGCAATCGTCAAGCCGAACACTGCTAGGGTCAAGCCCGGCTTGTGCAAAAAGCCATTCGCCGCTGAAAACAGTTTCCGAGCTTCATCAAACTGACGCTGATCCAGCTTGTTCTTGCCCTCTTCCAACAAATATCTGGCTTTGATTTCGACGGCCCGCTTCTCTAGAACCGCCCGATCTTCGTCCTTCAGTGGAAGCGTCCGCTGGTATTTTTCCAGGATTGCCAAGTATCCTTCGACAAGCCGCGCCCTCGATGCGCTAAGCGAACCGGGACGTCCGACCGGCATATAGGCTTGTACCTTCCGGGTGTACACAATCTTGGCGCCGTAAAATGCCGTGCGGACCCACATATCATAATCGTCGCAGCGGGCGAGTTTTTCATCGAACATTCCCGCCCTGACAATCGCCTGCTTGGTTGCCACTACCGTCGAAATTGGAATCTGGCAGCGTTCTACCAGCAAAGAGGCGAACGTTGCGTCTCCCGTCGAGGGGCAGCCCTGCATGAATTCCTTTTCCTGACCGCGCTCGCCTACCAGGCCGTTCGAATACGTAAGCTCGACGGAAGGGTCGTTGGCAAACAACTGCATCTGCGACGCCAAGTGATCGGGCATCCAGACGTCATCGCTGTCGAGAAAGGCGACAAACTCGCCGCGCGCATGCCGGATGGCATTGTTCCTCGCTCCGGCCGTGCGCTTGTTCTCCTGCTTGATGTAGACAATCCGGCCCATGTAAGGCGCCAGCACTTTTTCGAGTTCCGGCGTATCCGGCGAACCGTCATTCACCACAACGGCTTCGAAGTCCTGGTAGGTTTGCGCAAACACCGAATCCAGACATGCCGCAATAAAGTGGGCGGTCTTATACGTCGGGATGATCACGCTAACCCTCGGCGTCGCGCTACCGATCTTCGGTGCCGGAATGGCTTCGCTTATCTCCATGCTCTCCTCGATTACCTATGCACTGTGGAACACTTCTTCTTTGTCGCCGGCAAGGATGTTATTTACCGCTTCCACTCCCATCATCACGGAGTGATCCATGTTTCCGATCTCGTAGCGCCAGGCGCCGAAACGTCCGCGCGAGTAAATGCCCTTTTCCAATAACGCGGGTTGCAGGACGGCCAATGCCTGGTCCCGGCCGAGCGTCGGAATGGGGTACGAGTACCCCACGATCCGATGATAGCGGGAGACAACTCGGGTCCGGTCTGAATCCTCCAGGATCTTGGCCTTGATCAATCCGGTTGTGACCTGATCAAGGGCCTTTTCCGGATCCGGTGTTTCGCCCACGCGGAACGAAATCTCGCACATCAGCGAACTGTAATTTTTAGTGTCCCCATTGGGAACGTTGTTCGGAGAGTAGTGCGAAAAATACGTCGCTCGATAGCACGGCATGTCGGAATCGGTGAAGTAGATCCAGCACCGTCCGGTTTCGATTTTCTTTTTCAGGCCGAGGCCAACTACCAGCAGGTTGTTGTGTTCGAGTCCTGTCGCAGCTCCGCACAGCCTGCTGTCCGCTGGTTTCATCATTTCGACGAACAAGTCGAGCGGCGCAGTCGAAATCAGCACGTCATAGTTGTCGCCCGTGCCATCCGCAAACGAGATTTGGCGGCGCACCGGGTCGATCTCCACCAACTTTTTGCCGGTTTGCACCTTGTCTTGAAAGTGCTTGGCGATGCGGCGATAGATTTCTCCAGTTCCGCCGTACAGCGGGAACCGGAACTTGCTGTTCGGACCCCAGCCCACGTCGTCGCGCTGGTAAAGCACGTTTTCCAGCAAGCGTTTGAAATCCACAACGGCCACGCGATCGGCAATCCACGATTTCGACATCCGCTCCAGCGGCGTGGTCCAGACTTTGGAATTGTAGGGAAACATGAAAGCGTCGGCGATGCCTTCGCCAAACGTGGCCAGGATCCAATCGCGGAAGTTGGCCGCCTCAGCCCCACCGCCGTTGGACGCCGCCTTCGCCGCTCCTACCAGACAACTCACCTGAACTTCCTTTGGCAGATAGCGCAGGTTGCTTTGGAAAGGATAGGGAATCCACGATTCGCCATTGACGATCCAGCTCTCGCGGATGCGCTCGTGAACTTCCTTACCCAGAACCTTGTCGATCAGGTTATCGAAGTACTTGTAATGCGAAAAAATGACGTGACCGCCCTCATCCCAGACGAAGCCCTGCTTGTCTACATGCGAGGTGGCGTGGCCGCCGACATCGTCGGTTTTCTCATAGAGAATCCAGTTTCTGTAGCCAAGCTCGAACAGCCGGTAAGCAGCACCGAGTCCGGTCGGTCCTCCTCCGATAATGACGATCCTCTTGCTCATAGATTGATGGGGGACAAGCTCTTTCGTCCGAAGATTCTGACCGCCTTAACGGGAGTGCGGCTGAGTTTTGTTCCCGTCCGCTATCACCTCTAGAATCGCAACTTGCGATGTCCGAATGAACGAGCAGTGAATGCATTATTCTACCATCCAGTATTTTGGGACTCAGGTTCCGCAAGTAACCGCTCCAGCCGCCTTTAGGCCGGGATCGGCTCACTTTCGAATACAGCTTTCTGCGGCGCTTGAGCGCCCCCTCTAATCAGAACTGCGGAATTGCCCGGGGCAAGAAATCACTTCGGCCCTCGCGTCGTTGTATTTCGAAGAGCGCTACAATCGTTGCTGCAATGGACAACAAAGCTGTTGCTGGAATCCTGTACGAAACCGCCGATCTTCTCGAAATCGACGGCCAGGATTCCTTTCGCATTCGCTCCTACCGCAATGCCGCGCAGGCGATCGAGGCGCTGCCACAGCAAGTGTCCGATCTGATTGGCGAACCTAAGAAGCTCTTGGAAGTGCCGGGCATCGGCAAAGGCATGCTCGCCAATCTGCAGCATCTCTTCCAGGAAGGTACCGTCGAAGTCCATGTTGAACTGCTGAAAAAGTATCGCCCCTCGATGCTTGAGTTGCTCAAGATTCAAGGCCTGGGACCGAAGACGATTGCGCTGATCTGGAGCGCCTACCAGGTCAGCGACCTCGACGGCGTTGAGAAGCTTGCGCGGGAGGGAAAAATCCGCACGCTGCCGCGGATGGGGGAAAAGCACGAACAGAAACTGCTCAAAGCGATCGAGGACTATCGTCGCATTGGCGGGCGCTTTCTGATCAATACGGCCGAGGAGCTCGCTGAAAAATTGAAGGAACATTTGCTGGCCGCTCCCGGAGTTGAAAAGGTCACACCTGCCGGTTCCCTGCGCCGTGGACGCGAAACGGTCGGTGATCTCGACATTCTGGTCACCGGCAAGGGCTGCTGCGATGCTGTATCGTGCCAAAAAATCGCCGAACACTTGATCCGGTTTCCGGGCTTGATGGAAGTGATCGCGCAGGGCGAGAACAAAATCAGCTTTCGTCACCGCAACGGCATGCAGGTCGATGTCCGCTTGCTTCCGCCCGAGTCATTCGGAGCCGCCATGCAGTATTTCACCGGCTCGAAGGCGCACAATGTCGCCCTTCGCCAGCGAGCGCTGAAGATGGGCTACACACTGAGCGAATACAGCCTGGCGGATCTCAAAACCGAAAAGCCCGTCGCCGGTGCAAGCGAAAAGGAGATATACACCAAGCTGAAGCTCGACTTTATTCCTCCGGAGCTGCGCGAGAATCTGGGCGAGATCGATGCCGCTGCGAACCACGAGTTGCCGCGCCTGCTCGAAGTCTCCGATATACGCGGCGACGTGCATATGCACACCGTCGAAACCGACGGCCGCAATACCATCGAAGAAATGGCGGAAGCCGCCCGCGATCGCGGTTATCAGTACATGGCGATTACCGATCACTCGAAAAATCTCGCCTTCGCCAACGGCTTGACCGACGAACGTGCGCTCGCCCACATCGAGAGGATCCAAGCGGTCGGGAAAAAGATGAAAGGAATCCGCGTCCTCGCCGGCATTGAAGTTGACATCCTCCCCGATGGTTCTCTCGATCTCTCGGACTCCGTTCTCGAGCAGATGGATATCGTCATCGCCAGCGTGCATTCCCAATTCAATCAGGACCGGGACACGATGACCGAGCGCCTGCTGAAAGCGATTGCCAATCCCAATACGTCGATCCTCGGCCACCCCACGGGACGACTGCTGCTCCGGCGCGATGCTTATCCGTTTGATCTCGATGCCGTCCTGAAGGCGGCCGCCAAACACAAAGTCGCGATGGAACTCAACGCTTATCCCGACCGCCTCGATCTGAACGATTTGCATTTGCGGATGGCGAAACAGCACGGCGTGAAGATCGTGATCAACACCGATTCTCACCACACGTCGCACATGGAAAAAATTCGCTACGGCGTGACCCAGGCGCGACGCGCGTGGCTGACCCGAGAAGACGTGCTGAACACCCTGCCCGCAGCCGAGTTCAGCCAGGCGGTCAAGCACAAGTGGTAATTTGACGGGCGGCGATCGCGTGGTAATTTTGAGGAAGTTTGGATATCCTGTAGAAGTCTATTACTCCTATGGCGCAACCAAATAGTTGCAACTTCTTTCACAGGAGCTAAAGAACTGCGCCTAATCACTTCACCGAAGTCATTTTCCTGTGTTTTTTCAACAAGTTGCACGGGGATAGGCAGGGCCTGATGGAATTGGAACTGCTTTCAATTGAGGGTACCTAAATTTGCAATAACGTCTTTAAACTTTAGAGTGACTCTGCCATCCGATCCATTCCCTCGCCCCCCTCGCGGGACCAGGGGCGCGTCCGAGGAATTGATACTCATAGTGATTCGAATACAACTTAGAGACATGACCTACGCATTCAGAGGAGAAACGAATTGACCGCTACGACCAGTCATCTTATTGCCCCGCACGGGGGCGAACTTGTTCAACTGCAGGTTTCGGGGCAGCGCGCCGCCGAACTGAAAGCACATTCCAAGGAGTGGCCCTCCTGGGATCTTACCCCGCGCCAACTTTGCGATCTCGAGTTGCTAATGAACGGCGGCTTCTCGCCCTTGCGCGGCTTCATGAACCGCGCCGACTACGAGGGCGTCTGCCACAACATGCGGCTGGCCAACGGCACGCTTTGGCCCATACCGATCACGCTCGACGTAACCGAGGAATTTGCCAAGAAACTGACGCCGGGCTCCAGCCACATTGCGCTGCGCGATCCCGAGGGCGTGATGCTCGGCGTGTTGCACGTCGAAGACGTCTGGCAGGCGGACCGCAAAGCCGAAGCGCAGGCCGTTTTCAATTCCACGAGTGCCGCTCATCCCGGCGCCGACTACGCTATTAACAAATCAAACCCGTGGTATGTCGGGGGACGCATCGAGGAATTCCAATCGCCCTCGCACTACGATTTCCGCTCCCTTCGTCTGACACCGGCCGAACTGCGCTCGGAATTTGCCCGCCTCGGCTGGATCAGTGTCGTTGCGTTCCAGACGCGCAATCCCATGCACCGCGCGCACGTCGAACTCACGATGCGCGCCGCCAAGCAGGTCGAAGCCAATCTGCTGATTCATCCATCGGTAGGAATGACCAAGCCGGGCGACGTGGATTATTTCGTGCGAACACGTTGCTACGAACTGCTGCTTCCAAAATACCCGCACGGCACCGTAAAGCTTTCGATGCTGCCCCTGGCCATGCGCCTGGGCGGACCACGCGAGGCGATCTGGCACGGGCTGATTCGCAAGAACCACGGCTGCACCCACTTCATCGTCGGCCGCGACCACGCCGGTCCCGGCAAGGACAAAGATGGCAAGCCTTTTTACGGGCCGTACGACGCGCAGGAGCTGTTCAAGAAGCACGAAGCGGAAATGGGCGTAAAGATGGTCCCGTTCCAGATGATGGTGTATCTGCAGAACGAAGACCGCTACGTCCCGGCCGATGAAGTTCCGAAGGGTGCGAAGGTGCTCGATATCTCCGGAACCGAACTGCGGCAGCGCCTGAATGAGGGCCGGGAAATCCCGTCGTGGTTCACCTATCCGGAAGTAGTGCAGGAGCTTCGGCGCAGCTATCCGCCACGGCACAAACAAGGCGTGACGATCTTCTTCACCGGCCTTTCCGGCTCCGGTAAATCGACCATCGCCAACGCGCTCATTACCAAGTTCCTGGAGACGGGCGGACGTCCGGTTACGCTGCTCGACGGCGACCTGGTCCGCAAGCATCTTTCTTCGGAGCTCGGTTTCTCGAAGGAGCATCGCGACATCAACATTCGCCGCATCGGGTATGTCGCATCGGAAATCACCAAGAATGGCGGCATCGCCATTTGCGCTCCGATCGCGCCTTACGAGGCGACGCGGCAGGCAGTGCGCCAGATGATCGAGCCCGTAGGCGGGTTCATTCTCGTGCATGTCTCAACCTCTCTTGAGGTCTGCGAACAGCGCGACCGCAAAGGCTTGTACGCGAAAGCTCGGGCCGGCATTGTCAAGGAGTTCACGGGCATTTCCGACCCGTATGAGGCGCCCACCAAGGCCGAGGTTGTGATCGACACGGCCCAGCTCAGCCCCGAGGAAGCGGCGCAGACCATCATCCTGCACCTCGAACGCGAGGGCTTCATCGGAGTCAACGGCAACGCATAACCGAACCGGCAGGCTGGCGCGGCCGGCCACCTCGTTTGAGCAATAGCGTCGATAAACAGCATGGAACTGTTGCTGGCAAAGATACTGATCGGCTTCATTGTCGGAACGCTGATCGGGTTAACCGGGCTGGGCGGTGGCGTGTTGCTGCTGCCCATGCTCATCTTTGGCCTGCGCATTCCGCCGATCATTGCGGTCGGCAGCGACGCCATGTTCAACTTCTTCACCAAGATTCCGGCTAGCATCATGCACCTGGCCAAAGGCACGGTGCGCAGAAAGGTCGTTCTGGCATTGGCCGGCGGCAGTATTCCCGGCTCTTACCTGGGCGTCACTTTTCTGGTGCACTTGCGCCACGTTTATGGCGCCGGCGTCAACGATTTCATCAAGTCAGCCGTTGGATTGCTGCTGGTCCTGATTCCGACGCTGCTTTTGTTTCAAGGACGAATTGAAGAACATCTCGCCAAGCGCCAGCCTACGATGAAGTCTTTCGCTTTTATGGGTGTTATCGGACTGGTTGGCGGATTTCTGGTGGGCATCACTTCGGTGGGGTCGGGCAGCATCATCATGATGATGCTTCTATTGTTCTATTCGTTCGCGCCGAAGATCATGGTCGGTACCGATATTGCCCATGCGGTGATTTTGACCGGCGTCACCAGCCTGCTGCACTGGCGAGCCGGTAATGTCGATCCTCACCTGGTCATTTCCCTGCTGATCGGCTCGATCCCGGGCGGCATAGTCGGCTCGCATCTGAGCACGCGCGTCCCCGTGCTGTGGCTGCGAAGGATTCTGTGTACGGTTCTGTTGATGACCGGCGCAAGAATGTTGTGGGCGTAAAAGAAAGGTCTCAGGTGGCAGGCCTTAGGTCTCAGGCCGGGCACGACAGTGCGAACCAGCGCTCTGAGACCTGACATGTGACACCTCATTTACGGAGCACTAATGACCTCATCCTCATCCGCAGAAACTCTCGAACGAATTCACGCGGCGCTCGAAGCCGGGCGCGAAGTCCTGAACCGTTTCACACCCGGCGCCATCGAAGCCGAATACAAGGCCGGACACGACCCCGTCACCGAGGCCGATCGCGCCGTCGACGCCATGCTTAAGAAGCACCTCCTGCGCGAAGGCGAAGGCTGGCTTTCCGAGGAAACGATTGACGATCATTCGCGCCTCACGAAATCGCGCGTGTGGGTCGTTGACCCGCTTGATGGAACACGCGAATTCGTGCAGGGCATTCCCGAATTTTGCGTTTCGATCGCCATGGTTGAGAATGGCGTCCCCGTCGCCGGAGGAATCTGCAATCCCGCCACTGACGAATTGATTCTTGGCTCACGCGACACCGGAGTCACTTACAACGGCTCGCCTGCCCAGCCCAGCCACCGCCGGGACCTTCATGGCGCGCTCGTGCTTGCCAGCCGCAGTGAAGTAAAACGCGGCGAGTGGAAGCAGTTCGAGTCCGCCGAATTTAACATTCGCCCTATGGGCTCGGTCGCTTATAAACTCGGCCTGGTCGCTGCTGGACGCGCTGACCTAACCTTCACGCTCGTTCCGAAGAATGAATGGGACGTCGCCGCCGGAGCCGCCCTGGTCGAAAGCGCTGGAGGCTGGACGCTGAAACTCGATCATTCTCCATTACGCTGCAATCAGAAGAACCCGCTGATTTCCGGCCTCCTGGCGGGTGGCCCCTTCCTGCGCTCGCCGTTGCTGGCCCTGCTGGAGCGCCACGCCCAAGCGACCGGCGCAGAACGACCGAGCTGAGGCCGGCTCGGACTGGGAGTTTCATCATGGGTCATCGGTCCGCGCACATCGTTTTTCTGATGTACCACGAACTGGAGTTGGCTGGCCGTAAGCTCTGCCAGTCCGAACCGGGTTATGTCCGCTACATCCTGTCGCTCGAGACCTTTCGCAGCCAGATGCAGTTCCTGAGTCAATCGGGATTTCGTGGCCTGAACGTCAGCGAGGCGGTTCATTACCCCTCCGAACCGAGCGTCTGCATGACCTTCGACGACGGCTGCGAGACCGACCTGATCGCCGCCGTTCCAGTGCTTCGCGAATTCGGCTTTCACGCTACCTTTTATGTAACGGCCGGATTTCTGGGAACGCCGGGCTATTTGTCGCCAGAACAACTTCGTAATCTCGACTGCCAGGGATTTGAAATCGGCTGCCATTCGATGACCCATGCTTATCTTTCAGATCTTTCTGAATCGGAACTGAAGCGGGAGATCGCCGATGCCAAGAGCGGCATCGAACAGATCCTCGGTCATGGGATTGAAAACTTCTCCTGCCCTGGAGGGCGCTTCAACCAGCGAACTCTTGCCATGGCGCGCGCCGCTGGATTCAGAACTGTGGCCAACAGCGATTTTCACGCCAACTCATCCGCCACGAGTGAATTCAGACTTGGGCGGATTGCCATGCTGCGAAATCTCCCTATCGGTGAGTTCGACGCGATCTGCCACGGCCGTGGCCTGTGGAAAAAGCGGCTGCAACATCGGACCCGCCATGGCATCCAGCGAGTGCTAGGAAATCGCGCCTACGACCAGCTACGAGCAGCTCTGCTGGGAAATTCCCGCTCGTGACTCCGGTCTGGTTACTTTGGTCACCAACCATGGCACCACCGTCGACACCCCTACTTGTGACGATCTCAAATCGGTGCCCTTGCATGCCTGAAACCCCAGAACGTTTGCTCAGAGCCTGTTTTGGCCTGCATTTCCGGCAATTCTCACCCTTGGGAACAACATAAGACGCGAAACAGTACACGTAGGGTACACAAGCACTTGTGAGTTTCCTGATGCACCAATGGAATCTAGGAACCATTGCGGAATGCGGATAGATTTGCCATGCGGACTAGCTCGACAAGTCCCCCATTCCCTCGGTCGAGGCTTTCTATGACGTACGGTTTCGCTCTTTCCGGTCGTTGCTCAGCATCATCGAACCAATGCATCGAGCGCGTCAGCGCTCTGATCCTACTGCTGGCGCTGGCGCTCATCACGAGTTCGTGCGCAACCAATGCGGCGGCAGCGGGCAATAACGGCGATGCTCTCGTAGTGTCTGTGTCTCCGGCAAGCGCAACCTTGACTTCCGGCGCAAAACAGCAGTTTACGGCCACCGTCACTGGAACTTCGAATACAGCGGTGACGTGGACGGCCTCACCGGGCTCAATTGATCGCAATGGTCTCTACACCGCCCCAGCGGTGCAGTCACCGGTCAACGCCGTCATTACGGCAACCAGTCAGGCGAACTCCGCTAAGACCGCCCTAGCCGCCGCCACAATCAGCCCTAATCAAACCCAGCCCTTGCAAATCACCACCACGGGTCTTCAGCCGGGCCAGCAGGGCAGCAGCTATAGCGATACCTTTGCCGCCAATGGCGGAACTCAGCCCTATAGCTGGAGCATTTCCTCGGGCACGCTTCCTGCTGGACTCACGTTCAATACGAACGGAGATCTCACGGGCACGCCGACTAAACTTGGGACATTTGCATTCTCGGTTCAGGTGACGGACGCGAAGAAGCTCACGGCAACTTCAAACTTCAACATGGCGGTCAGCCAAAATAGCGGCTATGACGGTCCCGCACAACTTCCCCTGGTCACAATTCCGATCACCATGGCCGACTCTCCGGCGCCCGGTACCGTCATCGATATCAAGGACGGGGGCGACTTGCAGGCGGCATTGGATTCAGTTCAGTGTGGACAGACGATCCAACTTCAGGCAGGAGCCACGTTCAGCGACTACTTCAACGTGCGGGCCAAGAATTGTGATGCCGATCACTGGATCATCATCCGGACCAGTTCTCCAGACAGCGCTCTGCCAGCGGAAGGAACGCGTCTCACTCCCTGCTATGCGGGAGTGGCTTCTCTGATGGGACGTCCTGCCTATGACTGCCCAATTCCAAAAAATGTGTTGGCGAAGGTGCAACAGGTCAAAGCTGGCAATGGTCCGTTCTTCCTTGCCCCGGGAGCGAACTTTTACCGCTTCATTGGTCTGGAGATCACCCGTCCTGTCGGAACTCCCGGTCCTGCGAAACTGATCAACTTCGAGGGAACGGCCGACCACATTTTTGTGGATCGCTCCTGGCTGCACGGCCAGTCCCAAGACGAAACCTATAATGGGGTGGCCGGGACCGGCGGCACGTATATCGCGGTCTTCGATTCCTACCTAAACGATTTCCATTGCATCGCCGTTACTGGAGCGTGCACGGACGCGCATGCCATCTCGGGCGGAATTAGTGAGACGCAGGACGGCCCCTATCTGATCCAAAACAACTTCCTCGAAGCCTCCGGCGAAGCAGTTCTGTTTGGCGGGGGTGCCGCAACCAAGTCGCCGGCTGACATCACCATCCAGTACAACCATTTTTGGAAGCCGTGGCAATGGAAAATGGGAAATACGCCGTTCGTCGGAGGACCGGACGGCCGTCCGTTCATTGTCAAGAATCACTTCGAGCTTAAGAATGCCGTGCGTGTTCTGTTCCAGGCAAATCTTCTGGACAATAACTGGGGCGGGTTCACCCAGACTGGATTCGCTATCGTGCTCACTCCGGCCAATCAGCACACTAAGACGCGTGGGAACGTGTGTCCGCTCTGCCAGGTCACGGATGTAACAATCCGCTACGTTCAGATCTCGCATGCGGGCTCAGGCATGCAGCTCGCTACCACGATCTCGCCTAACAGAATTGAAGGTGCACCGGCGTTGGCAGGCACCCGCTGGAGTATCCATGACGTCGTCATGGACGATCTCAGCACAAACTACGGGGGCGGTGGAGCGGCGTTCCAAATCACGAACGGCTGGCCTTCGAATCCCGTCAACACCATCACCATCAACCACGTCACCGCTTTCCCCGATCGTTTTCTCATGACGATCGGCAACCGCACTGAAGACCCGCCGATGTACGGATTCGTCTTCACCAACAATCTGATGGTGGCCCCCCCGATCTGGGACGCTTTCGGGGGAACAGGTAATTGTGCAAAGAAGGACTTTCCCAGCTACATCATTGATAATTGCTTCAAGACCCAGACTTTCCAGAACAATGCCCTGATCGGGACTCCCGAACGTTACGGGCCGTCCACGTGGCCCAAAGGCAATTTCTTCCCTGGCTCTCCTTCAGTCGTCGACTTTGTGAGTTTCAAGGAAGGCAATGGTGGGAACTACGCACTTCAGGTCAGCAGCCCCTATAAGAATAAGGGGACGGATGGGAAAGATCTTGGGGCCGACATCGCGGGGCTCACAGCCGCTCTGGCGGGAGTGGAATAGCCCTGATTCGTTCCTCAACAAAGGTCCGCACCGCCGCGGACCTTTTATTTTTTCAGCTTGCACTGTCAGTGCTGCACCAAGTTCAGGTTCAATTTCCGCTTACGATCACGTGTTCAGTGATTTCGGCTTGCATGCAGGCCACGGCGGATAGGAGGGAACGAATCCGCTCGCTGCGGGGACCCATTGATCCTCCGCTGATACGCCCGTTTGTTGCAGGCGCTTAAGTCTAGCGCTTCGCTGCAGAGGCCTCACGCTTCAATTCGCCCCTATAGCCGGAATCTTCGCTAGAATGTCGATAAGGGACCGCTAATTTCACTGGGAAATCCAGCTCTATTTGCGAAATGGCAAAATGCTCACGAAACTCCAGACTCAATTCTTAAAGCGGAACTATCCCGGGGCTCCAACCACCTGTAGCGGAGGTGTTTACGAGGGAAAATCGAAGCTCGCAGTCCTAATGGGGAGTCAATTTTTCGCAAGGATCGAGGGCAAAGCAGTCATCGACTTCGGGTGTGGAGAAGGCGCTGATGCCGTTGAAATGGCTCTGAAGGGCGCCCGGCGGGTGATTGGCATCGATATTCGTAAGGAGGTCCTCCAAGCTGCACAAGAAAAAGCGCTCAAGGCTGGTGTTCAAAACAACTGCCTTTTCGCAACCTCGACAACGGAACTCGTCGACGTGGTCGTTTCCGTCGATGCCTTCGAGCACTTTGCCGATCCGGCCGAAATCCTCCGTGTCATGAACACCCTTCTTGAACCAGCAGGTGTGGTGCTCGTCAGTTTCGGTCCAACCTGGTATCACCCCTTGGGCGGCCATCTGTTCTCGGTTTTTCCGTGGGCGCACCTCATATTCAGCGAGCAGGCGCTCATAAATTGGCGGTCCACTTTCAAGACAGATGGAGCCACTCGATTCGGCGAGGTGGCTGGAGGCTTAAACCAGATGACGATCGCGAAGTTTGAGGACCTGGTGGCGCATAGCCCACTCAAATTATCTTCACTCGAACTGGTACCGATCAGGAAACTCCGCCCTGTTCACAACCGCCTCACACGCGAATTTACAACGGCAATTGTGCGCTGCTCGCTGGTCAAGCGCGCATAATGGCGAGCGTACCCCAGGAGGGAAAGAATGGCTCGGCTTCGTTTGCTGTATTTCCGTTCGATCGCATCGCTCGGAATCGTTCTTTTGGGTGGCATCTTGCTGCCGCACGTGTCAAAAGCAGCTGCGGGTCCACCGACCGGTGAGAACGCGTATTGCGAAAAAGGCAACTCGCCCCACTTTGGCGACAAGGATGGCGTCGCCGAACTGCCCAAGACCTGTTATTACACGGCTCTCGATGGGACACCCTCGCCCGGGAAGCCGATTCGCCTGGACGCCAAAGAGAACCTCGCCGATGCGGTCAAGAACGCGAAGTGTGGAGATACTCTCCTTCTACCAGCGGGCGCCGAATATGACCTCAAGGAACTCCCCGCCAAGAAGTGCGACGACGCCCACTACATCACGATCCGTACCGATACCCCTGAATCCAAGTTGCCTCCAGAAAGCACGCGCATTTCTCCGGCCTGGGCGGGTGTTGCCGCGCTTCCGGGCCGCCCACCCTTCGCCCAACCATCTGGGGGTGCAGCCAGACTCATGGCAACCATTGTCGTGAAGAATAACTCCGGCGTACCCGTCGGAGACCACGTCCGCTTCGTTGGAATCGAATGGACCTCCCACACCGACACTCCTGTTAACCGCCTGATCACCGCAGAACACGGTGACCACATCATCTTCGATCGCAATTACATTCATCCCGGCGAGGGTGCCGAGGTCGCGCACGGCATTGGCATGGTTGAAGGCAGCCATTTCATCGCTGTCATCAATTCTTACATCAGCAGTTTCTATTGCGTTGCGCGCACCGGCAAATGCACGGATGCAACCGCGGTAGGTGGCGCTCACAGCGATGATCCGTTCGGGACATTCAAGATCTACAACGATTTTCTCGAGTCCTCAGGCGAGAACGTTTTGTTTGGCGGCGCCGCCTCCGCCTACAATCCGACCGATATTGAAGTTCGCCGCAATCACCTCTTTCGTCCCATAACATGGAAAGCAGGCGAGCCTGGATACACTCCTAGCTCATCGGGGACTCCTTTCATCGTCAAAAACAACTTTGAACTCAAAAGCGCTGTTCGCGTCCTGTTCGAAGCCAACCTGCTGGAGAATTCCTGGGGCGGTTTCACGCAAACTGGATTCTCCATTCTTATCACCGCTGTAAGTCAGGGCAGTCATTGTCCAGTCTGCCGCGTCAACGACGTCACCATGCGTTACAACCGGGTTCGCAATGTCGCAGGCGTTTTCCAGATCGCCGCGCCCCCGGCTCCAGAAAAAAGAGGAGGAGGCAGCGCGGCCGATGCTGGGCGCTTCAGTATTCACGACCTTATCGCCGATAACGTTCATTCCGAGGACTACAAAGGTGGTGGCTCTTTTCTCATGTTTTCGTCCAACAAGGTCCCGGTCCACGATTTGCAGATCGATCATGTTACCGCTTTCGTCCCCGGCATTCTGGTGGCACTGATCAGCAAAGGCGACAAGTTGCAGAACTTTAATATCGTCAACAGCGTCTTCGCCATCGACGGCGGCCGGCGGCCTGCCATCGCTGCGGCGGGAGGTGGTCCGCAAAGTTGCGTCTACAGAAGCCAGAGGTTAGGCGCTCAAGCAGTGCTGGACGCATGTTTCGCAACTTATAAGTTCGACCACAACCTCATCATTACGGACAGCGGCGGTTGGCCACCGCAAAACATCATTGTGCGGAACGCAGAGGCTGCCGGAATCCGCGAATTGACGGGCACGATCAGCAAGGATCCAAGGCTCTGCCAAAATAAAGGCCCTGGATGTCCAAGGAAATCTCCGGGCGCCGGTGCCGCCCCAGATGGGCGCGACCTAGGGGCCGATGTTGACGCAGTCGAAGCCGCCATCGCAGGGATCGAATAATGACCGTATTTCGTTGAGAATACGGGGTACCTTAGTTTTGCTGTCGCGGAAGTGTTTCCGATGGTCGCTGGGCTCAGCGTGGTAAGATTTTTCTAGTTTGTCGGCCCCAAATCCAAGCGAACGTCGTTATTGGCCAGTCTTTGTGATGGGTTGCCATCGTTCTGGTACCAACCTCCTTTATGACATGCTGTTGTCCGCGGGAGGGTTTGCCATCTACCGGGGAATTCTACCCATCTACAAGATTCTGGTGCCGCGTTATGGCTCAATGCGCAGCCGCGCCAACCGCGAACAAATCCTTTCGATCTGGCTTCGCAGCAAAGGATTCCGCCGCACCGGCCTGCAAGCAGAACAGATTTCTCCCCGAATACTGGACGAGTGTCGTACCGCGGGAGACTTCACGCGCGTGGTCATGGAATCAATTGCCGCGCAACAAAACCTTCAACGCTGGGCCGGGTACGACGCCGATCATGTTCTGCGGGTCGCGCGAATCAAGAAAGAGATTCCGAACGCTCTTTTCGTGCACATCATTCGTGACGGGCGTGACATTGCGCTGTCCCTCAGGAAGATGGGCGGATTCACCCCTCTGCGCTGGGATCGCTCCGAAACGA
>Ga0074044_10000409_pt1 | contig 42836 bp, 42 predicted proteins | sample BogForMeECP23OM1_FD_94443 | JGI IMG/M metagenome (GOLD analysis project Ga0074044, IMG submission 94443) | Bog forest soil microbial communities from Calvert Island, British Columbia, Canada - Bog Forest MetaG ECP23OM1 | ecosystem: Environmental > Terrestrial > Soil > Wetlands ...
ATCACGCTCGCCAGCTCGACGAGCCGGCGCGCGACCGCCTTCAGAGCGGCGGCAAGACTTTCATCCTTGAGGTTGTCCATGTCATCGAAGGCTTGATCGGCGCGCGGCAGCGCCACCTGTTCCGGAATGACCAGCGCGCCGCAGCCGAGTTCCAAAATCTGCCGCAGCGCCATCAGCGAGCGCAGGCCGCCGCCGGTGCCGCTCGACGCCGCGCCGATCGCAAACACACGGCCTTTGAAGGCGGCATAGGTCGGCTCGCCGTGTTCGCGAACGCGCGAAATCCAGTCTATCGCGTTCTTGAGCAAGGGCGTCACCGAAGCGCTGTATTCGGGGCTGGCGATGAAGACGCCTTGATGCGCGGTCAGCATGCGCTTGAGCTGCACCGCATGGTGCGGCAGGCCCGAATTGGCGGCGAGGTCGGCGTCAAAAAGCGGCAGCGGATAATCCGCGAGCGAAATACGCGTCACGTCGGCCTCGGCCAGCGCCAGCTCCTTGACCGCAAGCGCGGCGAGCCGCGCATTATGGGAGCCCGTGCGCAGCGAGCCGGGAATAACCAGGATTTTCGGAGCGGCCATGGTTATCGAACGACCGATGACCGACGACAGAGGACAGCATTGCAAGCTTCCGTCATCTGTCCTCCGTCATGCGTTCTCTGTCCTCCGATAGACCCAAACCCGCGCGGGCGGCAGGTTCATCCAGATACGTTCGGAGGCCTCCACCGAGAAACCGCCAAGCCGCTTCGGCAGCGGGGCCGCCACCGAGTAGGTGAACTGCACGAAAGGCGCCCCCGGGACCATCAGGTCGAAGGCGTCGCGGATCAATCGCCATCGCATCCTGATCGGCTTGGTGACGAGCGGCAGGCCGGAGACGACCGCGGCAGCGGGTTGCAGCAGCAGCGATTCGAGCAGTCGGCGCATACTGTAGGCGTCGCCCTGCACCAGCGTGGCGTCGGGGTAACGCGAGCGCAAAATCCGGCAGAACGTCGGATTGAACTCGACGAGCACGAGGCGGGCCGGGTCGACGCCGGCATTGACCAGCGCCTCGGTTACCGGCCCAGTACCCGGTCCCAATTCGACCACCGGCCCGGTGCTGTTCGGGTCGACATACCGCGCCATGGTCCGCGCCAGAACCTTGCCGGAGGGCGTTACGGCGCCAATCGTCAACGGCCGTTCGAACCAGGAGCGGATGAAGCGCACCTCATCGTCGAGCCGAATCCCCTTCTTCAGCTCGAACTGACGTACCTGCTCCTCGATTCTCTTACCGATGTCTTCGCGCTTTTGCTCGAACAGTCGGAATTGGCGCTCGATCTTGCGTTCGATGATATGCTTCCTGGCCTCCAGGAGGCGGATCTGCCGCTCGATCTTCTGTTCGATCTTCTGTTCGAATTTTTGCAGGGTCGCCAGCGGCATAGCATCCCACTCGACAAAGTTCCGCCTTTTTTAGAACATTCCGCAGGCAAAAACCAGCCGCTCCCCCTGCCCCGCGCCAAGGCGACCGGGCCGCTCAGGCGGAATTCGCGCGCGAACCCAGGCCGTCGAGAAACTCCTTGACCTTGCCAAGGAAGCCTGCGGATTCCGGCTGCGTCGCGGTCGACGACAAGCGATCGAATTCGGCTAAAAGCTCGCGCTGCTTTTTGGTCAGATTTTGCGGAGTTTCGACGACGACCTGCACATACATGTCGCCGCTCTGCCGTGCGCGCAGCACCGGCATTCCCTTGCCCTGGAGGCGGAAGCGCCGGCCGGACTGCGTACCCTCCGGCACTTTCACGCGGGTCTTGCCGCCGTCGATGGTCGGGACTTCGAACTCGCCTCCCATCGCCGCGGTCACCATGGACACCGGCACGCGGCAGTGCAGGTCGGCGCCTTCGCGCTGAAAGAACAGGTGGGAGCCGATCGACAGGAAAATATAGAGATCGCCCGGCGGACCGCCGCGCACACCCGCTTCGCCCTCGCCGGCGAGCCGGATGCGCGTGCCATCCTCGACACCGGCGGGAATGTTCACCGACAGCGTCCGCTCGCGCGTGACGCGGCCGGAGCCGGCGCACGACGAGCATGGGCTATCGATCGATTGGCCACGGCCCTGGCAATTCGGACAGGTGCGTTCAAGGGTGAAGAAGCCCTGGGCGTGGCGGACCCTGCCGTGGCCGCCGCACATCGCACAAACCTTCGGCTTGGTGCCGGGCTTGGCGCCGGAGCCGGAGCATGCCTCGCAGGTGACGGAGGTCGGGATGCGGACCTGTGCGGCCTTGCCCGCATAGGCCTCCTGCAGGGAGATCTCCATGTTGTAGCGCAAATCGGCGCCGCGCTCGCGGCCGGAGCCGCCGCGGCCGCGGCGTCCGCTCATGCCGAAGAGGTCGTCAAAGATATCGGAGAAGGTCGTCGCGAACTCGGCGCCGAAGCCCGCCGCCGCGCCCCCTCCCATGCCATGCTCGAAGGCGGCGTGGCCGAAACGGTCATAGGCCGCGCGTTTGTCGGGGTCTTTGAGGACCTCGTAGGCCTCATTGATCTCTTTGAACTTGTGCTCGGCGTCCTTGTCTGCCGGATTACGATCGGGATGGCACTGCATCGCCTGCTTGCGAAAAGCGGCTTTGATGTCGCTGTCGCTCGCGGTGCGCTCGACCGAAAGGACCTCATAGAAGCAGCGTTTGGCCATTCCCGTTCCAACCATGCATTACATGCACAGCGTCATGGCCGGGCTTGGCCCGCCTGCGGGGCCGGAGCCCCTTCGGTACGGCGGAGGCCCGGCCATCCATCTTCTTTCTCGAATTCCTTCTCGAACAAGATGGTCCCCCGGGAAGGGGGTGACGACTTTGGCAAGTCTGTTGCTGAGAGTGGCCGGCACGGATCGCCTCGCCGGATCAAGCCGATTTCTTGTTCTTCTTGTCGTCGTCGACCTCGGTGAACTCGGCATCGACGACGTCGTCCTTCTTGCCGTCGGCTGCACCGCCGTCGCCGTCGCCCGGCTGCTGCTCGGCGGCTTGCTTGTACATCGCCTCGCCGAGCTTCATCGAGGCCTGTGCCAGCGCGTTGGTCTTGGCCGTGATCGCGGCTGCATCGTCGCCCTTCAAGGCTTCCTTGAGGTCGGCCATGGCGTTCTCGATCGCGCGACGCTCGGCCTCGCCGACCTTCGAGCCGTGTTCGGCAAGCGTCTTCTCAGTCGCGTGGACGAGAGCCTCGGCATGGTTCTTCGCCTCGACTTGCGCCTTGCGCTTCTTGTCCTCCTCGGCGTGAGCTTCGGCATCCTTGACCATCTTTTGGATGTCGTTCTCGGAGAGCCCGCCCGATGCCTGGATGCGGATCTGCTGCTCCTTGCCGGTGCCCTTGTCCTTGGCCGACACGTTGACGATGCCGTTGGCGTCGATGTCGAACGTGACCTCGATCTGCGGCACGCCGCGCGGCGCCGGTGGAATGCCGATGAGATCGAACTGGCCGAGCATCTTGTTGTCGGCCGCCATCTCGCGCTCGCCCTGGAACACGCGGATCGTCACCGCGGTCTGGCCGTCTTCGGCCGTGGAGAACACCTGGCTCTTCTTGGTCGGGATCGTGGTGTTGCGATCGATCAGCCGCGTGAATACGCCGCCCAGCGTCTCGATGCCGAGCGACAGCGGCGTCACGTCGAGCAGCAGAACGTCCTTGACATCGCCCTGCAGCACGCCGGCCTGGATCGCCGCACCAACTGCGACGACTTCGTCGGGATTGACACCCTTGTGGGGCTCCTTGCCGAACAGCTGCTTGACGATCTCCTGCACCTTCGGCATGCGCGTCATGCCGCCGACCAGGACCACCTCGTTGATCTCGGCCGCGGACAGCCCGGCATCCTTGAGCGCCTGCCGGCACGGATCGATCGTCTTCTGCACGAGGTCATCGACCAGCGCCTCGAATTTGGCGCGGGTGAGCTTCATCGTCAGATGCTTCGGCCCCGATGCATCCGCAGTGATGAACGGCAGGTTGATCTCGGTCTGCGTCGTGGACGAGAGCTCGATCTTGGCTTTTTCCGCGGACTCCTTGAGCCGCTGCAGCGCGAGCTTGTCGCGGCGCAGATCGATGCCCTGCTCCTTCTGGAATTCGTCGGCCAGATAATTGACGAGCCGCATGTCGAAATCTTCGCCGCCGAGGAAGGTGTCGCCGTTGGTCGACTTCACCTCGAACACGCCGTCGCCGATTTCCAGGATCGAAACATCGAATGTGCCGCCGCCGAGGTCATAGACCGCGATCGTGCCGGTCTTGCTCTTGTCGAGGCCGTAGGCGAGCGCGGCCGCCGTCGGCTCGTTGATGATGCGCAGCACTTCGAGACCGGCAATCTTGCCGGCGTCCTTGGTGGCTTGACGCTGGGCGTCGTTGAAATAGGCGGGAACGGTGATGACGGCCTGCTCGACCTTGCTGCCGAGATAGGATTCCGCGGTCTCCTTCATTTTCTGCAGGATGAAGGCGGAGATCTGCGACGGCGAATAAGTCTTGCCCTCGATCTCGACCCAGGCGTCGCCATTGCTGGCGCGCGTGATTTTGTAGGGAACGAGTTTCTTGTCCTTCTCCACCATCGGGTCGTCGTAGCGGCGACCGATCAGGCGCTTGACTGCGAAAATCGTGCGTTCTGGATTGGTGACCGCCTGGCGCTTGGCCGGCTGGCCGACCAGCCGCTCGCCCTCGTCCGTGAAAGCGACGATGGACGGCGTGGTCCGCATTCCCTCCGCGTTCTCGATGACCTTCGGCGTCTTGCCTTCCATGACGGCAACGCATGAATTCGTGGTCCCGAGATCGATACCGATGACCTTGGCCATGGTCTTAATCCTCTCTTTTACGGCAGGTTGGGCTGGCCCCGCAGGCGCCCACCGTCCAACCCCCTTATCAACTCTCAATCCTGGACGCGACCCCCAGGCGATTTTCCTTGGCTCATATAGGAGGGCGTCATCGCCCTGCAAGGCGGGATCGCCGATGCGCGGCCTGTTTACGCCGCCGAAATGGCGCGTCGCGGAGCCAGCCGCCGCAGCAGAGCGTGGTATCGCGCGGAACGTCGAATTCGCGCCTCAGCGCTAGCCCGCCATTACGGAAAGCCTGCCACGGATAGCGTGGGCGAAGGAACAACAAGCCAACGGCCGGCCGGAAACGGCGCCAGGACAGCCGCCCGCAGGCGGCGAGAGGTCCTGCCGCGGCCGCTTCGCTTTCTCGGTGTCGGCGGGCTCGGTCGCATCACGGATCTTGCGATCTTCTCTTGCGATCTTCCCGCTCGTCATCGCGCACGGCCTGCAACTGCTGCTCGCGCGGCCAGTTTCGCTCGTGAGGGTCTCTATCGGCGGCCCACGCCCTCACGTGCCGTTGCGTTCGAGGATGACGACACCGTCGGCGCTGTCGACCTCGCGGTAGTTGGCGGCAACAAGCGCGGACAGGTCGCGATCGGCGCGCAACCATTCGCCCCAGTGCACGACGCGGTTGTTGAGGAAAATACCGCCGCCGACGCGGTTGTCGACGAGAATAATATCGGGCTTGCCGTCGCGAATTTCGCCGATCAGCCGTTGCCGCTCCGCCTGCACATAGCTGGAGAGACGCTGCTCTGTCGCCGCGTCGAGACCGCCGGAGAAGCGCCGGATTGCGGCGTTCAACGTGATCCAGAGACCGAAGGCGGGCGAAATCCACCGCCCTCCGACCGCACGCACCAAAGGATGGCCGATGGCGCCATCGTCCGAAATGACGATGATCGAGGGATGCGGCGGCGCGATACGCCTGACCACTGCGGCGGCGGCGCGGGTATCGAGGGCAACATTGAGCCACGCGAAGGACCACACAGCGATGACGCTCAGCGCGACAGTCGCGCAGATGCCCATAAAGCCATCGCGCTCGCCGGTCTGTTCCGCCGCTCGGCGGCGAAACGCGACCGCGAGATCGAGCTCGATCAGGGCCAGCGCCAGCATCGGATAGGAATGATAGGGCCAACCTTTGCCCTGAATGAGATAAGCGGCGGCGAAGCCCACCGAGGCCGTGAGCAACACCAGGCATTCCGGGTGGCAACCGGTTCCGCGCCTGAGGGCGAGGACGACCAGAATGGCGCCGGCCCAGAGCACCACCGGTATTCTGGTCAAGCTGTCCACAAGCGACAACCGCACCGGCAGATAGAGGTCGGCAACCAGCGGCATCGCATCGGTGATGAAGGCGCGACAGAAAACGACGATGCAGACACCGTAGCTGACGGCAATCGCCGCCGCGATCCAGTTCTCAAGAACGAACAGCACCCGCCATGAGCGCAGATATAGCGCCGTGACGGCTGCGGCCAAGCCAACGGCCAGAGCGAAATGCGGCTTGATGCAGATGGTCACGCCGGCGCCCGCCCCCGCGACCAGGCAGTGCCACAGCAGTGGCCTTGCGTCTTTGGCACGCGCGACCAAAAGCGCGAGCGCGGGTAGCACCGCGATCAAGGCGATATGCTCGCGCTCGCCGAATGTCTGGGCCGGCAAAATTGTCAGCACCGCCAGGGTGAAGGCGGCGACCGACCAACCGCGCAGGCCGTCAAGCAGTCGATACTGGCGGACAATATGACTGGCGATGCCGAGGCTGATTAGCGCGCTGATAAAGACCGAGGCGTCGACAACGATTTCCGGCGCCCAGCCGAGCGCACGCGCCAGGGCGACCGCGGGCAGATAGAGGAACGTCGACGCCGGCGGATTTACCTCGATGAGATCAGTGTAAAGGCGCTGCCCGTCGAGGATCTTTTCGGACAGCGTGATTTCCCAACTCACGTCGGTATTGGCGACGACGAAGTGGCGCACCGCCACCGCCAGCCCCAGGATCAAGATGAGCGGCAGCCATTTCCGCAACAAATCGTCGCGCCGGATCGGCACCGCGAAGACACCGGCGCTGGTCGGCGTGGCAACGACACTCACTGCGACACTGCGCGCGCGGCGCGCGGCTCCTCCGCACCGCCGCGGCTCATCCGGTCCACCGGGTGGTCAAAGCCCGTGCGCTTGGCCACGACATACAGCGGCCGGCGCTTCACCTCGGAGAAAATGCGGCCGACATAGAGCCCGACGATGCCAGTCATCAGCATATTGGCGCCGCACAGGAAGGCGATGATGACGATGGTCGAGGTCCAGCCGTCGACCACGCGGCCACCGAACAGGCGCAGGCCGATGGCATAAATACCATAAGCCATCGCCAAGCCGGAGACGCACAAACCCATCCAGATCGCGAGCCGCAGCGGCAGGTCGGAAAAGCCCAGGAGGCCGCTGACCGCCAACCGGATCATCTTGGCGAGCGGGTATTTGCTGGCGCCGGCCGCGCGCGGCGCGCGACGGAACAATACTTCGGTCTGCTTGAAGCCGAGCCAGGCGAACATGCCGCGCACGAAACGATCCTGCTCGGGCATTTGCCGGAAGGCCTCGAGGACCTTGCGGTCGATCAGGCGGAAGTCGCCGACATCGTTCGGGATCTTGACGATTGAGATGCAATTGGCCAGCCGATAGAATAGCGTAGCCGTCATGCGCTTGAAGCGGGTTTCGCCGTCGCGCTCGCAGCGCTTGGCGTGGACGATATCGAAGCCGTCGCGCCAGCACGCGATCATCTCGTGTACGACTTCCGGCGGGTCTTGCAGATCGGCGTCCATGACGATGACCGCGGCTCCCGCGGCAGCATCCATGCCCGCGGTGATCGCAATCTGATGGCCGAAATTGCGGGACAGTCCGATATAGCGGTAGCGCCCGTCGTCCTTGGCCTTGGCCTCGAGGATGATCGCGCTGCAATCGGAACTGCCGTCGTCGACGAGAATAGTTTCGGCGGGCCCGTCGAGCGCAGCCATGAGCAGATCGAGCCGGCGCAGAAGAACCGGCAAGACGGCCTGCTCATTGAAAAGCGGCACGACGATGCTGTAGCGAATGCTGTCGCCGGAATGTGAGTTCATGAGCTGCCGCCAAACTGCGGCCAAAGCTACAGGTCTGGCCTTAACGCCGCCTTTCGGCGGAATCTCGAAGTGAACGAAGAATGAAGCTGGCGAAGGTCCCGAACGGCATGAATTATTCAAGCAAATCCGGCCTTTTGCTGCGTCCCGGCTATCTCGATCCGAGCCGGCAACGGGAGTTCCTCGCGGCCTTGCGCGAGGTGATCCGGGACGCACCGTTGTACACGCCGCGCATGCCGAAGTCGGGCCGGCCGTTCACGGTGCGCATGTCCAACTGCGGGCCGCTCGGCTGGATCTCCGATGAGCGCGGTTACCGTTATCAGCCGACGCACCCAGTCACTGGCCGGCCTTGGCCGCCGATGCCCGAGGCGCTCATGGCGATGTGGGACGATCTCGCCAGGTATCGGTACCCGCCGGAGGCGTGTCTCATCAATTTTTACGGCCCGACCGCGAAAATGGGCCTGCATCAGGATCGCGACGAAGAGGATTTCGAAGCGCCCGTGGTCTCGCTTTCTCTCGGCGACCGCTGCCTATTCCGCGTCGGTGGGTTAAAGCGCAGCGACCCCACCCGCTCCCTCCGCCTCAGCTCCGGCGACGCGCTCGTGCTCGGCGGCAACAGCCGGCTCGCGTTTCACGGCGTGGATCGGATCGAGCCGGGCACATCGACCTTGCTCCCGGAGGGGGGACGGATCAATCTGACCTTGCGCCGGGTGACGCGCCCCGACGTCGAGAAGTCGCGGCCCCGGCAGGCTTCGGCAGAGGCTTTGCATGACTAGCGGTAGCAAAATCAATGCCATCAGAGCGCCCGCCGGTCTCGCCGCCGCATTCGCATTTCTGCTCTTTGCAGCGCCGGTGCAGGCGGCCGATCCGATTTTTCCACCGGGGTCGCGCATCGGCCTCGTGCCGCCGGCCGGCATGGTGATGAGCAAGACGTTTCAGGGATTCGAAGACGTCGTCAAGGACGCCGCTATCCTCATCGCCGCGCAGCCGGCCGCGGCCTATTCCGAAATCGAGAAGAGTCTCGGCACCGACCTGCTCAAGAAGCAGGATATCAGCGTGGAGAAGCGCGAAACGATACAGCTCGGATTCGGCCAAGGCTCTCTGGTCATCGGCAAGCAGGTGTCCGATAAGACGCAGTATCGCAAGTGGCTGCTGGTCGCGCCAGCGGACGATCTCACGGCTCTCGTCAACGTCCAGATCCCAGAACAGGACAGCACCTACTCGGACGCCGTCGTGCGCGCTGCACTCGCGACTCTTTCGGTGCGCGCGACAGTGCCGGACCAGGAGAAACTCAGCCTGTTGCCGTTTACGGTCGGCGACTTGGCTGGCTTCCATATCGAAAACGTCCTGCCGGGCCGCGCCCTGATGTTGATCGACTCGTCCAACGGCGCACCCTCGAGCAACTTCGCGGCGCATTTATTTGTCGCCGCATTTCCGGGCAGTCCCGCTGAAGCGGGCGACCGCGCCGAATTTGCGCGACTGACGTTCGACGAGATCGTGGGGATCAAGGATGTCCAGATCACCATGTCGGAGCCGCTGCGCATTGGCGGCCAGCCGGGCTTTCAAACCATGGCGCAAGCCAAGGATTCTCACACCGGCGCCGACATCATGGTGGCGCAGTGGCTGCGCTTCGGCAGCGGCGGATTCCTGCAGATGATCGGCATCGCCCGGGCCGACACCTGGACGGGCGTACTGACGCGTCTGCGCGCCGTACGTGACAGTATCGAGCCGAGATGACGCATCCACCGTTTATTCCGGGACGGGGCGAAGCCCGCGGGCCCGGAATCTATAGTCACGCCGGAATGACGGCTGCCTAGAGCGTGCCCAGCAAAAGTGGAAACCGGTTTTGCGTCCGGACACGCGACAAAACAAACACCTAGGACTCTTCTACCGACGCTTTCGTATTGTCGTTGCTGGACGATGAATTCGGCGCGACCTTCGGCCCGCCCTTGGATACCCCAACCAAAGCCGGCCGCAGCACGCGGTCGCCGATCATATAGCCGGGCTGCACCACCTGGACGATGCTGCCGGCCGGTACCGATGCATCAGGCACTTCGAATATGGCTTGTTCAATGTTGGGGTCGAATTTCTCGCCCTGCGGCGTGAACTGGCGCACGCCGTTCTTTTCCAACGCTTTTAAGAGCTCGCGTTCAGTCAACTCGACGCCGTCGACCAACGCCTTCATGTCGGCTTGCGCACTGGCGTGCAATTCCGGCGGCATCGCGTCGAGCGCACGGCGCATGTTGTCGGCAACGACCAATACGTCGCGGGCAAACGACGCGACGCCATAGAGCCGTGCCTCGGTGACTTCGCGCTCGGTGCGTCGGCGCAAATTCTCCATCTCAGCGAGCGTGCGCAACAGCCGGTCTTTCATCTCGGCATTCTCGCGCTCGAGCGCGGTGGACGGCGTGGGCTCCGGCGCCGCGGCGGCCGATGCCACAGGCGTGGCCGCTTCGTTCTCAGCGCGAGCGGTCTGCTCCGTCATGTCTCATCCCATCGTCTTGCTGACCCGCATATCAGGGTTCAACCGGCAAAAATCAAGCGCTCAAGGGCGTCAGGACAGCAGGCGGCCGGGCGGGGTCCGCGTATGCCTGCGCGAAACCACGGTCAGCAGTCTTAGCCGCCGAGCAGCTTGCTCACGACTTTGGCGGTGTAATCCACCATGGGGATGACCCGCGCATAGTTAAGCCGCGTCGGTCCAATCACCCCGAGCACTCCGACGATGCGACCGGCGGCGTCGTGATAGGGCGCGACGATGGTCGAGGAGCCGGACAGCGAAAACAGTTTGTTCTCGGACCCGATGAAGATGCGCACGCCTTCGGCCTGTTCGGCGCGGCCAAGGAGATCGATCACCTCGCGTCGCGTTTCGAGATCGTCAAACAATAGCCGCACGCGCTCGAGATCGGCGAGGGCCCTGAGGTCCTCGAGCAAATGCGCCTGGCCACGTACGATCAGCTTGCGCTCATCGCTTTCGCCGCCCGACCAGCTTGCCAAGCCGGCGGCAACGATCTTCTGCGTCAGTTCGTCGAGCTCGGCTTGGCGCGCTTCGAGGGCGCGTTCGAGCTCGCCTCTCGCCTCGGCGAGTGTCATGCCGCGGATATGCGCGTTGAGGAAGTTCGACGCTTCGGTCAGCACCGAGGTCGGCAAGCCCACCGGGACGTTGAGCACCCGGTTCTCGACTTGGCCGTCCTCGGCGACCAGCACGACCAGCGCGCGCTCGGGCTCAAGCCGCACATACTCCACGTGCTTGAGCCGCACGTTGGACTTCGCCGTGAGCACGACGCCAGCGGCGCGGGTGAGGCCCGAAAGCAGGCCGGAGGCTTCGGTTAACACCGTTTCGACCGATTTCGCCTGGCCCGAGGCCGCGACCTGCGCCTCGATCGCATTGCGGTCGTTTTCGGTGAGGTCGCCGACTTGCATCAGCGCATCGACAAAGAAACGCAACCCCTTCTCGGTCGGCAGCCGACCGGCCGACGTGTGCGGCGCATAGACCAAGCCGAGCTGCTCCAGATCCGACATGACGTTGCGCACCGAAGCCGGCGACAACGTCATCGGGATGATGCGGGAGAGATTGCGCGAGCCGACCGGCTCGCCGGTCGCCAGATAGCTCTCGACGACCTGGCGAAAGATCTCGCGCGAGCGCTCGTTGAGCGCAGCAAGCCCGACTTGGTTCACGCCGATGGGAACATCGTGGGTGGCCACGGAGAACTCCCCTGATCACGGCAGAATTGTCCATTCCGCACTCGCGTTTCAAGGCGGATGGATCACTCCGCTGCCGCTGCCGGCGCCGCCGTCACCGCCACCATGGCGTGCGGGGCGGCGCGCAACAAATCCATCAGCCTAGGTAACGGGAAGCGTCAGCCGATGGCAATCAGCCGGGTATGCCCTTGTGGCCCCCATGTTCGAACGCCTAAAAGCGTGGCATAGCCGGCGCTTGGTGCTCGGCCTTGAGGAGAGACCCGCATGCGGCCGAGCCGCCGACAGCCCGATGAAATCCGCCCCGTCTCGCTCGAGCGCGGCGTCGTGAAATTTGCCGAGGGCTCATGTTTCGTAAAGTTCGGCGAAACCCATGTGCTGGTCACGGCGACGCTCGAGGATCGTCTGCCGCCGTGGCTCAAGGGCCAGGCGCGCGGCTGGATCACGGCCGAATACGGCATGCTGCCGCGGGCCACGCTCGAACGCACCCGGCGCGAGGCGTCCGCCGGCAAGCAGAGCGGGCGCACGGTCGAAATCCAGCGGCTGATCGGGCGCAGCCTTCGCTCGGTGGTCGATCTCAAGGCGCTGGGCGAGCGCCAGATCACCATCGACTGCGACGTGATCCAGGCCGACGGCGGAACCCGCACCGCCTCGATCACGGGCGCATGGATCGCGCTCTACGATTGCCTCGCCTGGATGAAAACGCGCGGCATGATTGAGACAGAGGTTTTACGCGAGCATATCGCGGCGATCTCCTGCGGTGTGTTCGGCGGCGTAGCGGTGCTCGATCTCGATTATGCCGAAGATTCGCAAGCCGACACCGATGCTAATTTCGTTCTGACCGGCTCCGGCAACATTGTCGAGGTGCAGGCCACCGCTGAAAAGACGCCGTTTTCGGAGGAGCAGTTTGCCACGCTGCTGGCGCTCGCGCGAAAGGGCGTGGCCAAGCTGATCGACTTGCAGAAGATGGCGGTGATGTGAAGCGAACGACAGAAGACGGACGACAGAAGACAGATGGTTGACGCCGAACCGCCGAGAAGCCACCGGAAAATCTGTCATCCGTCATCCGACATCTGTCGTCTGATAATCGCGACGCATAATCCCGGCAAGCTCGCCGAGATGCGCGAATTGCTTGCACCCTACGGCATCGACGCCATATCGGCGGGTGAGTTGCGACTGAAAGAACCGGACGAGACTGGAATGACCTTTCGCGACAACGCGCGGACCAAAGCCGAAGCAGCGGCGAAGGCGACCGGCCTGCCCGCCTTCGCCGACGATTCCGGCCTTGCGGTCGATGCGCTCGACGGCGCGCCAGGCATTCAGTCCGCGCGCTGGGCCGGGCCCGACAAGAATTTCCGCCGCGCCATGGAGAGCATCGAAGAAAAGCTGCGCGAGCGCGGCGCGACAACGCCGGAGCGCCGTAAAGCGCATTTCGTCTCGGCGCTCAGCGTCGCCTGGCCGGACGGGCATGTGGAGGAATTCGAGGCGCGGGTCGACGGCGCGCTGGTCTGGCCGCCGCGGGGCGATAAGGGTTTCGGCTACGATCCGATGTTCCTGCCGGACGGCCATGGGCGCACGTTCGGCGAAATGTCGAGCATAGAAAAGCACGGGTTGCCGCCGCGCGGGAAAGGCCTGTCGCATCGTGCCCGCGCCTTCCTCAAGCTCGCGGAGGCGTGCCTTGGCCGACGGTGAACAGGCTTTCGGCGTTTACATTCACTGGCCGTTCTGTCTGTCGAAGTGTCCCTATTGCGACTTCAACAGTCACGTCTTCAAAGGTCATTTGCGCCGCGAAGCGATCGACGAGGCGCGCTTTGTTCGCGCGTTTACCGCCGAGATCGCGGCAACGGCGGCGCGCGTACCGGGTCGAACCGTTTCCACGATCTTCTTTGGCGGCGGCACGCCTTCGCTGATGCAGCCGGCGACGGTCGCGGCCGTGCTCGATGCGATCGCGCGGCATTGGCCCGTTGCGCCCGACGTTGAGGTCACGCTCGAAGCCAATCCGACGAGCGTCGAGGCCACACGCTTCCGCGGCTACCGCGCAGCCGGCGTCAACCGCGTGTCGCTTGGCGTGCAGGCACTCGACGATCGCGCGCTCGCGGAACTCGGGCGCATGCATTCGTCGCGAGAGGCGCTCGACGCTGTCGGCGTCGCGCGGACGGTTTTCGACCGCTACTCGTTCGATCTCATTTACGCGCGACCGCAGCAAAATCCGAAGCAGTGGGCGATCGAGCTAACGCGCGCCCTTAGTGAGGCCGGCGAGCATCTTTCGCTCTATCAACTGACCATCGAGGCGGACACGCCGTTCGCCGCGCTCCACGCGGCGGGCAAACTTCACATTCCTGATGACGACATCGCGCGCGCGCTTTACGACACGACCCAGGAGATTTGCGCGGCGCACGGCCTGCCGGCCTACGAGATTTCCAACCATGCGCGGCCCGGCGGCGAATGCCGGCACAATCTCGTGTACTGGCGCGCGCACGAATACGCGGCTGTCGGACCGGGCGCCCATGGGCGGCTCGACATCGACGGGGCCCGCCACGCTACCGCGACGGAAAGACGGCCGGAGGTTTGGCTCATGCGTGTCGAGACGCGCGGGCACGGCCTCGTCACCGACGACGAGCTCACGCGCGAGGAAATGGCCGACGAGTTCCTGCTGATGGGGCTGCGGCTTGCCGAAGGCATCGATATTGCGCGCTACGCTGCGCTTGCCGGCCGCGCGCTCGATCCGACCCGCATCGCAGCGCTGCACGAGCACGGCCTCGTTGAGACGACGGCCGACGGCCGCCTCCGTGTCACATTGCCCGGCTTTCCCGTGCTCGACGCCGTAGTCGCCGATCTCGCGGCCTAACGCATTGTATTTAAGCGAACTTTTTCTTAAAAATCCCGGACGCGATCTGAATCAAGGGCGTTATTTTCCTCGGAAAATTTAATAAGCTAGCTTACATTCCGGATGCTCCAAAACTGCGCGGCGCTGCCGAGACGATCTGCGAGCCCGACGCCGTGACGCGCAGCACCGCGAGCCCGCGCTCGTTGGTGCCGTCGGGGCGGAAGCGGAACAGCCCGTCGATGCCGGTGAAGCCCGACGGATTGGTCAGAACGGTTGGAGAGAATCGCTGCGCACCCTGCGTCTTTACCAGGGCGGCGATGAGCGCAACCGCATCGTAAGCGAGCGTTGCGGTACGCACCGGCTCCTGTTTGTAGTGGGTGCGGTAGCGGTCCGAAAAGCTGCGGTAGCCGGCCCCATCCGGCGCCGCATACCAGCCACCCTCCAGCGCCGGATTGGCGCTGATGCGCGGGTCGTCCCAGAGTCCCGTGCCAAGAAGCTGGATCTTCTTGGTATTGACCCCATCGGCAACAAGCGCCTGGACGACGTCCGGCACGGCATCGCCACCGTCGGGAATGAAGAGCGCCTCGGCGCGGGCCGCAGCCTGAGCGACGTTCTTGACCGGTGCGGCCATGGCGGCCTTGTCATGGGGATAACGCTCGAGCGCAACAACCTGGCCGCCACGCCGCGCAACGGCTTGCTTGAACGCCGCTTCGACCACCGTGCCGTACGGGCTGTCCGGGATCAGCGCAGCATAGGAGCGCTTCCCGGTCGAGGCCGCATATTGCACGATGCGATCGACATCGGTTTCCGGCAGGAAGCTCAGGAGATAAACGCCGTTTGAAGCGACATTGGCGTCGGTCGAGAACGCAATAACCGGCACATTGCGCGCGTGCGCCACCTGCCCGACGACGCTGACCGACTGCGCAAACAGCGGCCCGAGGATGATCTCGGCGCCCTCGTCGAGCGACTGTTGTGCGCTTTGCCGCGCCGCTTCGGCGGTGCCGCCGTCATCCTTCACCAGAAGCTGAATGTTGGGGGAATTGAACTCGGCGAGCGCCATTTCCGCAGCGTTCCGCAGCGCCTGCCCGGCAAGGCCGGCATTACCGCCCGCTGACAGCGGCAGGATAAGAGCGGCCTTTACCTCGCCGGTTCCAATGGTCGCGCCCGGCGCCTGCGCGCTCTGCAGCGGGCTTGCCGCCGTGAACGGGAGTGAATTCAGAAAGCTGGAATTGCCAGAACAGCCCGCCAGCAGGGTGCCTGCCGTCGCCAGCAGGCCCGCGAGCGAGCGGCGCCGGGATAGCAGGGCGACCGACGCCCGGAGCGGTATTTCCGCGGACACGGCGGTTCTCCTCACGGCCTGAGCGCCACTGCCATAGGGCAACGCCAATCTGTCATTCTGGCGGCGAATGGTTAAGTAAATGGAAAGGATAAGGAATTCGCCGCACCCATGACGACGAAGGCGGCGGGCGCTAAACTTCATGCAATGAGCAATGCATTTCGCAGTCCGCCCGACCATCAGAATCGCGCGCAGCGGCGCTACACTTTTGCCGGCCATCCGAGCGATGTCGCTCGGATCGCGTCGGGACTGCATATTGTCGCGACTCCAATCGGAAATCTCGGCGACATTACGTTGCGCGCGCTGGAGACGCTCGCCGGCGCCGACCTGATCGCCTGTGAGGACACGCGCGTCACGCGCAAGCTCATCGACCGCTATGTCATCGCGACCCCACTCACGCCGTACCACGACCACAATGCCGCGAAGGCGCGGCCCATGCTGTTGCGCCGGCTCGCTGAAGGCGCCGCAATCGCGCTGGTGTCGGATGCCGGCACGCCACTCGTCTCTGATCCCGGATTCAAGCTCGTGCGCGCGGCACACGAAGCCGGCCATACGGTCACAGCGCTGCCCGGGGCCTCGGCGCTGCTTGCGGCATTGACCGTCGCCGGCTTGCCCACCGATCAATTCTTCTTTGCCGGCTTCCTGCCAGCGAAACAAACCGCGCGACGCGCTCGCATCGCTGAACTCGGCCGCATCCCGGCGACACTGGTGCTGTTCGAGACCGGGCCACGCCTTGCCGCAACGCTCACCGATCTTGCGGCAGGACTCGGCCACCGCGAGGTCGCGCTCTGCCGCGAACTCACCAAGATCCACGAAGAAATCCGGCGCGGTGATATCGCGACGCTGGCGCAAAGCTGCGCGGGAAGCGAACCGCGGGGCGAGATCGTTGTTGTCATCGCGCCGCCACAAGCGCCGACGCGCACGAGCGCGAGCGACACCGACAGATTGCTGCGACAGGCGCTGACCCGCGTCTCGCTTAAGGATGCGGTGGGCGAAGTGGCCGATGTAACCGGCTTGCCGCGCCGAGAACTGTACCAGCGCGCGCTCGTGCTCGCGAAAGAAACCAGCCAGGAAACCCACCATGGCACGCCGCGCTAAGCCGCCTGAACCGCAAAAAACCGGACCGCGCCAAAAACCGGCGCAAGAGCGTGTGGCGGCATTCCGGCTCGGCCTCTCGGCGGAGAGCCGCGCCGCCATGCTTCTCATCGCGAAGGGCTATCGGATCGCGGCACGTCGCTGGAAGACACCCGTCGGAGAGGTCGACATCGTCGCGCGGCGACGCCGCGATCTGGTCTTTGCCGAGGTCAAGGCCCGCGACCACATCGACGCGGCGGCGGAAGCGGTGACCGAGCGGACCAAGCGCCGCATCCTCGCTGCCGCCGAATTCTGGCTCGCCAGCCATCCCGATGACGCACAGTGCTTTATCCGCTTCGATGTGATCCTGATTGCGCCCGGCAAAATGCCGCGGCACATCGCCAACGCCTTCGATGCGAGCACTTGATTCCGGTTGCTCGGAAAGTGGCGAAACTGGTGGGCACGCCGCTTCGCGGGGGAGCGGAAGAAGGCGCGATTGGTGGCCGCGTCACGCCGCGTGAAGCTTGCGGAAGAACTGATCGACCTGGCCACGGATCTTATCGGCGGCGGCGGCAAGGTCGTCGGCGAGCGTCTTCACCGATGTGGCACTGGCGCGGGTATTCTCCGTCGCCTCGCCGACGCGCACGACCTCGGCCGCGGTATCGTTCGTGCGACGCGCCGCGACCTCGGCGCTGCGGGCGATTTCCTGGGTCGCGGCGCCCTGCTCGGTCACAGCGGAGGCGATCGCGCTGGAGATACTACCGATTTCGCGGATTGTCCGTTCGATGCCGGCGATGGCCTGGATCGAGCGCTGAGCGGCGCTCTGCATCGCCGCGATCTGCGCGCCGATCTCGTCCGTCGCCTTGGCGGTCTGCGACGACAGCGCCTTGACCTCGCCCGCAACCACCGCGAAGCCGCGGCCAGCCTCGCCGGCGCGCGCCGCCTCGATGGTGGCGTTGAGCGCGAGCAGATTGGTCTGCTCGGCGATGTCGGTAATGAGCTTGATCACGTCGCCGATGCGGCGGCCGGCTTCGTCGAGTTCCTTGACCGCATCATTGGTGCGCGCGGCCTCGCTCACCGCTTTGGTCGTGATGGCGTTCGACTGCGCCACCTGGCGATCGATTTCGATGACCGAGACCGCAAGCTCGTCGGCCGCGGAGGCGATGTCGCGCACGTTGACGGAGGCCTCGCCCGATGCCGTTGCGGCGCCGGCGGTCTTGGTCGAGGCAAGGTTCGCCGCTTCGGTCAATCGCGACGACGCGGCCAGCATATGCTCGAACAGCCGCCCGAGTTCGGACAGGCTCGCCTCGATCTCAGTGCCGAACCGGGCAATTTCGGCCGAAATCTGCTCCTGGCGCTGCGCCCTCGCCTCGGCGTCCGAGAGCACTGTTTTGTTCAGCTCGACATTGTGGCGCATCGCGTCCCGGAAGACCGAGATCGACCGCGCCAGCGCGCCGATTTCATCGCGGCGATCGCCATAAGGCACGGCGAGCACGGCGTCGCCGCCGGCCACCGCCTCGGTGACGCGGGTGACAACGGCGAGCGGCCGCGCGACCGATCCGTGGATCACGAGCGCGCCGAACATCGCCAGCATCAGCGCGGCGGCGCCGAGCACCATCATCTCCAGCGCGGTGGTGCCGATGGCGCCTTCGATCTGGGCGTAGATGTCCCGCGATCGATTGGCATACAGCCGCCCCAGCACGTCGAGATCGTTGGTGAGCGCCGTGCGCACCGTTCGGTTGGCATCGTTATCGCCCCATTCACGGCCAGACGCCGGGCTGATTTCGGTGCCGCGGCGCACCAATTCACGGCGGAATTCCTGAAATTTCTTCACGCGCGCGGCAAACTCGGCGAAGACACCGGCATCTTCCGGCCGCACCGACTTTTCCCATCCCTCCATCACGCCGCCGATCTGGTCGTTGAAGCGGGTGAGGCCTGCGGCGAATTGCTTCGCCGTGGCTGTATCCGGCGACATGTAAATGCCGCGGGATTCCATCACCACCGCGTAGATCAGGCTGTTGATGCGCTCGACGTTCTCGGCGCCGACGAAGGCCGAGTCGAATGCCTTGGTCCGGACCACATTGCGGTTAGCATTGAGGATCGCCACGGCCGCCAGCGCCGCCGTCATGGTAGCCAGCAGCGCGAAGATGACATAGAGCTTGGCGGCGATCGAAAGCTTGGCCAGATTCATACGGTTTCCCGGCGTGTTGCCTCCCCTGGCTCGTAATCTGGCGGTAAGATGTTAACTGCGGGTTTACCTTCCCCTACCGGGCTGCCCATTTGCTCATCGGCTTGCTCATGCGCTTGAATGTCGCCGTGCAAATGGATCCAGTCGAACGGATCAATATCCGCGGCGATTCGACCTTCGCATTGCTCTTGGAAGCGCAAGCGCGCGCCTACCCGCTGTCCTATTACACGCCCGACCGGCTCGTCCTGCGTGACGGCAAAGTATCGGCCTCGGTGCAGCCGCTCGCCGTGCGCGATATCGCCGGCGACCACTTCACGCTCGGCGAGCCGCGGCACGTCGATCTCGCCACGTTCGACGTAGTGCTGCTGCGCCAGGATCCGCCGTTCGATCTCGCCTATATCAGCTCGACGCACATACTCGATCGCATCCATCCAAAGACGCTGGTCGTCAACGACCCGGCCCATGTGCGCAACGCGCCGGAAAAGGTTTTTGTCACCGAGTTTCCCGACCTGATGCCGCCGACGCTGCTGACCCGCGACCTCGACGCGATCAAAGCGTTTCGCGCCGAGCACGGCGACATCGTCATGAAGCCGCTTTACGGCTACGGCGGCGGCGCGGTGTTCCGGATCACCCGCGAGGATCTCAATTTCGGCTCGCTCTACGATCTCTTCGCCACGATGTTTCGGGAGCCCTGGGTGATACAAAAGTTTCTGCCGGCGGTGAAAGAGGGCGACAAGCGCATCATCCTGGTCGACGGCGAGTTCGCCGGCGCCGTCAACCGCGTACCGGCGCCCGACGACCTGCGCTCCAACATGGTGCGCGGCGGCGTGCCCGCGGCGACTGACCTCACCGCGCGCGAGCGCGAAATCTGCGCCCGCCTCGGCCCGGCGCTGCGCCAGCGCGGCTTGCTGTTCGTCGGCATCGACGCGATCGGCGGCTTTCTCACCGAGATCAACGTCACCTCCCCCACCGGCATCCGCGCGGTGAAGAATTTCGGCGGCGCGGATATTGCGGCGATGATCTGGGACAAGATCGAAGAAAAGCGGAGCTAGCCGTTCAGCCTTCGCTTTCGATCTTCTCCCGCGCGGCGCTGGCGAGGAAGGCGGAGCGAGTGAGGCCGCGGCGCTCGGCGGCTTCGTCGATGGCGTTCAACAGGCCGGCATCGAGCGAGAGGTTGGCTTTGACCGGGCGTCCGGCGTCGAGCACGAGCGGCACGTAGGCGAGGATGCCGCCGTGTGCAAGCGCGGCAGCGACCTCTGGATCGGCGCGCAGCTTTTCTGCCGAGCGCGGTTTTGGAATCTTCTCGCCATCCGCTCGGGCGTCCTCCACCCACAGTGTCACCGCCTCGACAGCGTTGCGCAAAGCCGCATCGACGGTCGCGCCACCCGAGGTGCACCCGGGAAGATCGGGTACCACGACGCCAAACGCGCCGGGTTTTCCGTCGACGATGGCGACATAGCGGGCCATGAATCCTCCGTTATTGCCATCCGGCCTGGCGCGCGATTGCGCGCGCTACGCCGGGAGAAAGTGTTCGGTGACGCGGAACGATGATGCGGCCGGGCTTGCTGGGGTGTTTGTAGACGTCATGATCGCCGCCGTGGCGCTCAACCCAGCCGTCCCGCTTGAGCCTCACCGCCACTTTCGTCCGGTCCGTCTCGGGCTTGGTCACGGCAATCGCTCTCGATACGCAAGTATTTGCGCATTTCGAAATTTCAATCAACCCAGCCGTGAGTGCGTTTCAAGGGGAGAGGTTGGCGGATTTTATTCCTTAAATTTTCGAAGCTTTTGTTCATGAATTGTTCTTGATACCGTGGCCGGCTTCCGCTAATCTGTTTGTGAGGGCAGGGGCTGACATGGTCCAGCGCGTCTCCACGGTAGCGTTCGAGGGCATCGAGGTGCGGCCCGTCGATGTCCAGGTGCAGATAGCGCCCGGAATGCCGGCGTTCACAATCGTCGGCCTGCCCGACAAGGCGGTCTCGGAAGCGCGCGAGCGCGTACGCTCCGCGTTGATCGCGTCCGGGCTGGCGCTGCCGACCCGCCGCATCACCATCAACCTGGCGCCCGCAGATCTGCCTAAAGAGGGCAGCCATTACGATCTGCCGATTGCGCTCGGACTGATGGCCGCCATCGGTGCCATCCCGCACGATGCGCTCTCGGGATTTACCGTGCTGGGCGAACTCGGGCTCGACGGTTCGATTGCTCCGGTTGCCGGCGTGCTGCCCGCCGCCATCGGCGCCAATGCCCGCGGCGAGGGCCTGATGTGCCCGGCCGCCTGCGGGCCGGAAGCGGCCTGGGCGAGCCCCGAAATCGAGATCGTCGCGGCCTCGTCCCTCATCCAGCTCGCCAACCATTTCAAGGGCACCCAGGTGCTCTCTCGACCGCAGCCGAAAATTCTGGAGGTCGAGGACGCCGCCCTTGACCTTGCCGATATCAAGGGCCAGGAGAGCGCCAAGCGCGCGCTCGAAGTCGCGGCGGCCGGCGGCCACAATCTGCTTATGGTCGGGCCGCCTGGCGCCGGCAAATCGATGCTCGCCGCGCGGTTACCCTCCATTCTGCCGCCGCTGGCGCCGGCCGAACTGCTCGAAGTCTCCATGGTCGCCTCGGTCGCCGGCGCGATCAAGGGCGGCGCCCTCACCAATCGGCGCCCGTTCCGCGCGCCGCACCATTCCGCCAGCATGCCCGCACTTGTCGGCGGCGGTTTGCACGCGCGGCCCGGTGAAGTATCGCTCGCGCACCAAGGCGTGCTGTTCCTCGACGAGCTGCCGGAATTCCAGCCACAGGCGCTCGATTCGCTGCGCCAGCCGCTCGAGACCGGCGAGGTCGCGATTGCGCGCGCCAATCATCGCGTCACTTATCCGGCGCGTTTCATGCTGGTTGCGGCGATGAATCCGTGCCGCTGCGGCCGGGCGGACGAACCCGGCTTTGCCTGCCGCCGCGGGCCCAACGCGCGGTGCGCCGCCGGTTATCAGGCGCGCATCTCGGGTCCGCTCATCGACCGCATCGATCTGCACATCGAGGTGCCGGCGGTGGCCGCCGCCGACCTCATGCTGCCGCCGCCCGCCGAGGGCAGTCGCGAGATCGCGGCGCGCGTCGCCGCGGCCCGCGAACGGCAGGTGGCGCGCTACGCCGCGATCGGCCTGCCGCACATCCGCAGCAATGCCACGGTGTCGGGCGCGGTGCTGGAAGACGTCGCGAAACCGGAGACCAGCGGGCTTACGCTGCTGCGCGACGCCGCCGATGCCATGCGGCTCTCGGCGCGCGGCTATCATCGGGTGCTGCGGGTCGCGCGCACGCTTGCCGACCTCGACGGCGTGGAAAAAGTCGGCCGCGTGCACCTCGCCGAGGCTTTGTCCTACCGCGCGCTCGTCGACGAAGTACGCCGCGCGGCGTAACTTCACCCCGCCCCGTTGACCACGCTGGCCGCACCACGCATGCCGATCGCGGAGAGAAACTCCTGCCGGGTCTCGGCGTGGTCGCGGAACACGCCAAGCATGCGGCTCGTCACCATAGTGACGCCGGTCTTGTGTACGCCGCGCGTCGTCATGCATTGGTGGGTTGCTTCGGTGACCACGGCGACGCCATGCGGCTTGAGCACGGCATCGAGACAGGCCGCGATCTCGGCCGTCATCTTCTCCTGGATCTGCAGCCGCCGCGCGTAAACATCCACCAGTCGCGCCAACTTGGAAATTCCGACGACGCGGTTGCGCGGCAGGTAGCCGATATGGACGCGCCCGATGATCGGCGCGATGTGGTGCTCGCAATGCGACTCGAAGCGGATGTCGCGCAGTACCACAACCTCGTCGTAGCCGCCGGTCTCCTCGAACGTGCGTTTGAGATATTCGCGCGGATCGTCGTTGTAGCCGGCGAACCATTCCTCGTAGGCGCGCACGACACGCGTCGGCGTAGCGCGAAGCCCTTCGCGGTCGGGGTCATCACCGGCCCAGCGTATCAGCGTGCGCACCGCGGCCTCCGCTTCCGCGCGCGCGGGCCTGACAGGCCGGGGCGGCGCGGCAGACTTCGTGCGCGAGCGTTTGGAATTCACCACTTTGTCCATCCGATGTCTCCGGCGGTGCCTCATGCTTGCAGGCTCGATGGGCTCTCCATCGATAAACCCAAGGCGATGTTAACAAAGCATCAACCCTTCCTCCAATCGTCCTTCGCGATTGCAAGGGATGCGCAACGTTCATAGGCCAAAATTCGCGTCGCCACACCGATAAACCAGGCACGAACGAGGCTTCGACCAGGAGCCGCGACCAACGTGCCCGAGCGACAATAGGGACCATGCGCCCACGCGTCATCCTTCGCAAACCCGCCATCCTCACCCGCCGGCTGCTGTCCCTCATCGTCCGCGCCATCGTCATCACGACGATGTCGTTTGCGGTCGCCTTCGGATTTTTGTCGGGGACGACCGGAGCACATTACGACCCCTACCTGTTCGCGATCGGCGTCGCGGCGCTGTTTGGCGCCTCGTGCGGGGCCATGGGTATTCTCATTTCCCGCATCCGCCAGATGAAGGCGGAGCTGCGCCGTCTCGAGGCGCACCTCGAAGAAGCCGCCGACCGCAATTGGGAAATCAGCGAAGCGCAGGAGCGCGCCAAGAGCTTCTTCGAGGCGCAGGGTGACGTGATCGTGCGCCGCGACGGCGGCGGCGCCATCACCTACGCCAACGACGCCTTCTGCGCGCTCGCCGGACGCGCACGCGAGGACCTGCTCGCGACCACGTTTGCGCTGCCGGTGGAGGAGCAAGGCGAGACGTTGAGCCTCCCGGACGGCACGCGCGCTTACGACCAGAAGATCGCCGCCGCCGAAGGTGCGCGCTGGATCGCCTGGCGCGAGGTCACCGTGCGCATCGATGGCGGCAGCGAGATGCAAAGCGTCGGCCGCGATATGACCGACCGCGTGATGGTCGAACGCGCGCTTGCCGATGCACGCGACCAGGCAGAAGCGGCGAGCCGCGCCAAGTCGCGGTTCCTGGCAATGGTCTCGCACGAGATCCGTACACCGCTCAACGGTATCCTCGGCATGGCCGATCTGCTCGGCGATACCCCGCTGTCGCCCGAACAGACGACATACCTGAGGGCGGTAAAAACGTCCGGGGAGACGCTGTTGTCGCTGATCGAGGAGATCCTCGACTTCTCCAAGATCGAGGCCGGCAGGCTCGATCTCACTGCGCGGCCATTCGCGCTCGCGGCCTTTGTCGAGGAGGCGGTCGAGTTGCTCGGGCCGCGCGCCCAGGCCAAAGGGCTCGAAATCTGCTGTTACGTCGATGAGCGGCTGCCCGCGCGCGTCGTCGGCGATGCAGCACGACTGCGCCAAGTATTGTTCAACCTCGCCGGCAACGCGATCAAGTTCACCGAACAAGGCGGCGTGTCGATCATCGTGGAGCCGGCCGCCCGGCCGGGGCCGGACCCGGACGCCATCGCGATCGCCGTGCGCGATACCGGCATCGGCATCTCAGCCGAAGATCAGTCTCGCATCTTCCTCGAATTCGAGCAGGCCGATAGCGGGCCGACGCGAAAGTTCGGCGGCACCGGTCTCGGTCTGACCATTTCGAAACGGATTGTCGAGAGCATGTCCGGCACGCTCACGATCGAGAGCGCCCCCGGTGATGGCTCGACCTTCCGCGTCACCGTATCGCTGCCGCGCGCCGGCGACGCCGGAGAGCCCGTCCTCGCGGTACCCGATCTGACCGGTAACGACATCCTCATCGTCGCGCCGGCTGAGATCGAAGCCTCGTTGATCGCCCGCCGCTTACAGCGCTGGGGCGCGCATACGACAATCGTTGCCGATGACAAGGTGGCCGCTGCCCTGTTGCCGGAGCAGCCGTGGAGCGCCGTGCTGGTCGATCACACGCTCGGCACGGCGGCGAGCGAAGTGCTCGCGCGCATGGCCTCGGTCATTCCCCGTCGGATCGCGCTGGTGACGCCGGCGATGCGCAACAAGCTTTCTGCGCTCAAAGAGGCCGGCTTTACCAGCTATTTGATCAAGCCGGTGCGCGCCACATCGCTCGCCGCACGCTTTTCGAACGATTATGCCTTCGATCCCGGCGCTGTGATCGAGACCATCGAAACGTCGCATGAGGCTTGTCCCGGCAATACGCTTTCGATCCTTGTCGCCGAGGACAATGAGATCAATGCGCTGCTCGCGCGCGCCCTCCTGGTCAAGCTCGGCCATCGCCCCACCATGGCCGCAAGCGGCGCCGCCGCCATTGAGTGCTGGCTTGCCGCGCGCACCGCCGGCGCGCCCTTCGATCGGGTCCTCATGGACCTGCACATGCCGGGCATGGACGGACTGGAAGCGACGCGTCGGATCCGGGCCATGGAAGCAGAAATGCAAGCAGAAATGCAAACCAAGCCGGAAGCCGAGGACGATTCCGCGCGCACGCCAATCATCGCACTGACCGCAAACGCCTCCGTCGAGGACCGCGACGCCTGTCTTGCCGCCGGCATGGACGGGTTCCTGGTCAAGCCGTTGGACCGCGAGCGCCTCGCCGCAGTCCTCGCGGCACCCAGTGCAACGGCACTCGCGGCGTAACGACTCACAACCGCCGCAACGCCACTTCCTCGACCTGGTGACTGTCGCCCTTCTTCAGGATGAGGTCGGCGCGCGGCCGCGTGGGCAGAATGTTTTCGCGCAGATTGACGAGATTGATACGATTCCAGATCGACGTCGCGGTGGCGGCCGCCGCCTCATCGGAGAACAGCGCGTAGCGGTGAAAATAGGACTTTGGGTCGGCGAACGCCGTGCTGCGCAGCGCCAGAAAGCGGTTAACGTACCACGACAGCAGCACGTCCTCGTCGGCGTCGAGATAGATCGAGAAATCGAAAAAATCCGAGACGAATGGAACGGCCTTGCCGTCCTTGGGCAATCGTCCCGCTTGCAGCACGTTGAGACCTTCGATGACGAGAATTTCCGGCCGGTCGATCTCGATCCACTGGTTCGGTATGACGTCGTAGATGAGGTGCGAGTACACCGGCGCCCGGACCGGCCGGCGGCCGGCCTTGATGTCGGAGAGAAAGCGCAACAGCTCCGGCAGGTCGTAGCTTTCCGGAAAGCCCTTTTTCTCCATCAGGCCTTCGCGGTCGAGCACGGCATTGGGGTAGAGGAAGCCGTCAGTGGTGACGAGATCGACCTTGGGCACGTTCGGCCAGCGGGCAAGCAACGCTTGCAGCACGCGTGCCGTAGTCGATTTGCCGGCCGCCACCGAGCCGCCGACCCCGATGATGTAGGGCATCTTGGCGTCTTCGGTGCCGAGGAACCCTTGCTGCGCGCGAAATAGATTCTGGGTCGCAGCCACGTAGAGTGACAGCAAGCGCGACAGCGGCAGGTAGATTTCCTCGACCTCGGACATGTCGAGTCGATCGTGCATCGAGCGCAGCCGGGCGACCTCCATCGGCTCGAGCGTCATCGGCGTATCGCGGCGGAGTGTCGCCCATTCCGAGCGTGAGAACACGCGATAGGGCGACACATCCTGCTCGGTGCGCTGCTCCATTGCCCTCAGCCGCTCTTGCGCGCGGCCTTCTCGTCGAGGCCCGACTGCTGCGTGCGCGCGCCGAGTTCAGCCTCGACTTCGTCGAGAGTGATGCCGCGGGCGTGGAGCACGACCAAGAGGTGATAGAGCACGTCGGCGGCCTCCGCGATCATGCGGTTTCGATCCTCGCCGACCGCTGCAATCGCGGCCTCAACGGCTTCCTCGCCGAGCTTTTTCGCGCAATGGACAACGCCGCGGTCGATGAGCTTGCGCGTGTAGGAGACGTCGGCGCTCGCCCGCGCGCGGTCCTGCACGCGTTTTTCGAGGTCATGGAGGGTGAACGTCGGCATCGTGCATCCAATTGCCGCAACTTTCCAACCGTGTCATGCCCGGGCTTGACCCAGGGCATCCATGCAGCGACGAGGCCCCAGGGATCGCCGGGCCTTCGCCCGCCGAAGGACTACGGCCCGCAGGCGGGTCAAGCCCGGCGATGACACCCGCACTAAGTATCATCTCTATCGATAACCTGCGAGTAGCATTCACGGATCAAGCCGCACCGGCAGGCCGGCGCGGGCCATGTAGGCCTTGGCGTCGCGCACGGAATACTCGCCGAAGTGGAAGATCGAGGCGGCGAGTACGGCACTGGCATGGCCGTCGCGGATGCCTTCGACCAGATGTTCGAGGTTGCCGACGCCGCCGGAGGCGATGACCGGCACGGATACGGCATCGGCGATCGCACGGGTGAGCGGGATGTCGAAACCTTGGCGCGTACCGTCGCGATCCATGGAGGTGAGCAAAATTTCGCCGGCGCCGAGCGCGACCACGTCGCGGGCGTAGGCGACGGCATCGATCCCAGTCGGGTTGCGGCCGCCATGAGTAAAAATTTCCCAGCGGTCCGGCTGCCCCGGCTTCGAGACTTTCTTGGCGTCGATCGCGACCACGATGCACTGGTCACCGAATTTTTCCGCCGCTTCCTTCACGAAGGCGCGACGCGCAACCGCCGCGGTGTTGATCGACACCTTGTCGGCGCCCGAAGTGAGCAACGCGCGGATGTCCTCGATCGCGCGCACGCCGCCGCCGACCGTAAGCGGCATGAAGCAGGCTTCGGCGGTGCGTCGCACCACGTCGAGCATGATGCCGCGGTTCTCGTGGCTCGCGGTGATGTCGAGGAAGGTGAGCTCGTCGGCGCCCGCTTCGTCATAGGCGATCGCCGCTTCCACCGGGTCGCCGGCATCGCGCAAGTTGACGAAATTGACGCCCTTGACGACTCGGCCGTCCTTGACATCGAGGCAGGGAATGACGCGGATCTTAAACATGCCAGGCCGCCGGCGCCGCACGGATGAGCTTCAATGCCTCCGCCGCATCGAGCCTGCCATCATAGAGCGCGCGGCCAACGATGGCGCCTTCAAGTATTTGCGCACGCGGCGCCAGCAACGCGCGCACGTCGTCGATCGAGGCAAGCCCACCCGAGGCGATGACCGGAATCGAGAGCTGATCGGCGAGTGCGATCGTAGCTTCGAGGTTGAGGCCCTTGAGCATCCCATCGCGCGCTACGTCCGTATAGATGATGGCGGCGACACCGGCATCTTCGAAACGCTTGGCGACATCGAGCGCGGAAAGCTCCGACGTCTCCGCCCAGCCTTCAACCGCGACCTGGCCGTTGCGCGCATCGAGTCCGACGGCGACGCGACCCGGATGGCCCCGCGCGGCTTCCTTCACCAGCGCCGGGTTGCGCACGGCGGCCGTACCGATGATGACGCGCGCGACGCCCTTGCCGAGCCACGCCTCGATCGTGGCGCGGTCGCGGATGCCGCCGCCAAGTTGCACCGGGATTTTCACCGCACCGAGGATGTGCTCGACCGCCGCAGCGTTCATCGGCTTACCGGCGAAGGCGCCGTCGAGATCGACAATATGGAGATATTCGAAGCCCTGCTGCTCGAACGCACTCGCCTGCGCCGCCGGATCGCGGTTGAACACCGTCGCGCGCGCCATGTCGCCTTGTTGGAGGCGCACGGCCAGCCCATTTTTGAGATCGATCGCCGGAAAAAGAATCACGGCTGCCACTGCAGAAAATTCGCGATCAGCGCGAGACCGAGCTTTTGGCTCTTCTCGGGATGGAATTGCGTGCCGACAATATTGTCGCGCGCCACGATCGCGGTAATGGCGCCGCCATAGTCGGCCTCGGCCACGAGGTCGGCGCGTCGCGACGGCTTGAGCTGATACGAATGCACGAAATAGGCGTGCCGGCCTTGCGGGCCAAGCGTCAGGCCGTCGAGCAACGGATGCGGCCGCACGACGTTGAGCGTGTTCCAGCCCATGTGCGGAATCTTCAGGCAGGGATCGCTCGGTGTGATGCGATCGACTTCGCCGGCAATCCAGCCCAGGCCCTCCGTCACCTCGTATTCGCGCCCGCGCTCGGCCAGCAATTGCATGCCGACACAGATGCCGAAGAACGGCCGGCCCCGCTGGTGCACCGCTTCTTCAAGCGCCCCCACCATCCCTTCCACAGCGTCGAGCCCGCGCCGGCAATCGGCAAAGGCGCCGACCCCTGGCAGCACGACACGGTCTGCGCTCGCCACCACGGCCGGATCGTGCGTCACTACGATGGGCTGGTCGACGCCAGCCTCGTGCGCGGCGCGTTCGAACGCCTTCGCGGCCGAGTGCAGGTTACCGGAACCGTAATCGACGATGGCAACACTCACCGATTTACTCCCGGTTCGGGGAAAAGGCCGATCACGTCGGGCGCGTGCGGCATGCGCGGGGTTGGCGCTGCCGGCGTGCCCGGTGCTGTCGGTGCTGCTGCAGACGATGCGCTGGATTGGGAGGCCGCCTGCCGCACCCAGACGTCGAAGAAGCGCTGCTCGGCGTCTTCGAGGTCATCGCCACTGACGATGCCGATAGTTTTCCAGCCCCGGCGGCTGAGCGTGAAGCGACGCAATGTGCCGGCCTCGAGCCCGACCAGGAACGAAATAAGGAGACCGACGAGGCCTACGATGAACGCGGACGCACCGGATGCCTTGACCAGCGTCTCAATCCCGGCCGAAACCACGACGTAGCCCGTGAGCACGAGCCACATCCGGTGCCACAGCATCCACAGCGGTGGGAACAGGAAGGCCCAGATGGAGAAACCGTCGCGCACGAACACGTAGCGTTCCGCATCGGACGCGGCATCGGTTAGCCGCAGTGGCGGCTCATGTACGGTGTAAACGGACATGCCAGTTCTCGCTTTTTTCAGCCTCGTCCTGCAAGGAAGGCGAGGACACGACAATCACCCGCCGAGCGTACCCTTGGTCGAAGGCACCTCGTTTGCGGCGCGCGGATCGATGGCGACCGCCACCCGCAGCGCCCGCGCCAGTCCCTTGAAGCAGGATTCGGCAATATGATGGTCGTTGCTGCCGTAGAGCGTGGATACATGAAGCGTCACGCCAGCGTTCATGGCAAAGGCTTGAAACCATTCCTGCACCAGCGCGGTATCGAAGGTGCCCACTTTGGCGCGCACGAACTCGACCTGGAAGACCAGAAACGGCCGTCCGGAAATGTCCATCGCGACACGGGTCAGCGCCTCGTCCATCGGCACGTGGACGTCGGCGTAGCGGGTGATGCCCTGCATCTCGCCTAGCGCCTGCTTCACAGCCTGGCCGAGCGCGATGCCGACATCCTCGGTCGTGTGGTGATGATCAATGTGCAGGTCGCCCTTGGCTTTGACCTTGATGTCGATCCGCGAATGCCGCGCCAAAAGGTCGAGCATGTGATCGAGGAAGCCGATACCGGTCGCGAGCGACGATGCGCCGTTGCCGTCGAGATCGATCGTGATCTCCACGTCGGTTTCCTTGGTGGTCCGCTTCACCGACGCCTTGCGCATTTCGGTCTCCGCGGCGCGTGGCGCGCGCCGCGCGCCTTTTATCAGGGCTTTGTCCGCTCCGCCAATGTCCCATGCATTTGCATTGCCGGCAGCCAATTCCTAAATCATGCCTGGAACAAAGGCTTTCCAACGCATGCAAACCCCCGAATCCGGCCAATCGGGCCTTTGGCACGGCACCACCATCCTCACCGTCCGCAAGGGTGGCGTGGTGGCGGTCGGCGGCGATGGCCAAGTCTCGATCGGCCAGACTATCGTCAAGGCCAACGCCAAGAAGGTACGCCGGCTCGGTAAGGGCGATGTGATCGGCGGCTTTGCCGGCGCAACCGCCGACGCCTTCACCCTGTTCGAGCGGCTGGAGAGCAAGCTCGAGCAATATCCCGGCCAGCTCACCCGCGCCGCGGTCGAGCTCGCCAAGGATTGGCGCACCGACCGCTACCTGCGCCGGCTCGAAGCCATGATGATCGTCGCCGACAAGGACGTCTCCCTGGTGCTCACCGGAACCGGCGATGTGCTCGAGCCCGAGGCTGGCATTGTCGGCATCGGCTCCGGCGGCAATTATGCGCTCGCCGCCGCACGCGCGCTCGCCGACAGCCCGCTCGACGCCGAGGCGATCGTGCGCAAGTCGCTCGACATCGCGGCGGAGATCTGCGTGTACACCAACCGCAATGTGACCATAGAAACGTTGAAAGCGTGACCGACTTCTCCCCGCGTGAAATCGTCTCGGAACTCGATCGCTTCATCGTCGGCCAGACCGACGCCAAGCGCGCAGTGGCCATCGCGCTGCGTAACCGCTGGCGCCGGTTGCAACTCGACGATCGCTTGCGCGAGGAAGTGCTGCCGAAGAATATTTTGATGATCGGCCCCACCGGCGTCGGCAAGACCGAAATCTCCCGCCGCCTCGCCAAGCTCGCCGGCGCGCCGTTCCTCAAGGTGGAAGCGACGAAATTCACCGAGGTCGGCTATGTCGGGCGCGACGTCGAGCAGATCGTGCGCGACCTCGTCGAGATCGCCATTACGCAGACGCGCGAAAGAAGACGCAAAGACGTCCAAGCGAGAGCCCAGAAGGCAGCTGAGGATCGCGTGCTCGATGCGCTGGTCGGCGCCAACGCCAGCGCCTCGACCAAGGAAACGTTTCGAAAAAAGCTGCGCGCCGGCGAGCTCAACGACAAGGAGATTGAAATCGAAGTACAGGCTGCCGGCAGCGGCATGCCGCTGTTCGACATTCCCGGCATGCCCGGCGCGCAGATGGGCGCGATCTCGATCGGCGACATTTTCGGCAAGCTCGGCGGCGGCCGCACCAAGACCCGCCGCGTTACCGTGCACGAATCCTACGGCATCCTGATCAACGAGGAATCCGACAAGCTGCTCGACACCGAACAGCTGACGCTGGAAGCGATCAAGGCGGTGGAGAACAATGGCATCGTGTTCCTGGACGAAATCGACAAGATCTGCGTGCGCGAGGGCCGCATCGGTGCCGACGTGTCGCGCGAGGGGGTACAGCGCGATCTGCTGCCGTTGATCGAAGGCACCACCGTCGCCACCAAGCACGGCTCGGTGAAGACCGACCACATCCTCTTCATTGCCTCGGGCGCATTCCATATCTCGAAGCCCTCGGACCTGCTGCCCGAGCTGCAGGGTCGGCTGCCGATCCGCGTCGAGTTAAGGCCGCTCACGCGCGACGATATGCGCCGCATCCTCACCGAGCCGGAGGCCTCGCTGATCAAGCAATATATTGCGCTGATGGCGACCGAAGGCGTGACGTTGGAATTCTCAGAGGATGCCATCGATGCCGTCGCCGACGTGGCGGTGGCGGTGAATTCGAGCGTGGAAAATATCGGCGCGCGGCGGCTGCAGACCGTGATGGAGCGCGTGCTCGATGAGGTCTCCTTCGCGGCGCCGGACCGTTCCGGGGAGACGGTGAAGATCGATGCCGCCTACGTGCACAAGCACGTCGGCGATCTCGCCAAGAATGCGGATTTGAGCCGGTTTATTCTGTAGCGGATCGCGGACCCCCTCCACCTGGCAACGTCAATGTGACGCGCCCGCGGTGCTTGGTACAGGCAGGCATTAGCCGTTAATCTCGCAGCGATCTTGCCTGGGGAGCGGCCGTGCCGACACGTCGCCACTTGATCGCACTCTGCGCCGCTTCGGCGTTCGCGCCGGGCCTGCTTTCTCGCGCGGCGCGGGGCGACACCTGGCCCGATCGACCCGTACACATGATTGTACCGATCGCCGCCGGCGGTCCGACAGACACCAACGCGCGGATTCTCGCCGAACAGCTATCGAAGATTTGGGGTCAGCAGGTCGTCGTTGACAACAAAGGCGGCGCCGGCACCAATATCGGCAACGAATTTGTCGCACGCTCCGAACCCGACGGCTACACCATTCTATACGGTACCTCATCGCTGGCGTCGAATGGGGCACTCTATCGTTCGCTTAGCTACAGTCCGACAAACGATCTTGCGCCGGTCTCGCTTGTGGCCAAGTTTCCTTTTTTCATGTTCGTGCCGAATTCCTCGCCGGCAAATACGGTGGCGGAATTTGTCGCCGCTGCGAAGGCGCATCCGGGCAAGCTCATTATGGGCTCTCCCGGTACCGGCAGCGGGCCGCATCTCGCCGAATTACTGTTTATGCAGATGGCAAACATTCAGATGACGCATGCGCCTTATCGTGGCGCGGCACCGGCGTTCATCGACCTCATACCCGGCCGCATCGACTGCTATTTCGGCAGCGGCGAATTGCTTACATATTCGCGGTCGGGTCAGGTGCGGGTACTTGCGACGACCGGCGCCAAACGATCCCCGGCGGCGCCGGACATACCGACCGTCGCCGAGTCCGGCATCGCAGGTTACGTGGTCAACTCGTGGCAGAGCGTGTTTGCGCCGGCCAAAACGCCGCTCGAAATCGTGCATAAGATCAACGCAGGCGTGGTCGCGGCTCTCGCCGAGCCGGCGATCATCGATCAGCTTGCACATACCGCGTATACGGCGGACAGCTCTTCCCCGGACGAGCTGCGGAAGTTTCTGAAAGCAGACACTGACAAATGGAGCGCGATTATCAAGACCGCGGGGATTAAGATCGATTAGTTCGTTGCTTGCTCGCGGCTGATCTCGCGGATCATCGCCATCCACTTTTCGACCTGAGCGAGGACACGTCCATCGGCGGCGCCATCCCGCGTCGACTTTGGCTTGGGTTGCGTAGCGACGGTCTCGGACATGATTTATGGTACTCCGATTGGCGGCGTTCAACTCGCGTACGTCGTCTTCGCAGACGAATTTGACCATTTCTCGTACCGCGCCCGATATTCCGTTCGTTAAGGTTAACGAGCCGGCTCTATCTTTCTCGTCGCAGGCGCACATAAAGGGCGCCTTGCCCGCCGTGGCCGATATGGGCGTCGTCGAACCCGACGATAAGCGGGCGGAATTCCGGCAAAGCGAGCCACAATGGCACCTGCCGTCTGAGCACGCCGCGCTCGATCCCGGCATCACGCTCGCCGATGTTTGGTACTTTGTCCGATCCTTTGCCGGTGACAACAAGCACGGTCTTTGCGCCATGCGCTTGAGCGCGATGCAGGAAGCGCAGCAGCGCTGCGTGCGCCTGCCGCTGGGTCAGTCCGTGCAAATCGATGCGCGCGTCGATCGGCTCGCGGCCGCGCGCGACGCGCTGTTTGAGCCGCCGGCCGAGTGGCGCGAGTGGCGGCGATCGGACGGATAACGGCGTTTCACGCGACGCGCTCGGAGCAGGCTGCGCGTGCGATGGCGCGGGTCCGCTGCCGGCGGCTGGCGTTGCCGATGGCGTCGCGGATGACGTTGCGGATGACTTGGCAGACGCTTCGGCAGATGGCTTGGCCGATACACCCGCCTGCCGTAATGGCGCGATCGAGCGCGCGAAACCGGTCCACAGCGCCCGTTCTTCGTCGCTCAATTGACGGCGCCGGGTCATTGTTTTTGCCGCGATTTCCGTTGCGGCGGAGGCGGGACGGCGGGTTTCGGCGCCGGCTCGATTGCGGGTTTCGGTTCCGGCACGGGCACGTCTTCCGCCGTGGGATCGTCCGTGGTGTCGAAGTTCAAACTGAAGACGCCCGGGCGCTCCATGGGCAGCGGCATGTCGCGCCCTGCCTCGACCGGATCGAGCTCGCGCGGAATGAGCATCACGAACTCGCCTGGATTCTTGATGCGGCCGGCAATGCGCGCGGCCTCGTCTCCAGCGCCGAAATAAATATCGGCGCGCGCGGGTCCGACGATGGCCGAGCCGGTATCCTGGGCGACGACCAGGCGGCGAAATTTCGTCGCGGCCTTGTCGTTCGCAATCGGCAAGTCGGCGTCGATAAAGAACGGCGTGCCATAGGCGTGCAGCGAACGATCGATCGCAATCGAACGGCCAGGCAACAGCGGCACACCCTCGCCGCCGACCGCCTCATCCTCCGTCGCTAGATTGGTAATGCGGAAGAACACGTAGGACTTGTTCTGCCGCCGCACGTCTTTGGCCTGGTCCGGATTGGCCTCCATCCATTCGCGGATGCGCTGCATGGACACCTCGTCCTTGGCGACGATGTTACGGTCGACAAGCACGCGGCCGACGGGCGTGTAGGGCCAGCCGTTATGCGAATCGTAATTGACGCGGAGAATTGTGCCGTCTTCCAGCCTGATCCTGGCCGAGCCCTGGATTTGCGCGAATAGCACGTCGACCTGATCGTGCAGCCAGCAGATTTCCAGATGCCAGCCGTCGAGCGCGCCATCCTCGATCTCGCCGCGATCGTAATACGGCACGATCTTGCGGCGGCCGACACGGCGACCCACCTTGACGCCCTTGCTGGGAAATGCGTCGCCAAGCTTGCGCCGCCCGGAGACGACGAGATTGGGCGGCCGGCGATACAGCGGTGCAGTGAACTCGCCCGTCGGCACGCGCGAACCCTCGATGATGGGTTCGTAGTACCCAGTGAGAAAGCCGTCCGTGTCGCCGAGCTTGTTAATCCGCAGCGGCCGGAAATTGTCCTCGAAGAACTTCCGCGCGCCATCCTCGTCGAGCGGGATGGCCGTCAATGCACGCTCGCAGACGTGCTTGAGCGCATCGGCGATCGGACCCACATCGCGGGCTGGTCGCTGCTGCTTGGCGGTGAGCGCGCGGCAGCTGGCGAGAAAGGTCGAAAATGCCGCAGCGTGATCGTCGCTCGCCCAGCCATCGAGATCTGCCCAGTCGACCGGTTCGTATTGCGTATCGGGAAATTTGAGCGGCTCGAACTCCGCGCTGCACGCCGCCGTCGTCTCGCCGGCGAGACCAATGAGCAGCACGAGCAGACAAAAAACCCGACAATGTGCCGCCATCGGCATTATTGTCCGGCTTCGGTCGCAACCACTTTCCAATTGGGATCATGCGACGAGACGTCGCGCGCGAACGTCCACATATCCGTTACGTCGGTGACCTTTTCGGCGTTGCCGTCGATCACGCCCCCGTTTCGGTCGCGCGTGGCGGAAACCAGCTTGGAAATGAAGCGGACGGTGATCTGCGCGGTACGGCCGCGTAATTCAGCGCCGGTGATCGTACAGCCATCGATCGAAACAAAGCGGGTCTCGGCGGTTTCGCCGCGACCTTCGCGTTCGGTGATCGCGGCATCGAAACCATCGAAGACCTCGCGCGAGAGCAGGTTCCGCAATTGGCGGCGATCGCCCTCGGCGAAAGTGGTCACGATCATCTCGTAAGCCGCGCGCGCACCGGTAATGAAGTGGTTGGCATCAAAGCTCGGATCCGCCGCCACGGTCGCATCGAGCCCTGCCGCGACGGTCGACCCGCTTTCCGCGATGCCCTTCCAGCGTTCGGCTGGCGGCTGCGAAGCCTCGACGGGTCCCGGCCGCGGCGGCGCTTCGGCCGGATGCGTCGGCAGAGTTACAACCTTATCACTCGCCGGGCTACGCACGGCATCGCGTGCCGAATAGGGGTCATAAGGCGGCCGCTCGCGACCGGTGCGTTGGCCCAAAACGCTGCGAAGCCGCAAGAAGATGAATACTGCGAGCGCCAGAAAGATGATGGTGTAAATGTCGAACACGTTTGACATTCTCTCGGCATCGCGAACGGCAGGGCGGTGCGCTCCAAGGGGGGTTCGAAGCCACTATTCGCAGAAGGGAACCTGGTTCTCCTACCCTTATGTAGGCACGCGCAGGGAACCATCCAGAGGCCGCTCAACATGATAACAGCGTGGCCGCGCGAAAGCTTAAACGATTGCCGCCGCCGCGCCAACATTAGAAGCGCCAAAATCCCGAGCGCGGCAGAATCCGCGTGTTCCTGGCGCCAGCGGCACCGATCGATGCGCTGGCGGGCCGCCACCTGCAGCGGCAGGGACAATAGTGGCACCCTTTGGCACCGTTTTGAGCAGGTATGCCGAAATCGGCGGTATTGCAGCGCCCAGTTCGTGACCGGGGCTACCGCCATTGTTCACCCGCCTGCCCTGTGATAGCCAAGCGCGCAACGCCCGCGCGCGAGCCGGAGACCAGCATGGCAACGACAAATGGCGGCCCCCAGCCACAGACGGCTATGCCGCAAATCGGCGTCCTCGTGCAATACGTCAAGGACTTGTCGTTCGAGAATCCGCATGCGCCGCGCTCGATGGCGCCGAGCAGTCAGCAGCCGGCCATCAACATTCAGATCAATGTCGATGCCGCGCCTATGAGCGAAACCGACTTCGAGGTGACACTGCGCTTGGAAGGCAAGGCGGAAGCCCAGGGCATGGTGCTGTACAGCTTCGAGCTGGTCTTTGCCGGCGTGTTTCGCATTTTGAACGTACCGGCCGACAGTCTGCAGCCGTTCGTACTGATTGAGTGCCCGCGCTTGTTATTTCCGTTCGCGCGCGAAATCATCGCAACATCGGTGCGCAACGGCGGCTTCCAGCCGCTACTGCTTAACCCGGTCGACTTTGTCGATCTCTACCGCCAGCGTATGGCGGCCGCGCAGGCGTCCTCGGCGTCACAACCGCTCAATCCAAGCTGACATAGTCGCGCCAGATCGCGCTGTCGCCGAGGGTTGCGATAAAGCGCCGGTGCGCGGCGCGCTCTTCTTTCGTCACCCATACAGCAAGCGGCACTGGGCGCGCGCGCACGACTCCAAACGCGCCGGATGCAATCGCCGGCATGGTTACTTGCGAAAGAACGAGTTGTGCTTGACGGGCGCCGATCAATTCGACGTAGACCTCAGCCAGCAGTTCGGCATCGAGCAACGCGCCGTGCTTGGTACGGTGGGAATTGTCGATTGCATAGCGCAGGCACAAATCGTCGAGCCGGTTTGCCCCCCCTGGATGTTTGCGGCGCGCGATGAGGAGCGTGTCGACCATACGCTCGCGGCTCACCGCGGTGCGGCCGGCGCGCTCCAATTCGGCGTTGAGGAAGCCCAGATCGAACATCGCGTTGTGCGCCACCAGTGGCGCGTCGCCGAGAAAGGCGAGGAGCTCTTCCACTTTGTGGGCGAACAACGGCTTATCGTTCAGAAAGTCGATCGTCAGCCCGTGTATCCTGAGGGCCGATTCCGGCATATCGCGTTCCGGATTGAAATAACTATGGAACGTCTTGCCGGTCGCAAAGCGGTTGACGAGTTCGATGCAGCCGATCTCGACCAGCCGATCGCCCTGCAGGGGATCGAGGCCGGTGGTTTCGGTGTCGAAGACGATCTCGCGCATGGCTTGCTCCGTGCCTGCCTGTTCCCGCCTGCGGGGAGCGGTAACCAGCGAATCACCGCCGCGGCATTTTAGCCACCGCCCGCAGGATGTCGCGCACCTGCGCGCGGGCGTGATCGAAATCCTTCGAACTATCCACGATGAAATCCGCGCGCCGACGCTTTTCCGCATCCGGCAACTGCTTGGCTAGAAGAGCGCTGAATTTTTCCTCGGTCATGCCAGGCCGCTGGTAGGCGCGCTGGCGCTGGACCTCGGGCGGGGCCGAAACCACGACGACGGCATCGCAGCGGCACTCCGCGCCAATCTCGAACAGCAACGGTATGTCGAGCACGACGACGGCGGCGCCGTGAGCTTGCGCCTCAGCCAGGAACTTATCCGTCGCGACGCCGACCAGCGGATGCACGATGGCTTCGAGCCGGGCGAGCGCCGCCTTGTCATTGATGACCATCGCCGCGAGCTTGGTGCGGTCGACCTTGCCGCCGACGGTCGTGCCGGGGAACGCCTGCTCAATGGCGGCCACGGCTTCGCCTTCGTAGAGTGCGTGCACGACGGCATCGGAATCGTGCACCGGCACGCCGGCTTCGGCGAAGAACTTCGCAGTCGCCGACTTGCCCATGCCGAGCGAGCCGGTCAGACAGAGAACGAAGGGTCGTGCGCCGCTCATTGTATCAGACAGCCATGGCGACGAAGGAAATCCAACGCCGTCGTCAGCGGCAAGCCCAATACGGTGAAATAGTCGCCGTCCACCCGCTCGAACAGCTGAATGCCAAGGCCCTCGAGCTGGTAGGCGCCGACGCTTGCGGTCGCTGCGTTGCCGACGGCATCGAGATAGGACTCGAGAAACTGATCCGAGAATGCGCGCATTGTCAGCCGCGCGACACCGACATGTTCGAACAGGACGGTAGCGTCCTGGACAAACGCGATCGCGGAATAAAGCTCATGAGTGCGGCCGGAAAGAGCACGGAGCTGCGCACGAGCCGCCTTACGATCGGCCGGCTTTGCAAAGCGCTCGCCGTCGAGCGACAAGGTCTGATCGGCGCCGAGGATCAGACGCCCGGGATTCAACCGCTCGACAGCGAATGTTTTTTCACGGGCCAGGAGCATAGCAATCGCAACCGGCGCCTGGCGTGGTGCGCCCGCCTCAAGACCCCGCTCATCGATATCGGCCGGACACACCTCGATCGGCACGCCGGCAGCCACCAGCAGTGTGCGTCGTACCGTGCTCCTTGAGGCCAGCACCAGCGGAGCGGGGGCAAGCCAAAGCGGCATTGCTCACGACGCCTTATGCCGGCGGCGCTCGCCGAGGAGCGCAAGAACCGCCGCTGCGGTCTCTTCGATCGAACGCCGGGTGACGTCGATCAGCGGCCAGTCGTGCTTGACGCACAGCCGCCGCGAGGCGGCGACTTCCTGGGCCACCGCCTGACGGTCGATATACCGGTCATCATCGCGATGCGCTTTGAGGCCGAGCAGCCGGTTTTGCCGAATCTGTACGATCCGTTCTGGCGTGGCGTACAAGCCGACGACCAATGGATGCACAAGTTGCTCGACATTGGGCGACAATGACACCCCCGGCACCAGTGGCACATTCGCGGTCTTTACGCCGCGGTTCGCAAGGTAAATCGAAGTCGGCGTCTTCGATGTCCGCGAGACCCCGACCAGCACAACGTCAGCCTCCTCCAGATCGTCGGTTTGCTGGCCGTCGTCATGCAGCATCGTGTAGTTGAGCGCATTGATGCGGCGGAAATATTCGGCATTGAGCGTGTGTTGAGCGCCAACCTTATGGGTCGTTTCGGCACCGAGATAGGCCTGGAACAGGTGCAGGACGGGCCCGAGGATCGAAAGGCACGGCAAACTGAGGTCGCGGCACTTTGCTTCCAGCCGATCGACCAGGTTCTTCTCCAGCAGCGTGTAGAGCACGATGCCGGGCGATTCCTCTATTTCGGCCAGCACCTGATCGAGCTGCTTTTGCGTACGAACCAGCGGATGCACATGCTCGACAGTCATGACCCTGGCATACTGCGCCGCAGCAGCTCGAGCGACTGTGATCAAGGTCTCACCGGTCGCGTCCGAGATCAGATGGAGATGGAAATAGCCCGCTGCGTAGGTCATAGGAAGAGTTGGATAACCTGTCGACAATTGGGGAGAAGGCCATGGCTGGCCGTGGTGTGCAAGCCCAATAGGCGAGATGACAAGAAGTCCATCCACATTCATGCCGCTGTGACCCTGTGCGGCAACGAGACAGGCGGGTAATGGTGAAATGTGGATAGCAGCCTCACGACCGTTGCGAAAACAGCAATGCTAGGCCGATAAACGTGCCAACTCATCGCTAGCTCAGCGGTAAAGAATAACGGGAGTATATGGCTAGAGTGTGGATGACCTGTGTGCAGAAATGTATGAGTCTAATCAACCGTCTAAACACTACAACAGATTCTATTTAAGTTAGTTTAGAGTAGGAGTGGAGCGTGGCGGATAATCCTGTGACAAAACCCCTACTCCGCGCTTTAGCAGGCAAACAAAGTGCTATTCCACCGATCTGGCTCATGCGACAGGCCGGAAGATATCTTCCGGAATATCGGTTGATTCGTGGGAAGGTTGATAGCTTTCTTGATCTCTGCTTTAATCCGAAGCTTGCTGCGGAAGTGACATTACAGCCGATTGATCGCTTCGGTTTCGACGCCGCAATCTTGTTTTCCGATATCCTGGTGGTACCGCATGCGCTTGGTCAATGCGTGACGTTTGAAGGAGGCGATGGACCGCAGCTCGATGCGCTCAAAGAGCCTTTGGCGTTTAAGCGATTGCGGACCGATATCGATCACGTGAAACTCGCGCCTATTTACGAGGCGATTGCACGCGTCAAGCAGGAATTACCGCCGTTGGTCGCTCTACTGGGTTTCTGTGGCGCACCCTGGACAGTGGCAACGTATATGATCGCGGGATGCGGCACGGTAGACCAGCGTCCGGCGCGGCTTTTTGCCTATCAGCATCCCGAAGCGTTTGCCAAGCTCATCGATGTGCTGGTCGAGGCCTCGGTAAGCTATTTGCTCAGGCAGTTTGAGGCAGGCGTCGATGCGGTACAGATCTTTGACACCTGGGCAGGAGTGTTGCCGGCCGGTGAATTCCGCAAATGGTGTATCGCGCCGACGGCGCGGATCGTTACGGCAGTGCGTGAACGGATTCCCGGGGCACCAATGATCGGCTTTCCGCGCGGCGCCGGCACCGAGCTCGAGCGCTACCTGGAGGTTGTTGCAGTTGATGCAGTCGGACTCGATTGGATGATTGAGCTTGGCTTTGCCCGCGACCGAATTCAGCCGCATCGAACTATTCAAGGCAATCTCGATCCGTTGGCGCTTCTCGTCGGGGGAAGCGCACTTGATCGCACGACCGATGCCATTCTCGAAGCGTTCGGACGGGGACCGTTCATTTTCAATCTTGGTCACGGCATCCTGCCGGACACGCCGATTGCCCATGTGGAGCGTCTGATTGCGCGGGTGCGCGGGGCGTCGGCATCTTGCTTGGCCGCTCCGAGCCAGAAGGATGGAAAGTGAAAGCGACTATGTATGAGTGGATCAAGGCATTCCACATCATCTTCGTGATCGCCTGGATGGCGGGGATGCTCTATTTGCCGCGGTTGTTTGTCTATCATTGCGCGGCGGAGAACAGGTCGGCGCAGTCGGAAACCTTCAAGGTGATGGAACGTCGACTGCTGCGCGCCATCATCAATCCGGCGATGATCGCGACCTGGGTGCTCGGACTATGGCTCGGCTGGCTTGGACCTGCGTCCCGATATGGCTGGTTTGCGTCCGGTTGGCTTCAGGCCAAGATTGTGCTTGTTCTTGTGCTGTCGGGAGTGCATGGGCTGTTGGCCCGCTGGGTGAAGGATTTTGCTGCCGACGGCAATCGGCATTCGGAGAAGTTCTATAGAATAATCAATGAAGTACCAACGGTCCTGATGATCCTCATCGTGCTCCTGGTTGTGCTGAAACCGTTCTGACCTTCACGCGTTCTTAGTGCAAAATCTGTCTAGCCTCTTGCTTGAACTGCTGTCTTTTCATATCTTTGCGTCATCCCACCCGACGTAGGCGGATGCAATTGAGTTCTGGCTCCAGTGGACTGGAGCCGATTGATGCATCGGGTCCGGGGCCAAGCGCCCCGCAACCCAAGACCTGCGACCTTCTTCTCTTCCGCCAGCGACGCCACCCCCCAACCCCGCCGCTGGCCCAATTTCCATAGGATATTCTGTATGCGGGAAATGAAACTCCAGGAACTGAAAACCAAGACTCCGGCGGAGCTGGTCTCCTTCGCGGAGGAACTTGAGGTCGAGAACGCCAGCACGATGCGCAAGCAGGAGCTGATGTTCGGCATCCTCAAGCAGCTATCCGCACGCGAAACCGATATTGTCGGTGAAGGCGTCGTCGAGGTTCTGCCGGACGGCTTCGGCTTTCTGCGCTCGCCGGAGGCGAACTACCTGCCGGGGCCGGATGACATCTACGTTTCGCCGTCGCAAATCCGCCGCTTCGGATTGCGCACCGGCGATACCATCGACGGCCACATCCGCAGCCCGAAAGAAGGCGAACGCTATTTCGCTTTGCTCAAAGTCAACTCGCTCAATTTCGAGGACCCGGAGAAAGCGCGCCACAAGGTCAACTTCGACAATTTGACGCCGCTCTATCCGGACGAGTGGCTGAAGATGGAATTCGAGGATCCGACCAAGAAGGATCTTTCCGCCCGCGTCATCGACATCGTCGCGCCGGTCGGCAAGGGCCAGCGTGCCTTGATCGTGTCGCCGCCGCGTACCGGCAAGACCGTGCTGTTGCAGAACATCGCGCACTCGATCACGCACA
>Ga0074044_10000410_pt1 | contig 42835 bp, 33 predicted proteins | sample BogForMeECP23OM1_FD_94443 | JGI IMG/M metagenome (GOLD analysis project Ga0074044, IMG submission 94443) | Bog forest soil microbial communities from Calvert Island, British Columbia, Canada - Bog Forest MetaG ECP23OM1 | ecosystem: Environmental > Terrestrial > Soil > Wetlands ...
ATGCCCACCCAGGAAAGAAAACCGATCGTCGTCAGCGAGGTGTGTTCATCGCGCAGCCAGTAGCCGAACGTATTTCCGACCAGGAGAAAGGGAAGGCCTGAAGAAAACCCGAGCAACAACATCGCCAGCGTTTTGGGCTGCAGGTAATCGGCAGTCCGGTGCTTGTGCGGACTCACGCGTTCATTGTCTACCGGAGCCTCACGAAACTCAACCCCGTGCTCCACAAAAAGTCCGTGTGCACATGAAAAGGTGCGCAACTTTGCCGAGTGTGCTCTTGGCTTGCAAATGCCCAACTGTAGCGCGATTGGTAAGAGGGTAGCACAGGGATCTCTCGGTCTCGCAAGGGTTCAGCGCGTGCAGCCACACTGATCGCGACCCTTCAAGGCATCAAGAGGGACGAATATCGACTGTGGGCGATTTTGTAGCGGCAGTTGCAAAAGGAATCCATCCATTTCAATCGAATTCAATAGGCAAGGGCCAACGCCTTTGTTATGGATCCATTGCGGGCCACAGAAGTCAGTAGATTTCAGTACGGACTGGAATCGGGTTCGGGCACAGCGGCATGCTCCAGCGCGGCGATTACCCGGCGGTCCACCAGGTTGCGCGCCACGCCCGGCTCGTGCGCCCAAATGGCTTCTGCAATTTGCGTGCCGATGCGCAGGACGGGATTCAGCGAGGTCATGGGCTCCTGAAAGATCATGGCGATTTCGCGGCCGCGCACTTCACGCCATTCCGGCTCGCTTAAGTTCGTCAGACTTTTCTGTTGCGCCTGGTCCGAGTTCAGGAAGGCTTCGCCGCTCACGCGCGCACCGGGCGGCAGCAATCCCATCAGCGCGAGCGACAACATCGTTATCCCGCTGCCGGATTCGCCGACAAGCCCCAACGATTCTCCCGGCGCGATGCGCAGCGATACTTCGTTCACGGGGCGCACCCAGCCCGCAGCGGTGGGAAGCTCCACGGTCAGCGAACGAATGGTCAGCAGCTCGCGCATCGCCCCTATCATACGGTTTCGTTGCGGCGCTGGAGCAAGAAAGACCCGGTTGTTGCTCGACCGCAAAGGAGTTCCGCATAGCGCAAATGCGGCTACTCTCTCGCTTGGTAAACGCAGGCAACGGCTAGAATAGAGGCATGAGCAACATTACATGTCCTCTGTGTGGCGCTCCCGTCACCGTGCGTGGTTTTTTGGGCCAGGGCAAGCCTTTTTGTGCGCAGTGCGGTTGGAATTTGCAACGTGCTGAGAGTTCTTTGAGTGCGAATTCGCGCGCTCCTCAGGTTGTGGCTGCGGCATTTGCGATCATGGCGATTGCTCTACTCTGGATGGTCTCCAACGCGCACGGCGAGAAGAACTTGGTTGCTGTCCTTCCGATTCTGGTTATCTTTGCGCTCGTGGGCGGAACACTTTATTGGAGTTACCTTTCCACGAAGCGCGCCATCGCCGAGGCCAAAGCTACTCCTTCTCTGCAAGGAGTGCAGGCCCAGCCTATCCCCGACGCTTTTTTGCAGAGGATTCAATCCCTGCCTCGGCCGCGCCGAGTCCGTTTTGGATTTCCGGGAGCCCCTCTCGCCGCGGTGGGGTTTGGCTTTGCCATGCTCTGCGGCGCGCTGTTTTTCGCCACGGCCCGAGTTGGACCGCCCGCGGGTCCGAGAGATGCCGCGTCTTTTCCGTATTTCGTCCTTTTCGGCCCGATCAGCTTTGTGGTGTTGATTCTAGGGATCGTGATTGTTCCAGCGCTGTTGAAGGAGAAGCGCAACCGGCCGCTCTTCCAGGACGGAGAAGTGGCCGCGGCTCGCGTACTTGCCCAGCGCACGGTCAGGCAGGGAAAGACGAGCTACAGCCAAATTGATTATGAGTTTCGCACTTCGGGCGGCCAGACGATCCGGAACAGCGAGCGGGATTTGAGCCGGAAGGTTTTCGAGGACATGCTGATTCCTGTTTTCTACGACCCCGTCAATCCGTCGCGGTGCGCGGCGCTTTGTGCCAGCTACTCGAAGCTGCCCGACGCGGAGGGCTAAATCACCTTTTAGCGAGCGGAAGCACGAATCTCAACGCGGTATGCGCCTGGGGAAAGCGGCGGATTTGAAGCTCTGCAGGCTCGGCTGCCTCCTCGCGGCCAAAACTCGCTTCGCAAATACGACGCGCGGTCCATCATCTGCAGGCAAATTAGCGCGGCTCCGATAGTAAACTAGCAGGCTCCATGGCCAGTGGCGCAACAACCCGTGTTGACTGGAAGCTGCTGTGGGCACAGCGCGGCTTCCGGTATTTTTTCACGGCGATGTTCGTGTCGCTGTTTGGCAGCGGCATGAATTTCATCGGCGTGAGCTGGTACATCATGTCGGCGACGCACTCGACGGTCGCGGTAAGCTGGCAAGTTATTGTCGTAACATTGCCCGGACTGGTTGTGCCCTTCCTCGGCGGCGTGCTGATTGATCGCTTCGATCGCCGCTACCTGGGCGTGCTGCTGGATCTCGCGCGCGGTTTCGCCGTGTTGGCCATCGCGTATGTCGCCTGGCACGGCCATCTGCAAATCTGGCACCTCTATCTGATGACGCTGATTACCGGCACGGGCTCCGCGATGTATTGGGCCAACGTGAATGCGCTCGTGCAAGAGGTCATTCCGCCAAGCCAATTTACCGGAGCGAATGCCGCGGTGCTGGTTGGTGTGCAGAGCGGCATGCTGCTGGCCGGTACGTTTGTGGGCTTTTTCTACGATCACGTGGGCATCGCCGGAATCCTCTTGATTGACGGCCTCACCTATTTCGTCTCCGCGTCGTGCCTGTACCTGCTGCGGAGCGGTTACGTTTCGCCGCGCGCGCATCTCCAGTACCCACGCGAATACTCGGAAACCAGCGAAATTGCATCACAAGCGCTGGAGAGCGGCGAAAATCCCGAAGTCGCCGAGGCGGGCCTTTCGTTGGCGATTTACGCGGACATGAAAGCCGGCTTCGGCTATTTGCGGGAGCAGCCGGTCGTGCTGGCCCTGGGAGTCACGCATGCGATGCTGATGGCAAGCATCGTGAGTTCCAACGTCGTGCTGGTTGCGCTGGCTAGCGAGATTCTACATTCGGGCGCGCGCGGGTTGGGCACCATTGAAGCCAGTTGGGCCATTGGCGCAATCATCGGAGGGATTGTCACCAGTCAGTTGCCGCAACGCCTACGGCTGCCGTTGTATGTCACGGTGATCGGAGCGATGGCACTGGGCAACGTGGCGGTGCCATTCGTGGCGTTCCTGCTGGGAGCGGCGATCCTGCAGGGCTGCTTCGGATTTTTCCGGGCGCTCGCGGGCATCGTGGCGCAATCGTCACTGATGAGCATCGTGCCGAGGCATTTCATGGGGCGCACGCAATCGTCGTTCGCGATTTTCGCCACGGTACTGCAGCTTGCCATGAGCTTTTCGCTGGGCTGGATCGGGCAACGTTTCAGCATCGCCACCGGCTTTTTCCTGCTCGCCGCCATGTATGCCGGCGCAACGTGGACCGCTTCCCGCGCGCGTCTGCTGCTGCTGAAACACGCGGGGTAGAGTCGAATTTTCGCCGGGCTAATTCTGCTTCTCCGGCAAGTCTTGCGAAGGAAACATTCCCGGCGCGGCTTTTCCGCCGAGGAGTTCCACAGCGGCCTGATTGAGCTTCGCGCGCAACTGGTAGCGTTCGTTGGCCCGCGTGATATAGCGCACGCTGACTTCGATGCCGCCCAGCACCGGCTTTACGCTCATGGCAGGGGCCGCGGAAAAATCGCTCATCTCGGGGGAACTTGTGGCCTTGCGCCATTCCGCTTCGGCCTGCTGCGTGCTCTCGCGCGTAGCTTCCGACACCTTCTTCTGGATCAGGTTCACCATCGGATAGGGATCCTGACCCGTGGGCAGAACCACCTGCAGTTCATCCCAGAGCCACTGGCCGGTGGTCGAGAAATTGAAGTAGTGGCCTTCAATGGCAAAACTATTGGTGAAGGTGACGCGGCGCCCAGTGGGATGGCCGGAATCCGTCCAATTGCCTGTTTCCAGCAACACGGTGTGAAATGGCCCGACCTGCACCACCTCTCCGGTTACGCCGTTGATCTCCACCCAGTCTCCCAAGCGAATGCCATTCTTCCCCATCAGAACAAACCACCCGATGAAGCTCACGATGAAATCTTTCAGCGCCACGGTGAGCCCAGCGCCGGCGAGCCCAAGAAATGTTCCGAGTTGCCCCGGTGGCCCGAAAAGCACCAGCAGGATCAGCAGCAGGGAGAGGAATTGCAAAGAGACGCGCGCCACCGTGTGGAGGGACTGAATCTGGCGGCGGTCCATGGACAAACGGCTGACGAGCTTGTCCATCCACGAACTGAAGAAGAGCCCCACTAGTGCGATCGCGAGGATGATGAGCAGGCCCTGAAGGATGCGATGAAGTGCGCCACTTTGCTGAGCCGCGACGAAGTCAATCCACTGGGCATAGATGCTGGCGAGTTCCTTCTGCGTCTCCACGCGCTTGTCCAGGGAGGAAAGAGTTTTCTGCTCACCGGCAATCTGCTGCGTTATCTTGAGCAGCGCCGCCGCTTCTTCACGGCTTTTATTTGCGGCGGAAACTGGATTGGCCGCAGCTTCCGACTTGCTCTTCTTCGAGTGGTGAGCAAGCTCGGGCGTACTTTCCTTTTGGGCGTCGAGCTTGGCCTCCAATGCGTTGTGCTGGGCCGCGAGCAGCCCCGCCAAGGCTTCCGCCTGCGATTTGGCCTGCCATAGCTGCAACTGTTTCTGGTGGAGGGAATACCAAAGCTGGGCGTGGTGGACGACGCCGAATTGTTCGGCGGGCGGGCCTGCCGCCGGGATCGCGTTACCGCTGTTATGGGATGTCTCCTCGTGTTCCGCCTTGGCGGCCTGGATGCGGCCCGCCAGATCGCCACCCGCGCGGAAGAGGTCCTGCTTTGCGTCGTCCAATTCGTCGCGATCGAGTTCCGCGCCGGCCTGAGCCTGCGCGAGATCGATTTCCAGGTTGTCCGCTTTGTCCCCGGTGGCCTTGGACAGTTGTTCCGCCACCTTTTTCACGTGATCTTCGTCAACCGCCAGCCGCTTTTCCGCCAGCTCTTGCCGCTCCTGTGCTTCTTTTGCGTCCGGCGAAAGGGGCGGCGGATGATTACGCGCCTCGGAGAGAGCTGCTTGGAAGGCCAAATCCACTTCGTAATCGCCCAGGCGCAGGGCTTCCTGTGCATAGGCTTTTTCTTCAGGCAAAGCGGCAAGCTGGGCGAGTTGTTGCGCCGTCTTAAGAGGGCTTTGATCCACCAAGGAAGGCGCCGGAGTATTTGCGGGTTTTTTCCCGCTTGTGTTCTGTGTCTTGGACTGTTCCGCGGTTCGCCACAGCCCGTACGCAGTCAGTCCAAGAAGGGCGAAGATGATGATCGCGGCAATCTGCTGAGTTCTTTTCATGAGAAAAGCGACGCTCCACTAGCCGAAATTTTGTGTGCCGGGATGCTCTCCACTTTCCAAGATTGCTGCAGGAAACGCAAGAGCTTCCTGGAAACAGCGCCCGGCAAATCCTTTGCGGGTATGGGAGGGCAGTCCTAATCTGAAGCGAGAGCGAATCCATGGACGATCCGCGTTTCCCCAAAACTGTTTACTTCATCATGCTCGTCGCCGGGCTTTTTCAGTGGGTCCGTTACTATCCCCGGCTGCCGGAGAGAATGGCATCGCATTTCGGCTTCGACGGCATTCCCAACGGGTGGCAGCCCAAGGACAATTTTTTTCTGGTGATGCTGGCGGTGGTGGGATTGACCGGCGTGATCACTTTCCTTACGCCGCGATTCATAGCCGCGCGCCCCGACAGCCAGATCAATCTTCCGCACAAGGCTTACTGGCTGGCGCCTGCTCGCCGCGAGGCAACATTTCGCTTCATTGGCGCGCAGATGGCTTGGTTCGGCTGCGCCGTCTTGTTCATTGTTCTCTTCGGCACCTTTCTGGCAATTCGCGCGAACCTTTCGCCGGACGGCCGCTTCGACAACGTCACGATGGTCAAAGTGATGGCTGGATTTGTATTCGTGACGATGCTCTGGATGGCTCGTTTTATTCGTCATTTCTTTCGGCTGCCGGAAGAATTCTTTTCGCGCCCATGAGGGAAATTGGGGAAACTCAATTTGCCGATTCTCCTTTTTTTATTCCCGGTGTTTTCTTCCCTCGCACATTTCGCGAATCTTGATTGACTCTCGCATCCCAAGGGACTAGCGTAGCGGAGTAGAAGTAGCCGGTGTCATTCGCCCGTTGCGAAGCGACTACAGGTTCCCGCGCAACGCGGGGGTCGCCCGCGCGAGGTTTAACGCCCGTTAAAGTCGGTCTTTCCTCGCTCCCCCGGCAATGCGGCAGACGAATGGGCACGTCGAACGTTCCCTTGCTTGCTCCAGTTCAGGACGGGGGCCATGAAAAAATATCTGATTGTGATCGAAGAAACGGGAGCGGGTTATGCCGCGTATTCCCCGGATCTGCCGGGATGTGTTTCGTCGGGGCGCACACGCAGCGAAGTGGAACGCAACCTGCGCGCGGCGCTCGCGCTTCACCTGAATGATTTGCGCGCGGAGGGCCAGGCCGTGCCCGAGCCGCACACGTATACCTCTTATCTGGAACTTCTCACCTGAGCAGGCAAAAAGAAAACGCCCGGGTTTCACCGGGCGTTGTTAGCGAGTTTCGATCTTCGAATCTCGTGTCGCGCTTCCTTCTATAGATAATCGCGCGAAGGCCCTTCCAGGAACGCACGCAACTTCCGCGAGCGCGAGGGATGCCGCAACTTCCGCAGCGCCTTTGCTTCGATCTGGCGGATGCGTTCGCGCGTTACGGCGAAGGACTGGCCCACTTCCTCGAGCGTGTGCTCGCTACCGTCATCCAAGCCAAAACGCATCTTGATGACTTTTTCTTCGCGGGGCGTCAGGGTCTTCAATACCGAAGAGGTTTGCTCCTTCAAATTCAGGTTGATGACGGCATCGGAGGGCGACACCACGGCCTTGTCCTCGATGAAATCCCCAAGATGCGAATCCTCTTCTTCGCCGATGGGAGTTTCCAGCGAAATGGGTTCCTGGGCGATTTTCAGGATTTTGCGCACCTTGGACACCGGAATGTCCATGCGCTTGGCGATCTCTTCGCTGGTGGGCTCGCGGCCGAGTTCCTGCACCAGTTGGCGGCTGGTGCGCACGAGTTTGTTGATGGTCTCGATCATGTGCACCGGAATGCGGATGGTGCGCGCCTGGTCGGCAATGGCGCGAGTAATGGCCTGACGGATCCACCACGTCGCATAGGTGGAGAATTTGTAACCGCGGCGCCATTCAAATTTGTCCACGGCCTTCATCAAGCCGATGTTGCCTTCCTGGATCAGGTCCAGGAATTGCAGCCCGCGGTTCGTGTATTTCTTGGCGATGGACACGACGAGACGCAGGTTGGCTTCGATCAGTTCTTTCTTGGCCTGCTCCGCTTCCGCTTCCCCGCGTTGAATGATGGTCAGCGTGCGCTTTAGCTCGGTCAGCCCGACTTCGCTGGCTTCCTCGATGTCCTTCAGTTCCGAACGCCGCGTGCGCAGTTCACGGCGAGCCTCCGCAGCGTTGTCACCCTTGGAAACATCGGCGCGGCGCTCCAGGCGACCCGCTTCGCGCTCCAGGGACTGCAGCCGCTCGACCGTGCCGCGCATTTTGTCCACGAGGCGCTTTTTCTCGAACGGGTTGAAGTCGATGCCGCGAATTTCCAGTGAAATCTCCACGCGGGTGCGCGCCACATCCCATTTCGCGCGGATGTACGAGCGCTTCTTGGATTTGGCGGTTTTGTCGAGCTTGACGGCCTGCTTCAAGGCCAGTTCGTAAAGTTTCGCAATTTTGTCGATGTGCTTCAGGGTCTGCTTGGTTTTGTTGGCGATCTTTTCTTCGGTGAGCTCTTCATCGTCAAACTGAACGATTTCCTTGATGGAGCGCGCGCCTTTGCGAAGGTCGTCGCCGACCGCGATGAGTTCCTTGATGACAATAGGCGAGCGCGTGATGGCCTTCATTACCACCAATTGCCCGCGTTCGATGCGCTTGGCGATGGTCACTTCGCCTTCGCGCGTCAGCAAGGGCACCGTGCCCATTTCGCGGAGGTACATGCGGACGGGGTCGTTGGTTTTCTCGAGCGAGCCGGGTGTCAGGTCGAGGTCGCTGCCTTCTTCGGCGTGGCCATCGTCCTTGGCAACCGCATCGTGATCGCCGGATTCGATGGAGACTTCCACGGCGCGCGCGGCCTTGGCCGAGGCGGCATCTTCGTAGATTTCAATGCCATTGCGCTCGAAGGTGGTGAGCAGGTCGTCGATTTCTTCGGATGAATGCACTTCCGCGGGGAGCGAGTCGTTGACCTCGTCGTACAACAGATAGCCGCGCTCTTTGCCGATGGCAATGAGCTGCTTTACCGCATCATATTTTTCTTCCAATCCCGTAGCCGCCACAACTCTCCTCCGGCACTTCTATCCCGCTGCTCTTATGCTTATTTCAGGTGGGCAAACCTGCACACTCCTCGTACCGAGCACGAACGAACGGCTCAAGATATCGAAGGGGAGGAATGCTGTCCTCCAGGAAGCTCTTGGTTTTTTGTGTGAAGCCCTGTACGCTGCGCCCTTTGCCTGCTGCTGCCCCACGCTTTGCCCGCCTGCCGAACCCACCTAACGGTCCCTCAGCATCCCACTCTAAGTATATTGATGCTTTGGAGAGCGAAACCGTTATCCGCGTAACCCTTTTACGTTACACGTTTAAATCCAACGAAGTCAATCGTTTCATTCGCCAGAATCCGGCCCCTGCAACCATCTGAAATGGCGCCGAACGGCTCAGTGCTCCGGAGCCAGGCGCTTCATCAATTCCTGCTTGCGCGTCAGCAGTTCGCGCAGGGATGGCCCGGCGGCGTTGGCTTCGATGCTTCGCTGGACCTCGGCAAGTTCATGCTCGATCTTGCGGCGTTGCAACGCTTCCAGGCAGCTCTCCGCTTCTTCCCAGGTGCCTTCCTGTGTGGGCTCGAAGAGGATCTCGAAGAGCATACGGCGGTCGCGTTCCTCGAGCAGCGCCCCGATTTCCGTGGCCTGCATCGTCTGGTCTGAGAGTGCCGCGACGATCAGAGCGGCGAAGACCTTTTCGGTCTCCAGGCCTTGGTACAAGCCGCCCTGCTGCAGCCGCTGTGCCAACTCGCGGCGGAATCCCTCCGCTTCCATCAGCATGCGGATCAACCGGCGTTCGATGGGCTTCGCACTCTTCCCCACAAGTTCGGGCTGCGTTTTCACTTCGCTGCGCCGCTCGGACGCGGCTTTGCTCAGTGCCGCGCGTAGCACTGGTTCGTCAATGCGCAATTGTTGCGAAATGCGCGTGGCCCATTCCGAGCGCAACAGCCGGTTGGGAATTCTTTGCACATAGGGCATCAGAAAATTGAGCGCGCGTAGCTTCCCTTCTCCGGTCGTTAGGTCCATTTGGCGCGCTCGCGCGATCAGGTAGTCCACGTAGGGCGGCGATTCCTTCAGCGCCTTGATGTAGGCTTCCGCGCCCTTTTCCTTGATGAACAAATCGGGGTCGGCTTTCTTGTCGCCAATCGCGGGAAGGGCCAGGACGCGCACCTCGAAATCCTGCTCTAGAAGCAGTGAGATGGAGCGCTCCGTGGCGGCTTGGCCGGCCGCGTCGGGGTCGTAGTTCACAATGACGCGCTTGGTGAAGCGCCCCAGCAACTTGATCTGTGGCTCGGCGAGGCTCGTGCCGCAACTTGCCACCACATTGGCGATTCCCGCGCGCGCCACGGCGATGGCGTCCATGTAGCCTTCCACGAGAATCGCGAAGTCCTGGCGGCGGATGGCGTCCTTGGCGCGATCCATGTGATACAGCACGTTGCTTTTCGAGTAGATGGGCGTTTCCGGCGAGTTCAGGTATTTGGGGAGATCGTCGCCGAGGGCGCGGCAGCCAAAGGCCACCACTTTGCCGGATTCGTTGGCGATGGCGAAGGTGATGCGGCGGCGGAATCTGTCAAACAGCCGCCCGCTCTGGTCGCGCGAAACCAGCCCCGATTCCACCAGCAACTTCTCTGCGTATTTTTGCTTCAGAAAGCGCAACAGCACATCACCGCCGCTGGGCGCATAGCCGATGCCGAATCGCGCGATGGCTTCGGCATTCAGCCCGCGATCTTCCAGGTAAGCGCGCGCCGCTTTCCCTTCGGGGGTGGTTTCCAATTGCTTCACGAAGAACGCTTGAGTTTCCCGGTGCATCTCCACCAGCGCGGCCCGCTGCTGGTTTTCTTTGCGTTCTTCCGGGGAGCGCTCCTTTGGCTTCGGGATCGCGATGCCGCACTTTTCAGCGACGATGCGCACCGCCTCGGGAAACTGGCACTTCTCCATCTCCATCACAAAACTGAAAACATCACCGCCTTTGCCGCAGCCAAAACAGTGAAAGATCTGCTTTACCGGGTGCACCGCGAACGAAGGCGTCTTTTCGCCGTGGAACGGGCACAGCCCCGTGAAATTCTGGCCGCTCTTCTTCAGGCGCACATATTCGCCCACCACGCGGACGATGTCCGCCTGCTGCTTCACGCGATCCGCAAATGATCCGGCCTCTGCCATTTCCCCGATCTATGTTCTTAAATCTACAACTGTAATCGCTTTGCCACCATGTTCTTCCGTTTCGAATTGCGCGCGCTGGACGAGTGGATGGGACTTCAAGAATTCACCAAGACCCTTTCGCAGGGCACCGGTGCCGTGGCCGTGAATGATGCGGACCTGGGTTCGATTTGCCAGGGCTGCTTCATCCAGGAATTTGTCGACGCGCTCGCTAGCTTGCTCGACGGTCATGCCGATCACGTTGATCTCGCCTGTTGCGCCACCTTCGCTGGATTGTGCGCTTACCGTGACGTTTTCCCGCTTCGCCGGCTGCACCGCAGTCTTCCCCGTCGGCGCGCTTTCGATTCCCGTGATCTCTTCCACGGCCACCTTCATGCGCAACGGGCCGGCTTCGATTTCAGCGGACGAACCTTCGAGGCGGCGCAGAATCACCGGCTTGCTGAATCCACGCACGCGCACTTTCACTCCCGGCTGCAACTTGTCGGCACTCACGGCTTCGAGCGATTCGAGCTTTATGCCCAGATCTTTTTGCGACTCTGAGATTGTCTGCACTACCGCGGCGTTCAGCTCTTCCTTGGCCTCGCCGCGGACATCCTGGAGTTTTCGCCGCGCGGTCTTCTCCACTTGTGCACGGAGTTCCCGCTCCTTTACCGCGTCCACTACGCGGGCCACATTTTCCTCGAAGCGCTTTTGCATCTCCGCGAATTTGTGCTCGAGCTCGGCGATGCGCTGTTTCTGCCGCTCGACCCACTCCGCGCGGAGCTTCCGCCGCTCTTGTTCGAGCGCGTGGCGTTCTTCGGCCATCTGCTTCTGCATGTGGTCCAGTTCGTCGCGGCTGCGGTGCAGATAGGCGATCAGGTCGGCCGCTTCGCGCGATTCCGGCGTCAACAGCGAACGGGCTTGTTCGATGATCGAATCCGACAGCCCCAACCTTTGAGCAATGGCGATGCCGCTGGAGCCCCCCGGTACGCCCACCAACAGCCGGTAGGTCGGCCGCAGGTTCACGTCGTCGAATTCGACCGCGGCATTCACGACGCCGGGTGTCGTGGAAGCGTAGGTCTTCAGGCGGTCGTGGTGCGTGGTGGCGAGCACGAAGCAATTCTTCTTGTGGAATTCGTCAAGCAGTGCCACGGCCAACGCCGCGCCCTCTTCCGGCGCTGTACCCGTTCCCATTTCATCCACCAGCACCAGCGAGTTCGGGGTGGCTTGCTCCAGCATGGATTTCAGGTTGAGCATGTGCGCGGAAAACGTGGAAAGGTCCGCCGCGATGGATTGCTCGTCGCCAATATCCACGAGCAGGCGATCGAATAGCGGCAGCACCACGCGCTGCGCGGCCACGGGAATACCCGCTTGAGCCGCCAACGCAGCCATGCCGGTGGTCTTCAGGGCTACAGTTTTTCCGCCCGTGTTCGGCCCGCTGATCACCAGCAGGCGCTCTTCCCCGCTCAACACCAGCGAGATCGGCACAATCGCGCGATGCTCTCTGCGCAATTTGTCTTCCAGAACGGGGTGGCGCGCGGCGTCCAAGCGTAATTCCGCGGCGTCGGAGAACTCCGGAAGGCAGGCATCAAAATCCCGCGCAAAGCGCGCCCGCGCAAACACGCTGTCCAGTTCCGCAATCGTTTCCGCCACCGCTTGCAACGGCATCTGCATCCCGCGCAAGCGATCCGTCAGGTCCTTCAAGATGCGGAAAATTTCCGCCGCTTCGTCTTCGGCGAGTTGCACCAGTTGATTGTTGGTCTCCACCGTTTCGAAGGGCTCGACGAACACGGTTTGCCCCGTGCCGCTTGCGCCGTGCACCACGCCCTGCACGCTGCGCCGGTGCTCCGCGCGAACGGGAATCACGAAGCGGTCATTTCGCAATGTGACGTAGTCTTCGCCCGCTTCCGCCTGCCTCGCGCGCAAAATCTGCTTCAAGGTGCGCTGGATGGACTCGCGTGTCTGCACGATGCTGGAGCGAATCCGCCGCAAAGCGCTGGAGGCATCGTCGCTGATTTCCCCGTTTGGCAGTACGCAGCGCTTGATGGCCGCCTGCAAATCCCGGAAATCCGCCAGCGTCGCGCAACGTGCGGCCAGCAACGGGAATTTCGCGGCCTCTTCCCGGAACTGCAGCCGCAGCCACGCTGAGGTTTCCAACAACGAACCCGCATCCAGGAATTCCGCCGGCTCCAGAACCGTTCCCGGTGCATCCAGCTTTTCCAGCCACGGCGCTGGATCGGCCAGGGCGCCGAATCCCAGCTCGCGTTCCGCGCGCAGCCACTCGCGCCCTTCGCGAATCAAGGCGAACGCATTTTCCAGCGCGGCGCGATTTGTTCCGGGCTCGAGTTCGCCTGCGTGACGCCTGCCCGGCGCGCACGTGGTCCTGAGCCGCAGCAATTCGCGCAGCTTATCGAATTCGAGCACTGCTTGCGCCGATCGCGACATTTTCCTTACTTGCCTTTCTTCATTTCCTCTGCCAGATAGCGGGCGGCTTCCGGGGGCGTTGCCGCGGTGTGCACCAGGTTTCCATTGGCTTCGCCCCACACTCGCGATCCACTCGATGCACGCGGCCCCTGCTCCACTTCCCGCACACGCTCCAGTATCGGCCGCCAGAAATCGCCCAGCACCGCGAAGGGTTTGCCGGTCATCACCGATTTGTTCAGCATTTCCCAGACTACCGCAAGCTCGACCAGCGTGCCCGTGCCGCCCTTGCAGGCCACAAATCCGTCTGCGCGCCGGACCAGTTCGAACAGCCGTTCCGCCCAGGTCTTTTTTCGCACTTCCACATCAACCCACTTGTTTACAGCGCGGCCAAAGAATTCCGCAGTTACGCCGTAGGTTTTCCCGTCGGCTTCTTTTGCGCCGCGCGAAGCCGCCTCCATCACTCCCCCATAGCCGCCGCTGCACACCGCGAATCCGTGCTCCGCCAGGCAACGCCCCAACTCACGGCCTTCCGCGTAGTCCGCGTCACCCTCGGTTGGCCGCGAACTGCCAAACACCGTTATGATTCGTTCGGCGCTCATATATTTCCTATCAGCGTCTGCGGCTCCTTACTTTTTCAAGTCAAGCTCTTCCATCATGGCCAAGCACAACCCGTCCAGCGCGTCGTGCACCTCATGCTCCTTCACGCTCTCGTTGTTGCTGAGGAAGGAAAAGATCAGCCGCCGCCCGCCTGGGGTATCGGCATAGCCGGAGAGAGTGCGCACGTGCTCGACTGACCCGGTCTTCGCGTGGATTCTTCCGGCCATGCCAGCCTTCTTCATGCGGTCACTCAATGTTCCGTCAATGCCCGCCACCGGCAGCGAGTCAAAATAAACCGGAAACCAGGTTTGCCTTTGCGCGTAATGGAGCAGCGCCACGAAGGCGCGCGGCGTCACCAAGTCGTGGCGCGACAATCCTGACCCATCCTCCTGCACCACGTCGCCCGGCGCAATGCCCACGCGCGCATAAAATTCCTCGGGGAATTTCAGCAAGTCGTCGGATGTGGTCCAGCGCCCCTGCTGCCGCGCTGCGGTTCGCAACAATATTTCCGTGTGCAGGTTCTGGCTGATTTTGTTCACCAGTTTCAGGGTGGTTCCCAGCGGCAGCGACACATGCTCCGCCAAAACTGTGCGCGAGGCCTCCGCGGTGTCTGGATCGTGGTTTGCCCGGACGCTTCCGTGGAATTTCACGCCACGGTCCGCCAGCAGCCGGGCCATGGCGATGGCCGCGTGTTGTGCGGGTTCCTGAATCGCCAGGACCAGCTTGCGCGGCGCACTCTTTGCCGGCAATGTTCCGGTCAGCAACACCGTATTCGAGCCGGGCTCGCGCACCAGTGTCAGGTCTGATTTTTCCGACTTGTCCGACTTATCCGATTTCTCCAGCTTCTCTGCGGTCGTAGCCTGATCCTTCAGCGTGAAGTCCGATGTCGCGGGGTCTACAACTGCAATCGTGGGATCCCCGGGCTTTTCTCCCGGCGTGAGCGTCACTGTGACCGCGTTGTCGTCCACCACAATGGCGGAAATGGCGGCGCCGTACTCCCAGACCATATCGTCAATTTCCCATCCGTCGGGATAGCGGTCGCGGGGAAAGTAGCTGTCATCGGCGACGATGTCGCCTGAGATTTCCTTCACACCGTGCGCGACCACCTGGTCCGCCAACTCGTTCAAGACTTTTTCCGGCGGGCCGTCAAACTCCTCCTTGGTGTCAAAGGGAAACTTGCGATTGGAAAGGTTGGGGTCGCCGCGGCCAACAAGAATCAGATCGCCTGCAAGGACTCCCTGCGTGATGGTTCCGTGGGTTTCGACGGTGGTGCGGAAGCGGTAGTCGGGGCCGAGTTTGTCGAGGGCCAGAGCCGTGGTCAGCAGTTTCATGTTGGAGGCCGGGGTAAAATAGTGGTCCGCGTTTTTTTCGTACAGCGTTTCGCCCGTCGCCGCGTCAACAACCAGCAAACCCCATGCTCCCTTGTTCACCGGCGCCGCGGTCACCAGTGTTTCGGCCCTCTCGGCGAACCGTTCCGCGGCTGTTTTCTCTGGCGCGTTTCCGCTTCTCCCCACGACACGCTGCGCCGCGAGCAAGTTTTTCGGGCGCGCTTGGCCCGCGACAGCCCACATTCCCATCAGCACCAGGAACCAAAACGCCAATTGTCTTGCCACTCCGGCTTTTCGAGTCATAACTCCTCTATTGGCAAATACCACCGCATGAAAGTATATTCGAAAGTCTGCGGGAGCTCCCTCTGACAGAGTTTCGCGGGGGCAGAGCGCGGTGCGGCTCCTCAGAGCTGCCCTGGAGCCGCCGATTCCGCCGCCCAGTCCGATTCGTCATAGGTTACGGGAAGTACATACTGAAAAGGTGGAAACGCATGAAAAAGATAATACCCATCCTTCTGGCCTACTCCGTCATCGCCCTCCCGCTGCAGGCCGATGATAAGAAGGAAAAAGAGCGGCTGGAAAATTGCGGCACGGTCGTCCAGGAAATCATGGATATCCCGGACAACATCCCCCAGGACCTGATTGACAAGGCTGATTGCATTATCGTGTACCCCTCTGTCGTGAAGGCCGCGTTCGTTTTTGGCGGCAGCTACGGCCGCGGCGCCATGGTGTGCCGCACCGGTGAGAATTTCACCGGGCCGTGGAGTGCTCCCTCGATGATGGCCCTGGAAGGCGGGAGTTTCGGCCTGCAGATCGGGGCGCAAGCTACAGACTTCGTGCTCCTGGTGATGAACGAGCGCGGCGCCAAATCCATACTAAGCAGCAAGGTGAAACTTGGCGCGGATGCTTCCGCGGCTGCAGGTCCCAAAGGCCGCAACGCCGAGGCCTCCACGGACGTTACCATGCGCGCGGAAATTCTTTCCTATTCCCGGGCGCGTGGCCTGTTTGCGGGTATCTCCCTGGCTGGCTCTACGGTGCGCCCAGACAATAGCGCCAACGAGAGCCTCTACGGGAAGCGCGTGGATCCCAGCGACATCATCTTCAAGGGCACCGTTCCCGTACCTTCTTCAGCCCAAAAGATGGTGTCCTACCTGAACCAGAAATCGCCCAAGAACCGATCTTCCGGCAAGGAAATCTAACCGATTCATAATGTTTAAGATAGGAGAGAGAAGCTAGCTGGTTTGTCAGGCCATTTTTCGGTTGACTTTCATTCTTTAATGACCTATAGTCATTTACGAATGGAGGTCATTATGCCCGCTACTTCGCTTACACAACCCTCCAACCGCCGCGAACGACGCAGCTTGGAGCTTCGGGAGCGGATTTTCCGCGCGGCCCTCGCGCTTTTCGCCAAGCAGGGTTTCGCCGAAACCACCGTGGAAGACATCACCAACGCCGCCGACGTGGGCAAAGGCACCTTCTTCAATTACTTCCCTAGCAAGGACCACATCCTCTTGGCGTTTGCCGAGATGCAAATCGCCAAGCTCCGCGTGGCCGTCGAAGAAGCTCGCCGCACAACGATGCCCATGCCCGAGTTCATGCGCTCGCTTGCCGCGCTCATGACACAAGAACCAGTGCGCAATCCTGACATTATTCGCGTGCTGCTGCTGGCGTTTCTTTCCAATTCGCAGGTGCGTGAGGCCATGCTCGACCTGCAGGCGCGCGTTCTGGCCTTCCACTCAGAGATGATCCAGATTGGCCAGAAACGCGGCGAGATCCGCAACGACCTGCCGGCCTCGGACATTGCCCTGGTTTTTCGCCAAACGATATTCGGCACGTTGCTGATCTGGTCGCTCTACGGTGATTCCTCACTGCAATCGCGTATGGATTCCGCGTTTGAAATCATCTGGTCAGGATTATTGCCGCGCGCGCCAGGTAACCTTGCTAGTTCGGACGCCGTAGCTTCAGTAGCCAGGTAAAGGGAAAGAGATTATGAATCGCAAGCGTATTTTGATCATTCTGGTGGTGGCCGCGCTGGCGGCGGTAGGGGCGTATTCGGCGGGATGGTTCCGCCACGACACGCAATTGCGCGGCTCCGGCACGGTGGAAGCGCGCAACATTCGCGTGGGCTCAAAGGTAGGCGGGCGCATCGACAAAGTCCTTGTGCTCGAGGGCGATTCCGTGGAACCGGGTCAGGTGCTGATTACGTTTGACGACCGCGAATTGCAAGCCTCCCTAGCGGAATCGCGCGCCGCCGCGGAAAAGGCGGAACGCGGTTTCCGTCCCGAGGAAATAGCGGAAGCCCGCGCCGCCGCCGCACAAGCGAAAGCCGAATACGACCAGCGCAGGAATGGCTACCGCCAGGAGGACATTGACGCCGCGCAGGCCGATCTCGACCGCGCCACGGCCGACGAGGTGCGCACGCACCTCGATTTTCAGCGCTACGACGCCCTGGCGGCGAAGGACCTTGTTTCCAAGCAGCAACGCGACACGGCCGAGGCAAATTGGAAGATGGCACTGGCGCAAAAGGAAAACGCGCAGCACAAGCTGGATGAATTAAAGCGCGGGTATCGCCCGGAAGAGATTGCCTCCGCAGAAGCCCGTTATCACCAGACGCAAGCCACGCAGGAGAAATTCGAGCGTGGCAACCGCGCCGAGGATGTTGCCGCTGCGCGTGCCGCGTTCGCTTACGACCAAGCGCGTTTCCGCGAACGCCAGGTCCTTGCGCCCTCCGCGGCAACGGTCGAGGTCCTGGATGTACGGCCGGGCGACCTGATCGCACCCAACACACCCATCGCCACGCTGCTGGAGCGGGATCAGATTTACGTGCGCATTTATATACCGGAGACGCAGATAGGGCGCGTGCAATTGGGGCAGAAGGCCGAGATTCACGTGGATTCCTTTCCGAACCAGGCGTTTGCGGGCGTCGTCGAGCAGATCAACCAGCAGGCGGAGTTTCTGCCGCGCAATGTGCAAACCGTCGAGGAGCGCGTGCACCAGGTTTTTGGGGTGAAGGTGCGCATTGACGATTCCTCTCACCGCGTTCGTGCCGGCATGGCGGCGGACGTGAAGCTATCTTCAGCGAGCTGAACCGTGACCTCATCGACGAAGCTCTCCATTTCCGCGCAGCACCTGGTAAGGCGTTTCGGCCATTTCACCGCCGTGAACGACGTCAGCTTCCGCGTGGAAAAGGGAGAGATTTTCGGATTTCTGGGACCCAACGGGAGCGGGAAGACAACGGTGATCAAGATGCTTACGGGCCTGCTGCCTCTGAGCAGCGGCCACGCCGAAGTGGAGGGATTCGACGTCAGCAAAGATGCCGAATCGGTGCGCGAAAATATCGGCTATATGTCGCAGAATTTCAGCCTGTACACCGACTTGACGGTTTCGGAAAACCTCGTCTTTTACGGCCGCATCTATGGGCTCTCCAACGACCACCTGCGCAAGCGCATGGATGAAATTATCCAGATCAATGGCCTCGGCCCATATACCAATCGCCTAGCTTCGCAGCTTTCCGGAGGCTGGAAGCAACGCCTGGCCCTAGGCTGCGCAATGCTGCATGAGCCCAAGCTGGTTTTTCTGGATGAGCCCACGGCGGGCATCGACCCGGTGGCGCGCCGCCAGCTCTGGGACCTGCTCTTCGAGCTTTCCGGCCATGGCATCACGTTCTTTGTAACCACGCACTACATGGATGAAGCCGAACGCTGCAGCCATGTGGCCTACATCTACTTCGGGAAGCTGATCGCCGACGGCACGCCCGATTCGCTGCGCGAACTACCCGACGTGCAACCCGTGGGAACGCAGCGCATTGAAATCACCACGCCGCACGTCACGCGCGCGCTGCGATTTGCGCGCGAGATTCCGGGAGTGCGCAGCGCCACGATTTTCGGGCAGTCCATTCACGCGCTGGTGGATGATCAGTACGATCTGAACGCGCTCCGCGAAGAGCTGCTGAAGAGGAACATCGTGGTGGCAGAAATTCGCCCGCTGGCGCCGAGTCTGGAAGACGTTTTCGTGGAGCTTACATCGAAGCACCAAGCCGAGCAGGAGGCTATCCGTGAATAACGTTTTTCGCGGCTTTGGCGCTGTTTTCTACAAGGAATCGCTGCACATCCGGCGCGATTTCTCGACGCTGTTTTTCTCGCTGATTATTCCCGTGCTGCAGATGTTTCTGCTTGGCTATGGCATAGACACCAACATCCGGCAGATCAACACGGTCATCTACAATGCGGACGGGCGCCAAGAGAGCCGCGAACTTCTTGACCGGCTGAAGAATTCGGACACGTTTCATCTGGTGCGGTACGTCAACAACGACAGGGACCTTAACGACGCGATCATCTCCGGCAAGTGCCGCGTGGGCGTCAAGATTCCCGTGGATTACTCTGACCGGTTGCTGCATCAGACCGGCGCGCAGGTGCTGGTGCTGATTGACGGCTCCGATTCCTCGGTCGCAGGCCAGGCCATCAACGTCACCACCGCGATCGGGCTGGATGAATCGCTCCACCGCGTCCTGGCTAACAGCGATGCTTCCTTCCCGGTGGAGATGCGGCCAAAGATTCTGTTCAATCCGGATTCGCGTTCGCCCAATTTCTTTTTGCCTGGGTTGGTGGCGGTTCTTCTCCTGAACGTGACGACTTTTCTCACGGCGTTTTCCATCGTGCGCGAAAAGGAGCGCGGCACGCTGGAGCAGCTCTTCGTGACCCCCGTGCGCCCCATGGGCCTGTTGCTGGGGAAACTGCTGCCGTATCTCGGGATAGGATTCTTCGAGCTGAGCATGCTGCTGGTGGCGATGCGCTTCCTGTTTGGCGTTCCCATTCATGGCAATGTGCTGCTATTGGCGTTTCTCTCGCTGCCCTACTTATTCGTTTCGCTGTCCCTGGGCATCTTGATTTCCAGCAAGGCCACGACGCAAGCGCAGGCCATGCAGCTTGCGTTTCTGACCATTCTGCCGAGCATCTTTTTTTCCGGCTACATTTTTCCGCGCGAGACGATGCCCAAGTTTTTCTATATTCTGAGCTACTTTGTGCCTGCCGCTTATTACATCAACATCACCCGTGGCATTATCCTGCGCGGAGCGGGCTGGGTTCATCTGTGGTCGGATGCCCTGGTTCTTTTCATGATGGGCTCTTTCCTGCTGATAATCGCGGCACGCCGCTTCCACAACAAGATCATCATGGCGTGATATCCTGCTTTATCGCTCCAGGGGATCGTTCGTGTCTTGTCCAATTTGCCATAAACGCAAGCCGGGCCGGTTCTGCCCAGCCAAGGCGGAGAAAATCTGTCCGGTGTGCTGCGGGACGGAGCGGGAAGTCACCATTGACTGTCCCGCAGACTGCGCCTATCTGCTTTCCGCACACCGCTATGAAGACCAGCATCCGCGCCCGGTTCCCGCGAACACGCCGCTGCTTGACGTGCGGCTTTCCTCGGACGTCGTTCACCGGCATCCCCAGGTTCTCTCCGCCATTGCGTTCACCATCGCCAAATTCTGCGCGGCGCAGCCTGCTACGACGGATCCAGACGTGCTTGCGGCAATTCAGGCCCTTGCCGAATCCTACAAAACGCTTGTCGCCGGCATTGTTTACGAGCAGCCGCCATTTCCCGCCCTGCAGCATGAACTTTATGATGCGCTCGCCGCGTTTCTGACGGAGGTAAAGCAGCAACCCGCGCAAGCGTCTACCGGCCCCGTTAAGGATGCTGACATTTTCCAGTTGCTCGTGTTTCTATTTCGCATGGGGCTTCTGCGCACCAATGGGCGGCCACGCTCGAGGCGCTTCATCGAATTTCTCCACGGCCAGGTCCCCACACCGCAGGAGATAAAGCGCGAGGAACCCCGCATCATCGTTCCCTGAGATTTTTCTCTTTGCAGATACGCTGCGGCGGCTGTGTCCCTCTGCACAGCAGCAGCGGCAAAGCCTTACAATGAAAGGCCGGGCGCCCCGCTAAGACTTCCGCAATCCACCGGCGGCCGGACGGAGTGTCATGAAATCGCGTTTACAAGTTATGAAATTTGGCGGCACCTCGGTGGGTGACGCCTCCTGCATCGCCAGAGCGGCCCAGATCGTCGGGGCTGCCGCGAGGAATACCCCGTGTGTCGCGGTGGTTTCCGCCATGAGCGGCGTGACCAACCGCCTGATTGAAGCCGCCAAAGCCGCACAGTCGGGCGACCATCGTGCTGCTCTGGCCATCCTTGACCAGCTTCGCGAACAGCATGAAGCGGCCCTCGCCTTGCTCATTCCGAGCGAGGAGTCGCGCCTTCCCATTCGCCAGCGGATGGAAGAGGTTTTTGCCGAGGGGCGCCGCCTTTGCGAAGGTACTGCCCTGCTCCGCGAACTCACACCGCGCGTGCTGGACGCCATCTCGAGTCTCGGTGAACGCCTTTCCGCTCCCATGGTGGCGGGGGCCGTTCGTGAATTGGGATTGAAGAGCGAGGCCGTGGAAGCGACGCACTTGATTATTACGGATGCATTTCACGGCGGGGCTGAACCGGACATGGCGTTGACACGCAAGGCTTCGCAGGCACGCTTGCGGCCCTTGCTTGATGCCGGCGTGGTTCCCGTCGTCACCGGCTTCATCGGCGCCACGCCCGCTGGGCAACTTACTACGCTGGGACGCGGCGGCTCCGATTATTCCGCCACCATTCTGGGTGCGGCGCTCGACGCCGACGAAGTGATTATCTGGACGGATGTGGACGGCGTGCTGACCGCCGATCCGCGGCTGGTGCCGCAGGCCCGCACCATCCCGGTGATTTCGTATCGCGAAGCCGCGGAACTCGCGTATTTCGGCGCGAAAGTTTTGCACCCGAAAACGTTAAAGCCCGTGGTGCAAGCCGCAATTCCCGTGTGGATCCGTAACAGCTTCGCGCCCGAGCGGCTGGGCACGAAGATTACGCCGGAAGGGCAAAGCACGGGGGGCGGCGTCAAGGCGCTGACCGCGATTCGCGATGTGACGCTGATCAGCCTTGGCGGCCCCGGCATCGTGGGGTTGCCGGACGTAGTGGGGCGCACATTTTCAACGACGGCGGATGTGCGCGCCAACGTGCTGCTGATTTCGCAATCGTCTTCGCAGAACGATATTTGCTTTATCGTTTCGTCCGCGGACGCGCAACGAACCGTGGAAGCGCTGCGCAAGGAGTTTGCGAGCGACCTTGCTCACCAGAAGGTGGAGCACATCAACGTGGACCCGAGTATCGCCATCGTGGCCGTGGTCGGCGAAAACATGCGCGGCATCCCCGGCATCGCGGGAAAGACGTTCAGCGTGCTGGGCAACCAGAATGTGAATATCATCGCCATCGCACAGGGCTCGTCGGAGTCCAACATTTCCTTTGTGATTGAGGAAAAGGCGGTGAAGACGGCGCTGCTGGCCAGCCACCGCGAATTTGGTTTGGATGGGCCGGCGAACTAGGTGTTGAACAGTACCGACCCTACAAATCCCCTGCAATCCTGCCACGCCGACCTCAGGAGTTAAAACCCCTGGAGATCGGAACCTATTCGGCACGGCTGAAGCCGTGCCCTCCCTCGAACCATTTGTGAATTAGAGTTTAGCCGGTCGAGCAGGACCGCGCGCGTTGCAATTCCCCGCTGATTGCGGCGGCATCCCAGCCGAGCGATAGCTGCGCGCGCGGGCTGGCAGGACGATCGCCTTCCCAGGGCCGCGCCGCAAATCCGTACTTCTGACGGATACGTTGGACGCGCTCGGAAGCCTTGCGGCGATACTCCTCGGGAGGATAGACGTTGTGGCGATACCAATCGTCGTACTGCCTGGCCAGACGCGGAAATTTTTCGCGCACGAATGGCAGGAACTGCTTTGCCGACGCAGGCATCAAGAACAGCACCCCAGAGAAAAACCACTCCGCGCCCGCCGCTTTCGCCGCTTCGGCGACGTGCTCCAATTCGCCTTCGCCATCCGTGATTCCCGGAATTAGAGGGGAAGCCGATACGCCGACGTCCAGTCCTGCCTGGCGCAATTCCTTTATCGCATGCAGACGCAAATCGGGGCGCGGCGCGCGTGGCTCGAGCAGGCGAGCGAGGCGGGGCTTCAGGGTGGTCACGGTAATGTTGATGGCCAAGGCGGACTTAGAGGCGATGACTTTCAGGATGTCGAGGTCGCGCACTACTTGATTGGACTTGGTGATGATGGAGATGCTGAGGCCGTCGCGCTTGGCCAACTCCTCCAGGCAAGCGCGCGTGACGCCGTACTCGCGTTCCGCAGGCTGGTAGGGATCCGTGGCCGTGCCGATGGCGATGTGTTCGGCTTGCGTGTAGCCGGAAGCTTTCGATTCGTAGGAATATTTCTGGGAGACGTCGCGCGCCAGCAGCGCGGCGGCATCCTGTTTAACGAAAATCTTGCGCTCAAACTCTCCGCCATCGATTTCCATGTACTCGTGGGTGTAGCGCGCATAGCAGTATTTGCAGGCAAACTCGCAGCCACGGTAGGGATTGATGGTCCATTCAAAGGGCACACGGTCGGAATCGCAGCGGTTAAGGATGGATTTCACCGGGAGCAGGAAATACTCCGGCTTTTCGGCAGACTGGCGCTTAGTTTCGGCCGCCGGGGATTGCGCAGCGAGGCGAGCAATGCCCACCAGTGGCGCACGGGGAATCTGGAGTTGAGGCGGGGGGCAATCCGCCGTAGGGCTATCCAGATTTCCCTTGCACCAGCCGGGTGCACCCTGGGCAAGGGCGCCGGCCTCTGGTCTTGGGTTTGGCTCAACAGGGCTAAAAGGAAGGAAGGAAACAACGGGGCGACGAACGGGGCGGCGCCGTGTGGTGAAGAAAGGCGCCGAATGGGGAAGAACTGGGGACATAGCTCACCTCGGAGCGGGTCCCATTGTTTCGCTTTTTATTCGCCATGTCAAGAGCGTTTATGGGAGGGGGGTTGCGCAGGACTTCCAGGGGGGTTACGCGATTCGGGAACTTTTCTGGTGGGCGGTGGGAATTGTACATAGCATCAGCAAACCAGGCGGTATAGGAGAATTCATCATGGAGATTCATTCGAAAGCAGGCCTCGCTCTGTTGACTCTGGCGCTTAGCTGCACGCCAATCATGGCGCAGAGCGGTCCGGAGGATCAGCCAGCCGAACAGCAAGGCGGTCCAGATAGCATGGGGCCAGGTGGCCCAATGCGGCCCGGAGGCCCAGGCGAGGGACGCGGCGGATGGGGCGAGGGGCGAGAAGGCTTTGGCCGAGGCGAGCGCATGGGCAGGCGAGGAATGGGCGAACGACGCGGGGAGTTCGGCTTGGCGCGTCTTCTGAATAACCCGGAGATTAGGGAGAAGGCCGGCATCACGGCGGAGCAAGCGGCCAAGATTCGCCAAGAGGTTACAGAGTTTCGCAAGGCGGAAATTCGCGACCGGGCGGACCTGGAAGTGAAGCGGATCGACCTGGAAAATCTGCTCTCTGCCGAGAAACCGGACCGCGCCGCGATCGACAGCAAGCTGCAGGAGATCAGCGCGGCGCGGCTCACGCTGCAAAAATCCGCGGTCCACTTTCGCTTGAACATGCGTGAAGCGATTACCCCCGCGCAACGCGAGAAGCTCCACCAATTGATGAGCGAGCGCCGGCGGCACCAGGGCGGACCCGGAAGACCTGGCGGCCCACGAAGCGAAGGACACAGAGGGCAGCACGGTGCGGCTCCAGCGCCTGATGCGCAAGGGCAAACGCAGCCAAAGAATTAGGCAAACCCAAGCAACTCACCCCGGTGTAGATAGAGACAAATGCAGACGGCGCCGCGTGCTATAGAGGCAAGCGGCGCCGTCGCGCGTTCTGTTTCGTTTTCGCTGGAAACAGCACACCGCGCAGAATCGGCCAGCAAACGTGGTGTACGGCAGACGTGCATTTCCCGGAATATTCGTGATTTGTTTCGCTTGCGCCGCGCGTCTTGGCTCTGTTCTAATTCCGTCGATAACTGCTGCGCCGGCGGTTTCTTGCCTGTGACTCTGGTTCTGAGGACAGTTCGCGTGCGCGTCATTCTTCTTTCCATCGCTTTCGCCCTATTCCATTTGACCGCCCCAAATGGAGCGCTGCAGGCCCAGGCACCTGCGCAGAAGCCCGCCGCAAAAACTCCAACAATCACTCCGGAGGCGGCGCCTCCCTCGCCGGTTTCCAAGCACTACCCGATCCTGGTGATCGCGCATGGCAACGAGCCCGCGTGGAGCCTGCGCCTGGGCATGAAGGGGCCGGAGCGCCTGGACCGCACGAACTACCCGCCGATTGTGTTGGAACCAGGCGAAGTTTCCAGCGACGACCCCGGGAAAGCCTGGACGTACCACGCGAAGGATACCGCGACGGGCGCGGATGTGACCGTGAAACTTTTCCGGGAGGCGTGCACCGACGCGGCGGCGGATTTCAAGTACACGTTTCGCGTTGCGGTGGAACATGCGCAGATCGGCATGCTGAACGGCTGCGGTCAGAGCACGCCGGACAAGTTCCCGGAATTCCGCAAAAAGAATCAGCTTGAACCAGACGACAACCCCGATGACAAAGACAAGGACAAGAAGACGGCCCTGGACCCCATCACAAATTTCAAGATGCCGGTGGCTGTTGCCTACCTGAGTTCTGCCGGGAAGATTGTTTTCAAGCGCGGCAGCGTGGTTCGCCAGGTGGCCGCGGAAGGCTCTCAGCTTGCGGTTTCGCACGACGGAACGCGGCTTCTGTACACCCGCCAAGAAAAGGCTGATAGCCGCGTACTCGTTCTGTATGACTTCACTACCGGAAAGTCCACAGAACTTCTTCGTGGGAGCGTACAGGAGGCTTTTTGGTCTCCGGACGATAGCCACTTCGCGTTCCTGAAATTCGTGGACGGACAATGGCACCTTTGGACGGCGCCAATTAGTTCTCCGGAGGCAGCGGCAGCCTTTTCTCCGGGAGATATTACGTCCATCGACGGTTGGATCGATGCGCATACCATTCTCGTGGATGACCTGCAGAAACTTTCCTGGGTAAGTGACGACGCGCCGGTGCAGCGCGCGCTTTCGGAAAAAGAGATATTCGGAGACGCCTTCGGTTTCTCGAGTGCCAATACCGTACGAGTGCATCCCCTTAATCCCGACCTGCTCCTGGTGTCAGCGGAGTGGCTTAAGGTTCCGATCGGCACGCCGGTTGACAAGGAGATGGGAAACGGCCAGGGATTTTTCCTCTACGAAATATCATCGAAGCGCCGCGTCATCCTGAGTCCGTTGAACATGTTTGCGCAGGACGCTGTCTGGTCACCGGACGGCCTGCAGATTTTCTTTACGGGAACGGACGCCTCACGAAGCACAGCCATCTATCGCATGTTTTGGGACGGCAGCGGCCTGCAGAAATACGCCACGGGTAGCGATCTTGCGATCGGCAAATAGAGCGGCAACACACTGGCTTGAATGAGCGACGAAGGCCACGCGGTCTTGGCGGCTACGCTGACTCGGCCGCAGGCTGCCGCCCGTCCTTCTGGACAGGTACCCCTTACGAATAGGTGTGCAGAGGGCCGATGTGGCCTCCCTTGCAGAGTCCTATACTTTTTCCATGGCGACCATCCCCAATGCCGCGGTGCGGCAAGTCGGCATCCTCGTCCTGGAGGACGATGCGCGAAACTCTGGTGCGCTGAAGCAGATCCTGGACTCGGAGGGCTGGCGGGTGCGCGTCGTGGAAGACGTGCCGATGCTGCACGTGGAGCTTAAGACCGGGGAGTACGCGCTGCTGATCGCCAACGTGGCGCTGATTGGCGTGGAATCCCCGACGTTTCATGTATTACGAGAGCTTGCGAGCGTGGCTCCGGAAGAAGGCGGACGGCTGCGGATTCTGTTTGTGGTGCCGGAAATGTCGGGCAGCCAGTATGTGGGCCACCTGGAGATCTCGCACCTTCCGTATGTGGTGCGGCCATTCCACCTGCACGATTTCCTGGAAAAAGTGAGCGATCTGCTGGTGGAAATCAAGGCCATTGAAGCGCCATTGCGGATGACGCGCTACGAATTCGGCGCGGCACGCAAAAAGAAGAAAGAGTCCAGCCGCACGACGTCCATGTTTGCTTCACGCGATTCGTATTCGTACACGGAGGAAGAGATCGCCGAATATGAGCGCGCGGAATCAGAGGCCTCGCACAGCCGGCGGAACAAGCCGCGCACCAACCTGGGCGATCCGTGATCGTAAGGCGCGCTGCACACTAAGACTTTTCCTTCATCCCCACAAACACCGCCGCACCCATCGCCAGTATCGCGGGAAAACATTCCAGCACGTAGCGCGGCTCCGGCGTCTCCAGCGTCGTCAAAAACGCGGTCCGCGCGACCATGTAGAACACCAGCAGCAGCACCGCGGCGCGCGACCTCCGGGATTTCCACAATTTCCAGCCGCCCCATGTGCCCAGCCCTACAAACAAAACGTTTAGAAAGAAAATCAAGATGGTGACGCGCTGGTCAACGGGGTCTTCTTCCGACATATACCCGAGCGGAAACACATGCCCCGATACCGGCAGTAGTTCGATCCGCGGCGTAAACCAGATGCGGACCGCTCGGCGCAAAGGTATCCACACGTACGTCCGCAGCGGGTGGCGCGCCGTGCGCTCGCGCGCCAGTTGCGCGAACGCTTCATCTTCTTCCTTCGTGAGCGTCAAGTCGTCGTTGTACACGTCCAGGATGGCCGCAACGCGCTCCCGCTCCTGCGCTGTGTCGAACGCCGCCGCCGGAATATCCTCCAAGTGAATCTCATCATCATTCAGCTTCCATGGCACCAAATAGCAATCGCGCACTCGAAACAACCAGGTGCGCTCCCAGGCCATGAAGCCCTTGGGATTCAATTCGCCCGGCAGCATGGTGTCCTTTGGCGCCAGTGGCTGGAATTCGTGAAGGCTAACAGCATTCCTCACCATCCAGGGCACCAGCGGCACCACACAGGCGAAAACCATCAGCGCCGCCGTCTTCAGGAAGCGATTCGTCTCCCCTCGCCACCACATCCACAGCCCCAGCAGCGCCAGTGTGGTCCCCAACAGCAGGGGAGCCTCTGGGCGAAACAACGTGCCCAATCCCACCACGAATCCGCCAAGCGCCACCCATCGCCAATACCCTTTCCCGCTCATCCATGCACGGCGCGGCCACTCCCGTGCTTCTCCGCGCACCTCGGCTGCCAACATCACCAGGATCACCAGCGCCACCGCCGTGAGCAAGGTTGCGCACGACTCGGTCAGCGGCACCGTTACATAATTCGCCGTGAACGGGCATAACGCCGCGAGCCACAACCCCGCTAGGAATGCTCTTCCGCGATTTGCCTGCGGCGAATATAGCGACACCAGCAACCCCGCCAGCGCCGCGATCACGACGCAACCGGCCAGGTCCACCACCACCTGCGCCAGCATAACCGCCAGGCGCGCGCTTTCCCCGGTGTGGCCTGTTAACGCGTAAATGAGCGCCAGAAACGCGGGGTAGCCGGGCATGCGCAGGTCCACCGGAACGGGTTGTCCAGCGATGTCCATGGCATATTTCCCGTGCTTCAGCCAGTTCGTCGCCAACTGTTCATAGATGACGGTGTCACCCGAGCCAGCCGGAAACTTCAGCACCAATACGATTCGCAGACACACGCCCGCCAGCAGGGGGTAGATCGCTTTAGATAAAATTCGCTTCATCCTTGTTCCGCATCTTACAATATAGTAGTTCGTTGTGATTCCACTTGACGGAGTATTGCGCCCCCGGCGCCACCCCCCCGCGCTGAGACGCCGCCACCTTTCATGAAAGAACGCAGGCCGATTTTCTATGACTCGGACAAGGTCCGCTGGCGCCGCACTCGCCGCGTCCTGGAGATCAGTGGCGCCTCGCTCACGCTTCTCCTCGTGTATTTTCTTGTGACCATCGCCGGAAGCGTCGAGCTGCCTTCCTCCCTTCTCCCTGACACGCGACCCGCCTACCACTCCGTCAAGAGCAAGTTCAAACCTGTCGTGCTCCGCGAAGGCCGGCACACCCGCGTCGCCCATATCGGCCAGGTTCCCGCGACCTATGATCCTTTACGCGCGGCGTTTTTTGTCAGTTGGGATCCCAATAGCCTCGCATCTCTCAAAAAGCATTACAAAGACATTGACTTGCTCATGCCGGAGCAGCTTCACGCCGTCTCTCCCGACGGCGCCATTACGATTGTGGATTACGAGCGCAATCAAACCGTCAAGGCTTCCCCGGCCGAGGCCCTCATGCGCCTCAGGCAGGACAAGCTCCACCAGTGGATGCGCTCCCTGACTCCACCCATCGAACTTCCCATGATGGGGCTGCTCAATAATTACGACGGCGCGGTCTGGCGCGAAAAGGAACTCGCCCTGCTCCTCGGCAATCCCGCCTCGCGCCGCCATCTGATCTCCGATGTCGTCGAATATGCCGTGCAAGGCCACCAGGCAGGCATCGTTGTAGATTTCGAGGAAGTGCCCCTAAAGAGCCAGCCGAATTTCCGGGAATTCATCGGAGAACTTGCCCCCGCCCTTCACGCCGTTGGACTCAAGGTCATGATCGCCCTGCCGGCCCGTGATGATGAGTATGACTACGCCTTCTTCGGCCACGAAACCGATGCCATCATCCTGATGAATTACGACCAGCACTGGCTGACGTCGGATCCCGGTCCCATTGCCGCTCAAGACTGGTTCATGGAGAATCTTCGCCAGGTTCGTCAGGTTGTCCCCGCTCAGAAAATCGTGGTCGGCATTGCCAATTATGCGTATGACTGGACGGAACCTCCCAAGAATGGACCTCGTTTCGCGGAAGAGTTCAGCATCCAGGAAGCCCTCCTTCACGCCCACGAATCGGAGGCCGATATCGAGTTCGATTCCGCTTCCCTGAATCCTCACTATTCCTATGTGGACGAGCAGAATCACACTCACCAGGTCTGGTTTCTCGATGCCGTCACCGCTTACAACGAATTGCGCGCCAGCGAAAGACTCGGCGTGCAGGGCACGGCTCTTTGGCGTTTCGGCTCCGGCGATTCTTCGATCTGGCCCATCTGGGATGCCACGCGCCCAGACCAGGCCAGCCGCGATAAGCTCCGCGACATTCCTCCGGGTCCCGATCTCATCTTGGAGGGCAATGGCGACATCTGGCATATCGCCGCCGTGCCCAAAAACGGTGTTCGCAGTTTCAACTACGATGCCAGCACAGATCTCTTCACCAGCGAAAAATATGACGCCATCCCCCTTTCTTTCGACATCGACCAGATTGGCGCCGCCAAAAAGAAGCTCGTTCTCTCTTTTGATGACGGCCCCGATCGCCGCTGGACCCCCAAAATCCTTGATATGTTGAAAGAAAAACACGCTCCCGGCGTCTTCTTCGTCGTTGGCGAAGCGGCTAACCAGGCGCCGGATCTGCTAAAACGCGAATACAACGAAGGCCACGAAATCGGCAATCACACCTTCACACACCCCAATTTTGACGAAATTTCCCGCACGCAGATCAAGTGGGAACTGAATCTGACGCAGCGGCTTATCGAGAGCACGCTCGGCGTGAAGTCTATTCTTTTCCGCCCGCCCTACGGCATTGATCACCAGCCGGAGTACGCCGAAGAAGTGCAGCAATTGCCTTATCCTCAGGAACTCGGCTACATCATCGTGGGCCAGAAAGTTGACCCCGACGACTGGCGCATGATGGAAGACAAACGCCAGCGCCCCGCCGAGGAAATCGCCGCCGACGTTGCCCGCCATGCCAGCAGCGGCAATATTATTCTGCTCCACGACGGCGGCGGCGAACGCGCGCAGACCGTTGCGGCACTGCCGCTGATCATCGATCAGCTCCGCGCTCAGGGCTACGAATTCGTGTCTGTCTCCGACCTCATCGGCAAGACGAGGGCCGATGTGATGGTGCCGCTATCCTGGCGCGAAAAACTTTCCGCCCACGCCGATGGCTTTATCTTCGCTATGTTTCAATGGCTGCGTTTCGGCATCGCCACCGTCTTTATCCTCGGAATCATTCTCGTCAGCAGCCGCGCGATCATTATCGGAATTCTGGCCATCATCGAAAAACTTCGTCCCGATCACGCCACTCTTCCCAATCCCATCCCGGCCGTCACCGTCCTCATCCCCGCCCACAACGAGGAAAGCGTCATCGTCCAGACCGTCAATTCCGTTCTCGCCTCCGACGTTCCCGACGTTCACGTTGTCGTTGTCGATGACGGCTCTGCCGATCGCACCCTGGAACTCCTGCAGTCCAATTTCTCCCCGGATTCCCGCGTACTGATTCTCCATCAGGTGAATCGCGGTAAGGCTGCGGCGTTGAACAACGCGCTCTCACATGCGCAAACCGAATTTGTCGTCACCATCGATGCCGACACCGAAATCGAATCTAACGCTATTCCCAATCTGCTCCGCCACTTTTCCGACCCGCAGGTCGGCGCCGTTGCCGGGAACGTCAAGGTTGGCAACCGTTCCCGCTGGCTCACACGCTGGCAGGCTCTCGAATACATCACCAGCCAGAACATGGAGAAGCGCGCCTTCGATCTCCTGAATTGCATCACCGTCGTTCCCGGTGCTCTCGGTGCCTGGCGGCGCCAGGCCATCGAAGCCGCCGGCGGTATCACCGCGGACACGGTCGCCGAAGACGCCGACCTCACGATCGCCATTCGCCGCCTCGGCTGGCGTGTTACCTACGACGAATATGCCATTGCCTGGACCGAAGCTCCCGCCACGCCACAGACCCTGATTCGCCAGCGTTTCCGTTGGACCTTTGGCACACTGCAATCTTTCTGGAAGCACAGCAGTACACTTTTCCGTCTAAAGTATGGCACGCTCGGCTGGGTTGCCCTGCCCAATATCTTCGTCTTCCAGATCGCTCTCCCGCTGATTTCGCCCATAATTGATTTTCTCTTCCTCGGCAGCCTGCTACTATGGGGCTTGGCGCAGTTGCACATCAGCCAGATTCCGCACCTTTGGACCACCGCCGATGTCCAGCGTTCCGTGATTTTCTTCCTCGGATTCCTGATCATTGACATCTTTACCTGCATGATTGCCTTCGCCCTCGAACGCCACGAGGATTGGACCCTGCTCGTTCCTGTTCTCCTCCAGCGCTTTTATTACCGCCAACTCATGTACATCGTCCTATTCCGTAGCGTAAAGGAAGCCGTCCACGGACGCGCTGTAGGCTGGCGCGGCGTCGAAACTGAACCCCCGCGCCAAACGCCGGCCCCCGTTGCCTCTTGACCTTACGCTGATTCGGTCACCTTCTTGATAGCTACCCCTTGTATATCGACTGTCCTATCTGTTATAGTACACACGTGATTCCCTTCCACGTCGAGTTCCGGCCCGGCCTCAGCATCCACGAACAACTCGTCTTTGCTGCCACCAAGGCCATGGTTTCCGGTCAACTCCGGCCCGGCGATGCCTTTCCTTCAGTGCGCACCCTCAGCAGGGAGCTCAAGATCAACCCGAACACCGCTCATAAAGTCATTGCTCAACTCGTCGCCAACGGCCTTTTGGAGATCCGCCCTGGTGCCGGCACACTCGTGGCCCGCCGCCCGGATTCCAGCAAAGCAGAACGCGCACTACTCCTCGAGCGCGAATTTGAGGAGCTTGTCGTGGAGGCAAAACGCCTCGGTATCGATTTACAAGCTATACAAGACGCAGTTGCGCGCCATTGGCGCCGCCTGAGTCAACGAGGTTGAACTATGAACGGCCCGGAGATCTCACGATGACAGCGGCAATTCAGATGCTCGACTTGACCAAGCACTACCGCAGCCTTTTTGCTCTCGACCGCGTGAACCTGGAAGTTCCCGAAGGCTCTGTTTATGCTCTTGTGGGTCCAAATGGTGCCGGTAAAACTACCTCCATCAAGATCCTTATGAACCTCATTGCCGCCAGTAGTGGCCACGCCGCCGTCCTTGGCGTCGACTCCAAACTCATCCGCGGCAAAGCCTACACGCAAATTGGCTACGTCAGTGAAAACCAGCAAAGCTTGGATTGGATGAAAGTCGGCGACCAATTCAATTACTTGCGCCCCTTTTATCCCACTTGGGACCGGGAATTAGAGGACTCTCTTGTTCGCCAATTCGACCTCACGAGGAATCGTAAGATTAAGGCGCTTTCCCGCGGCATGAAAATGAAACTCGCCCTTGCCAGCGCGCTGGCCTTTCATCCCAAGCTCATTGTTCTCGATGAGCCCTTTGGCGGTCTTGATCCCCTCGTTCGCGACCAACTGATTGAAGGCCTGCTCGACCGCGCTTCCGATTCCACCATCTTCATCTCTTCCCACGACCTGGCTGAAATCGAAAGCTTCGCCAGCCATGTCGCTTACCTCGAAGAGGGGAAACTGCGCTTTTCCGAGGAAATGGCCAATCTGACCGCCAGATTCCGCGAAGTGGAACTTACCTTCGATTCGGAGCATGCTCTGCCCTCGCCTCTGCCACTCACCTGGCTCCAGGCTAAGGCTCAGGGCGCAGTCATCCGTTTTGTAGAGAGCAGCTACGAACAACACAAAACGGAAGCAGAAATCGAGCGCCTCTTTGGGCCCGCCAGGGAAATCGCCATTCGGCCCATCGGTTTGCGCGCCATTTTCCTGGCAACGGCAAGAAAAGGGGAAGAGGTTTAGGGGGATTCATGCGGGAAATTCTTCACATCCTAAGAAAAGATGTCCGCCGCCACTGGCTGGAAATCCTGATCAGCCTCATCCTCCTCGGCCTCTATGTGAAGATCACTCTGCGTGGAGAGGCAGTTCAATCAACGGATTTCTCCTTCCCATGGCTCCGCCTCTCGGAACGTTGGATTGTTCCAGCGTTGATCATCTTCTGGATTGTCATGGCCATTCGCCTAGTCCACGGGGAAAATCTGGTGGGTGACCGTCAGTGGTGGATCACGAAACCCTACGAATGGTGGAAGCTGCTCGCGGCCAAGGAAATCTTCCTCATCGTCGTTATCGGTGTCCCCCTACTGGCGATGCAACTTTTCTTTTTGCGCCATTCGGGGTTTTCTCTCTTCTCTAACCTTCTCGGCCTTTTCAATGCCTTTTTCGGGCTCGCCTTGTTTCTGTTATTGCCCGCTGTTGCCTTGGGCAGCTTGACCAAGAATATGGGGCAAGTCTTCCTTGCTGCCATCGCCGCCGTCATATTGCTGTTGATCGGGATTGGGTCGCTCGCCGAGTACATCCCCAGCGTGGGTATGTCCTCCGCCGCCGAATTCTACGGCACCGCCATCGGACTGCTTGTCATTGGTTCCGTCATTGGTGCCATTGGCCTGCAGTATTCCCGCAGAAAAACTTGGCTCGCCCGTGCTTTGATCCTGGCCGCTATCTCTTTGATTGCCCTTCTCAGTGTCGTCACTCCCTTTGCCCGGTTCGTTGAGAAGAAGTATCCCCTGCTGGCTTCCTCGGAATTGCCTTTCAGTGTTTCTGCCAGAATACCCGCCAAACGCCCGGACGACTCGAACAAACAATTCCCTGGGTTGGACGCTCTGCCAAACGTATTCCTTTCACTTCCCGTCAAATTCTCCGGGGCTGCACCAGCGCACGTGTTTGTTGCTGAGGGCAGCAGAGTCCGTCTTCAGCCTTCCACCGGACTGGGTTGGGATTCCAGTTGGACCAGAGAATACCTCATAGTGTGGCCGGGACAAATCGCCCAAAATGTGACGTTCGAACTGAAGAGAAAAGACTTCGAGAGGTTGAAGACACAGAAGGTGCGACTGCTGCTCGAAATCGCATTTGTTGAAGAGCAGGAAAAAGAGCCTCGCGACCTAACTCTAGCTGCAGGAAAGTTCTCGGATCCGCAACTCGGAATTTGTCACCTAAACCTGCCAAACGCTTCAAGTGTGGAATGCATTCGCCCGTTTAGTTCGCCAGGTCTGCTGGCCACATTCGATCCCACTCATGCGGCCTGCCCTGTCGAGGAGAATGACGAAGAACAGCCCGAAAACGAACTTACCTACGTCCGTTACGCTATGCACGACGATACCTTCGAGCCTAAGTTGGATCCGGTCGAAAAGTACTCTCTTGATTTTCGGAGGGGTCGCTGGGGCTATGGCGTCCAGCGAAGCGAGAATACCAGAAGGAGAGTCATTCGCCTCTGTGCGGGTGACAAGATTCGTGTTGCGAAACCCGAATTTGTCCGCAATATTCGCATTCAAATGGAAATACCGGAAGTCGACATCCGCCAACTGTCGAACCTCTCTGTGGATTACGAATAGCCACAATCTCTTTTAAGAGCACATCCCCGTATTTCCCGCAAACGCGGCAGCCTCTCTAGGGTATCTTCAATAGTTGAACGGACGCCGGTAGCCAGGCAGCCGATCTTGTCTATGCCGATCGATCCACACAACGCTGCTCGGAATCCACTGTGACCGCCACCACAAATCCCGTTTCCGCGTCTTCCGGCTCACGCCACTTCGCCTTTCTCGTTGCCGCGGGTATCTTCCTTAGCCGCGTCGCGGGGCTCATCCGCGATCGGGTGTTCGCCCATTATTTCGGCAATTCAGACGCCGCCGACGTTTTTAAGGCTGCTTTCCGCATCCCCAATTTCCTGCAAAACCTTTTTGGCGAAGGCGTGCTTTCCGCTTCCTTCATTCCCGTTTACGCCAACCTTCTTGCGCGCGGCGACCAGAAAGAAGCACGCAGAACTGCAGGCGCCGTCGCTGCTCTACTCACCCTTAGCACTTCGGTGCTCGTACTTCTCGGCGTTCTCGCCGCTCCCTGGCTGATTGAAGCCATCGCCCCAGGCTTCCAAGGCGAAAAGCGCGAACTAACGATTCTTCTCGTTCGCATCCTTTTCCCCGGCGCTGGTTTGCTGGTCGGCTCCGCCTGGTGCCTAGGTATTCTCAACAGCCACCGCAAGTTCTTCATCTCCTACACTGCGCCCGTCCTCTGGAACGTCGCCATGATCGTGGGCATGATTGCCTTCGGCCCCGGCTGTACGCAGAACTCCCTCGTCGTCATCACCGCCTGGGCTTCCGTTGCCGGGAGTTTTCTGCAGGTCGCTGTGCAGTTTCCCACGGTCCTCAAGCTTCTCGGCGGATTGCAGCTTACCCTCGCCCGTCGAGCCGAACACGTGAGCACCGTGATCCGTAACTTCTTCCCGGTTTTTATCAGCCGTGGCGTCGTCCAGATCAGCGCTTACATTGACGCCTTCCTTGCCAGTTGGCTGCCCACCGGCGCCGTTTCCGCTCTCGCCTACGCGCAAACTCTCTACACTCTTCCCGTCAGTCTTTTTGGCATGTCTGTTTCTGCTGCCGAACTCCCCGTCATGAGCGGTGTCGTCGGCGACGCCAGCGAAGTCGCCAACCAACTCCGCACCCGGCTCAACAGTGGCCTGCGCCAGATCACGTTTCTCGTCGTTCCCTCGGTTGTTGGTTTTCTTGTGCTGGGCGATGTCATTGTCGCGGCCATCTATCAGTCTGGCCGCTTCATGCACGCTGACGTAATTTACGTCTGGGGCATTCTCGCTGGTTCCACCGTCGGCCTGCTCGCTTCCACTCTCGGACGACTGTATTCTTCCGGCTTCTACGCCCTGCGCGACACGCGGACACCGCTGCGATTCGCCATCGTGCGTGTTTTGCTTACCACGATCCTTGGCTATGTCAGCGCCCTGCCTTTGCCGCGCCTCCTTGGCATCGCGCCTCGTTGGGGCGTCGCCGGCCTCACCATTTCCGCCGGCATTGCCTCGTGGGTCGAATTCACCCTGCTGCAGCGCGGCATTCGCCGCCGCATTGGCCACGTCGGCGTCCCTCTAGCCTTCCTTGCGCAAGTTTGGATGGCTTCCTTGCTCGCCGCGGCCGCGGCTCGCGGTTTGCTCATCGCTCTCGGCGCGCACAGCCCGATTGTGCTCGCCGTTTTCGTTCTCGGCCTCTACGGCCTCATCTTCTTTACCGTCAGCCTCGCCTTGAAATTGCCCGAAGCGCAATCCATGGCCGGCATGCTCGGCCGCCGCTTTGGCGTAAAGTGAGAGCTTGTCTTGCAGCAGGGAATTTCAAGTGAGTCCGGCATGACCACCGTTTACATTGCGCTGGGAACGAACGTCGGCGACCGCGAACACAACGTGCGGGAGGCGCTCCGGCTTCTCGGGGAATCCGGCATCCGCATCCAGAAAATTTCGAGCATTTACGAAACCGAGCCTGTCGATTATCTCGAGCAACCCTGGTTCCTGAACGCCACCCTCGAAGCGCAAACCGATTTGGCTCCCCTCGATCTCTTGCAGAAGCTTCGCGCCATCGAATCCGCGATGGGCAGCAAGAAACCTTTCGCCAAAGGGCCGCGGTTGATAGATCTGGATATTCTCCTCTACGCCGACGAAACAATCACGACTCCCGAACTCCAGGTCCCGCATCCCCGCATGTTGGATCGCCGCTTCGTCCTGGCTCCCCTGGCCGAGATCGCCCCCAAGCTTCGCCATCCCCAGTGGCCCGCCACAGCCAGCCAACTTCTAGCCGTGTTAAAAGACTCAAGCATAGTCCGTCGGCACTCGAAGGGGCACGAAACATCGCGCCCCACGGGCCGGGGATGAATTACCTCCGCTGCTTAACTCGTTCGCCGCACAACTAGCCGGTGCAACGTCATCAGCTTTGGCTGGAGTGCATCCAGTTCAATCTGCGAGAGTCCATCCTCATTGATCTCCCGCCAACGATATACGCCCGGCTCCGATTCCGTCTGCTCGCGCCCGTTCAACCGCCGCAAGAATTCGCGCGCATCGTCCACCGACGCCTTCTCCCGCAAACTCGGCCGCGCCACCGCTTCCACGGCATAGCTGCGCAGCAGTTTGTTCCAGTACGCATCGAAGAGCTCGCTTGACGCGAAGATGTCGCTCCACGCCACTTCTCCGCCATACGCCACCACCACGCCGACGACGCGCTCACCCTTCAATCCAGATGTCTCCCTCCGGAAGCGGCGCTGCATCTCCGCCACCACCGTATCCACGGAACTTCCCACCCGGCGTGATTCGTAGATCTTCGTGTACGACTGCGTCTGCGCCTCTACCGTCACTGTTTCGCTGATCTCCGCCGCACTGACGCGCGGAGCAGGTGTCGAAGGGCTGGCCATTCTGCTGGAGACATTCGACCCGCCAGTGACTGCAGCCCAAACATCCGCCTGTTTCTGATTAATCGCCGCATTTTCCCGCACGCTCGGGTGCACAATCGTCTTCGCCTCATTGAACGACGACCCCGCGGACCACCGCCCGTGCTCCACGCAGAACACGTCCAGCGGCAGTGGGTCGCCGAACGGCGCCACAATCCTGTCCTTGGCAATGATGCGATCCTGTTTTCCACCGCTCACCAATTCGCCCGCAAGCAAAAGCAGCGGCCTCTTGCTGTGATTGATCAGCACCAGTTGATTCACGGACGGCCCGCTGTAGCTCGTCGGATTCGGCCGCTCATTCCCGCGATTGCGGATCATTGTTTCCGCACCCTGCTCCCGCACGGTCACTTCGCCCCGCGATAGCCCTTCTTCCAATGTCAGGAAAGCACTGGTGTCGTAACCCGACGAACTCACCACCGGAAAGACCGTCAGATTTTCATAGCAGACGGGGTCCAGAAGCCGCCAATCGCCATCCGGCCTTCCCGGCTGAGCCGGAGACCCCGGCGAGGACCACACAAATCCCAAAGCAGAGATGCCAAGCAGCCCACTGCTCAATAAAGTGAAGAATGAACGGTCCATACTTTCCTCCTGTGCGTGCGGCAAGAGCACGTTCTGGAGTTAGAACGGACCAGCAGGATTTTCTTGCAGGCCAATGCGCCGTCGTGGAGTGAATTCAGCCTTGCGGGGCGAGCCGCAACGTACAGTTCGAGACGAAGTGCTCAACCCCAACGAAGACGGAAGCTAGCGCTCTTCGGGGGGCTCGGGGTGAATGGTGACACGGAAGATTTGTGGGAAGCGTTCTTTGACTCGATCTTCGAGGGCTGCGGTGACGTCGTGGATGCGGGTGATGGGAAGTTCGCTCTTCATGATGCAGTGGCAGGAGACGAGGGTGTGGTGCTCGACCTGGCGGACGCGGACGTCGTGGCAATTGATCAGCTCGTCAAACTCGTGAGGCAAGGCATTGAGGAAGGATTCGACGGCAAGTTCCAGCCGGTGCATTTCGCCCACTCGCGTGTCGGGAGTGGCGATGTGGCGGCCGAGCGGCTCAATGTGAATGTTCACTTCGGCATTGCCGTTGCGTAAAGCGAGAATGCCTTCCTCGAGTTCAGTGGCGCGGCGATGGGCTTCGCGCAAGCTGAGATTTTCGTCAACCTCGAGGTGAAGTTCGACGAAGAGGCGGCCGTCCTGCTGAAAAGCAGAGAGATCGTGGATGGCGAGGCCCATGCGTTGAGCCACGGCGCGAATGGATTCAAAGAGATGTTCGCCCTGGGGGGCGCGAGGCTCCGCGTGGACGATGACATCGGCGGGCACGATGTCACCGATGCGCTTCTCGATGGCGCCGGTGATGAGATGAACCTGCTCAAGGCTCGTGGTGCGAGGAACGGAAACGGTCGCGTCAACGAAATGACGGTTGCCGGCGCGGCGGACGCGCACGCGCTCGACATCCAGCACGCCATCCATGTGCCCAATCGCGTCAATGATTTCGCTTTGCAGGCCCGCGGGGGCGGCATCGAGTAGAGCATCCACGGTGCGTCGGCCGAGTTGCGAGCTGACCCAGAGAATCACGCCGGCGACGGCGAGGGCCGCGAGAGCATCAGCGTAGACCAGCCAGGGGAGATTCCAGGTATTGCCGGCCCAGACCAGACCGATGCCTGCGATGACTACCAGCGTGCTCCAGACATCGGTGGAAAAGTGGAGGGCATCCGCTTCGAGTGCTTCGCTGGCGTGTTTGCGGGCGACGATGGTGAGGGCACGGGCGCGGGTCAGATCAATGGCGAGTGCGGCGAACAAGACGACGAAAGCGATGAAGCTGGGTTGGATATGGACAGAATGAAAAAAGAGGCGCCAGAAGGCCTCGTAGATGATGTAGCAGGCGGTGAGGACGAGGAGACCGGTCTCGATGAAGGCAGAGAAATTCTCGAATTTACCGTGGCCGTACGGATGGCGCTCGTCGGCGGGCTGGTCTGAAACGCGCACGGAGAGGAAAGTGATGACGGCAGCGACGAGGTCGAGGCCGGAATGGAGGGCTTCGGAAAGGACGCCCAAGCTTCCGGTACGCAGGACGAGGAAGGTTTTCAGGCATACGAGCAGGAGTGCCGAGCCAACGCTGAGGAGGGCAGCGCGCTTCTTTTCCTGGATGTCCTCTTGCAGCCGATGGGAAAAGGGCATGCCTCAAGACTACCTCAAGTCCATGGAGTTGGCGGGATTCACTTGCGGGGTGTCAACATACGAGCCAGTCACAAGATGTGAGCCATGTACTTGTATTGAAGGCCGTAAGCGTTTACGCTCTTTTGCAAATAACGGAGGCATTCCCATGAGAAAAACGTTGATGTTGACGCTGCTGGCAGCCGTCAGCGCATCGGGGTTATGCGCGCAAACCGGCGGCGCAGGGGTGTGGGATACGCTCGCCGCGCCAGCAATGGATCTCAACAAGGCGGCGGTAGTCGAAAATGTCCAAATCGTACGCGATCGGGTGAAGATTACCCTTGTTAGCGGGACCATTCAGTTTACACAGCCTGCGAATGGAGTGGTGTTCGGCGCGGTGTTTCATGGAGATGGGCGACTGCAGGCCGAGCCTCCCAATCCAATCGAGGCTCAGCAACTCCGCCTCTTCATCAAAGAGGACACCCTAGACATGAGGTTTTCGGAGGCGACCTTCAGCTTTACCGACGGACTGTTGGAGGAAGTGGGCAAACAAGTGAAGTGGAAGGACGGCGGGGCGGGAGACGATTTATATGCCAAGAGGCAGGAAGAGCGGGAGGACTTCGGCGGGGAGTATCTACCCAGGCTGTTCAAGAGCGTGATGTCACCCGACCGGAAGCGCACGGCCTATTTTCTTGCAGACCTGAAGACGAATGAAAAGTCCTGGGTGGAAGTGCGCTATGACGCAATGCAGCCCGAGGAAATACGCATCGGCCGATGGGGGGAAATGGGCGCGAATAAACACATGGACTACTGGCTGAATTTCCCCATCGAAGGACGGGATGCCCGGCATGTTTACGATAATCTCGTGGAGCGGCAGGATTACCTGATCCCAGACTACCAGATCGACGCGACGGCGGAGGAAGGCGCAGAGATGTCTGCGACAGCGCGCGTAACAGTACAGCCGAGATATTCCGGCGAAAGGGTTTTACTGTTCGACTTGGACTCGAATCTGCACATGGCCTCGGTTAAGGACGCGCAGGGAAGGAGTTTGGAGTTCCACCAAGCGCGCGAGCGCAAACTGCGCAGTCAATCGCACGGCAACTATGTTGCGGTGACACTCCTGGAGCCAACCCAGGCGGGCCAAAAACAAGTATTGGAGTTCCAATACGGTGGCAAGCATATTGTCGAGAAGGTCGGTGATGGCAATTACTATTGCCAGAGCTTCGGCTGGTATCCAGCCACCTTCTCACCGGAACTGGGTATTGACGCATTCGCCTTTCAGTCCAACTTTGACCTGACTTTTCACATCCCGAAGCATTACAAACTTGTGGCCACCGGCAAGAAAGTCAGTGAGACAGCCAATGGCAAGGAACTGATTACAACCTGGAAGAGTTATATGCCACTGAGTGTGGCCGGTTTTGCTTTCGGCGATTACAAGGTGTTTACGGACAAAGTGGGAGACCTCGAGATCCAGGTCTATGCCAACAATCAGCCGGATGAACAGCAAAAGAATATCCAGATGCAGGTTGACAACACGCTGGGACAGCTGGAGCAGGGAGCGAACGTTTCCCACATGACGGGTGGTACGGTTGGGAACCTAAGTCCCGCGGCATTCGGCAAGACAATCAGCGCTGAAGCCGCGAACACGGTAAGGTTCTTTCAGAGCTACTACGGGCCATATCCCTACAAGACCCTGGCCATCACAAATGTCATTGGCTATTCCGGCCAGGGTTGGCCCGGGCTTCTCTATCTCAGTTGGCTCACGTTTCTGGATGCCACGCAATTGAACTCATTGGGAGTCCGCAATCAGTCTGAGGCATCCGACCGTTTCCGGGCCCATGAGAGTTCGCACCAGTGGTGGGGACACCGTGTCGGATGGAAGAGCTATCATGACCAGTGGCTTTCGGAAGGTTTCGCGGAGTTTTCCGGGCTGCTTTACGTCCAGTACCGGCAGAGCTTGAAGGAATCCTTGACGCAATACCGGCTTCTGAAGCAACTGTTGATCCGTGAAGACCGTTACCGTCACAAAACCGAAACGATCGGACCGATCTGGTTAGGGCAAAGGATCAACTCTTCGGCTACCGACGGATGGTCGTATCACGACCTGATTTACTCGAAGGGCGCTTTTGTTCTGCAGATGATCCGGCAGATGATGATGGATCCGCGGAACCCGGATCCGGACCATATCTTCAAGGAAACGATGCAGGATTACTGCAAGACTTTCGACAACCAAGCAGCGTCCACGGAGGACTTCAAGGCTATCCTCGAAAAACACATGACTCCCGGCATGGACCTCGAAGGTAATCACAAGATGGATTGGTTCTTCAATGAGTATGTCTACGGCACTGACGTTCCTCAATACACGCTGCACGTGAACTTGACTGCAACCTCCGACGGAAAGACATCCATATCAGGCGAACTCCTGCGCAGCGGCGTGCCTGACGACTGGAAAGATGCCCTACCCATCTACGCGCACATGGGAGACAAGATCAGCCGGCTGGGCACGATCCCTTCGACGCAACCCAAAGTGACGTTCAATCTCGTTTACCCCGGGAAGATCGACAAGCTTTCCCTAAATGACATGGAAGATGAGTTGGCCGACGTGAAGCAATAAAGCGAACGGGGAGTTGGTGCGAGGCAGGGCGCGCGGGGGAAGGGGCGGTTACACAAGGGCGTCAAGAGCGGGTAATACAGGCGTAACCTTGTGACCAAGGCGCGATACGCCCTGTCGAGCCATTTAAGAATGTAACCGTAGGTGGGGTTGTCGAGACATCTGAGATGTAACCGGAAGTTTGTTGGCGCGACGGTGGGAAAGCGGGAATCCCGCCGGGGGTGCGGGATTCCCCA
>Ga0074044_10000411_pt1 | contig 42687 bp, 37 predicted proteins | sample BogForMeECP23OM1_FD_94443 | JGI IMG/M metagenome (GOLD analysis project Ga0074044, IMG submission 94443) | Bog forest soil microbial communities from Calvert Island, British Columbia, Canada - Bog Forest MetaG ECP23OM1 | ecosystem: Environmental > Terrestrial > Soil > Wetlands ...
AGTAGTCGGTTTCGATACGTTTCATGATGGTCGGGAAATCCCAATGACCACGACTGATGTTGAGAACGTACATGGCGCCATCTTCAAGATCTGTGCCTAACGTTATGCCAACAGTCCAATCGGCATCAGGTGATTCACTGATTGCGAGATCCCAGGCTTGTTTGATCCGCATGCGTTCCTTGGTCCGAGCTGAATTTTCTTAGCGAACATTACTCTTCTAGTTCCTTGACCTTGTCTTCGAGTTCTTCAATGCGTTTCTCTAATTTGGCAACTTGTTCAACAATTAATTTCTTTACTTCTTCCAGATCGGTATCGTTCTTTCCCAATTAATTCACCTCAGTGAAGGTTCGCTAAATCCACGTGCAATCTCCTTTCCGTGCTTTTCGAGCCAGTCCTCAATCGCTTCCGCAACAGCACCTGACAAGTCCGCCCGTAGTAGTTATCATGTCTCGCAATAAGAGTGTCCTCGAAGATAGTTAGGTGACGCGAGCGCCGTTCGGAACTTCTCGGTCGATTGTTAGCAATGCTAGTAGATTATCCTTTTCCGCGGCGAGGAGCATCCCCTGTGAGACCTCTCCGGCAAATTTAGTTGGCTTTAGGTTGTAGAGGAAGACGACGCGTTTGCCAAGTAGTTGGGTAGCTTCGTAGAATCCGACTAGACTTGAACAGGTTTGTCGTATACCCAAAGCACCAAGATCGACTAGAATTTTGTAAAGTTTCTCTGTTCTTGGAATTCTCTCCACCTGCGTTATTGTGCCTACTCTCGCGTCTATTTTCTCAAATTCTTCGTATGTTACTGTTTGACCTTCTTTTTCCTCGGTCAATCTTCACGCCTCGGAATCGGAATTGCAAGAAATGGAATAAAGCAGTTACGAGGCCTTCACGTATGACTATGGGGCGTTCCGGGTTTGGGCTGCTAGATTGGTTTTTCGAGGATTACGATACCTGTTCAGAAATTGTTGTACACTAAGGCTTGGTGGCGCTGCGATGTCTTAATGGCTACTTAGTTGATGAGTGAAGACCGATATTGGCCGTGAATTGATCTCTCTTAGACACGAAAATGTGTCCATGGTCGCTTGGTTCATGCAAGATTTATTATCGGTAGTGGCGCGACATTAGCTCGGTGCAACTATTGGTTAAACCGAAGACGAAGAAAGGCGCTAGGAAGAAAGCTAAACGCATGGGCAAGAAGAGAGCTAAGTCCAGATCCAAGAAGACCAAACCGAAGAAATCGATGCCGAAATCGGCCGCCATGCCGAGATCAGTCCCTGAAACCGTACCCACCCCGGCTCCAGTCTACTCCGAACCAACTCCAGCAGGTACAACTCCATCCGAATCGTCCTCATCGTCGGAGGGCAGTAGCTCAGGCGATTCTACCGGCCAAATGTAGGTTTACGAAGAATCACGGATTAAGCTAATCGAACACCTATCGGAGATCCCGATAGGACCCTATCGCTTTCTATCATTTTACGATTAAGATCGGGCATTTACAGTGATGACTGACCTTATCGGAGACGCTGCCAAGTAAGAACGCGCGCACTTCGGTTAGGCCTCTACTTCCGATTACAATTAAGTCGGCGTTTTCAGATCCTGAAATCTTAACGATTTCTTCCGCAGGTACTCCTCTGACGAGCTTGCTTTCATAATCGATTCCCTCAACCTTGACGACGTCCTCTGCTTTGTCGATGATGGCCTTACCCTCAGCATGGATTTCCTTCACGAAGGTTGTTGTTGCTAGAACTCCAGCCTCTGAGGGGGTCACAGCATAGAAGCGTCGCATGATTACGTGCGCAATAATCAGTTTGGAGCCATATTTCTTTGCGAGATCAATAGCATATTTCAGCGCTCTTTCTGCGTATGGAGATCCGTCTACGGCTACGAGTATTCGTGAGAACATGCCTACTTTGATTCTGAGTGAGACGCGGGAATATTAGTTTACGTGGGTGAAAGCATCGATTGACGCCCGTCAAGATAATATTTAAGTCGAGTAGGTGCTTAGCGGGACGACTGTGCGGTCATACGGCTGATCGGGGTACAGCTGTGGCTGATTTAGCTTTCCTAGGAGTCCTGACGCCACTGAAACCAACAATTCCGGACAGCTCATCGTTTGGTGTTAACGGGTTCAATGGTAATCTTCGATCCGTCCAGGTAGACGAACAACGGTTGGCCTTTCTGCCATCGTAGCTTCTCCACCATTTCGCGTGGGATCGTTATTCTGAACTGGCCTCGGAAGTCCTGCAAACGGACGATGTCCACCGACTGCGACATTACCCTTCAGGATTGTTGAGGCCTATGAGGCCTTAAGAGGCTTACGAAGTCTTAAATATACTAAACAATACTATTCAGTACTCAGAGGACTCATGAGCTTAGATAGTATTGAATACTACCGCGACTCTTCCGGATTTTGGCGAATCAAATCAATGAAAAGACGGAGAATAGTACATATTTGAGCTAATTACAAGTCAGCCTAAGTTACGTTTCGATCTGCTTTAGCTGTTTCTTATACATCTCCACCGCTTCCTGAGAGGTTGTGGCGTCTTCTGGACTCTTATCCTTCCTCCAGTTTCCGGTGAATCTTGGGAACCTGAGCGCCAGCCCGCTTCCCGGCCTGAGGACATCTCTGCTGCACGTGTGTAGTGGAGATAATGTGATTTCATCAGCAGTAACTTCCAAAACTATAGAGGGAACGAACCAGAAGTCCGGTTCCATCAGAGAGCTGACGCGAGGATGTTTTTGTTTTGTCACAGAGTCCTTTAGAAGTTTAGGCAGGGTCATCAGGTCATCGTCGGTGAACCCTGATCCTAATTTGCTCACTGTTTCGAACACGTCATCTTTCGGATTGTATGTGGCCATCAAGAGAGCCCCATAAGTTCCCGCACGTCTTCCTCGCCCTGCGAAAGCGCCTACGGGGACGAGATCGAACGTGTCTTGAATCTCAGCTTTGTATGATCGCTTGTATTTTATCCAAAGCCACCCTCTGGCTCCCGCCTGATAAGTTGATTCAGGTGAAGTGCTTTTCACAACCAACCCTTCACAGCCTGCGGCGACAGCTTGCTCCATCAGTTCTTCCAGGTGTTCTGGACTTTGGGCTTGGAACTGCTCGGATAGTTTGAGGTGTTCCGACGGTTGAACTATGATTGATAATTCTTTGCGGCGTTCGGGGTATGCCACAGTCGTCATATCCTTACCGTCCACGTATAGCAGATCGAAGAGGAATAGTGTGACTGGCACTTCTTCAGACATTCGCTCGAGTTCATATTTTCTGCCGCGCCGTTGAGAAATTACTTGAAACGGCAACATATCGTCTGTGTGAACGTCGACGGCAACGCATTCTCCTTCAACTATCGCTTTGTCCGCTTGGACACATTTTCTGAGCAGCTTTGCTATGTCCGGGAATTGTTCGGTGATGTTTTCGAGTCTTCGCGAGAAGAGCTGAATATTCTTCGCGTCGATGTGGGCCTGAACTCTGAGTCCATCATATTTGTATTCGGCCGCTGCGGATTCGCCGAGTTTTTCGATTATGTCCTTCGCTGACGGGAGACGCTCGCACAGCATCGACCTTATTGGTCGTCCTATTGTGATCTTGAATTTCTCGACGACCTCCAGGCCTTCTCTGGCTAGAACGTCGGCAATGTATCCGAGGTCTGACGATAGGTTGTATGCTCTTTCCAATGGTTTCTTGGCTTCTTTTCCGCCTCCATAAGCTATAGCCAGCGCTTGGAGGATCGTCATGTCTGCCACGCCGAGCCGTAATTTGCCGAGGCTTATTCTAGCGATGTACTTGGCCTCTGAGGGTGATGCATTATTCAGGAGGCTGATTAACAGACGGATCTTTGTTTCCACTGAGCCGCTCCCTGATGCGTGTGCGATCTTGTCCAACGTGTCGTAGACGCTTGCAACCGTCAACGGTTTTTGTGTCAGTGTTGCTTGGGATTTTTTCAGAAGAAGTTTTTCCACGCTGAGTCCGAGATCGCCTGTCTTCTTGTATCCTGATTCGACGAACGCATTTGTTTTTCCGATGACGTTTGCTACAGCTCGAATCAACAGTTTTTCGGCAACGCCAAGCTCCACCCCCACGTAATCCGGATAGAGCTTTCCCTGGAGAAGATTCACAACTTTGTTCAGATCCTCTTGGGGCGTCGCTTTGAGAAGTTCCACGAGAAGGCTTGTCATCTCGAGCCGTTTCGTCGTAGCATCAATCTTCTCGAAAGCATCAGTTAACTTAACAAACTTCAAAGGGTGACATCTAACCTGAATCAGCGAATCAGTACATAGTGCATGGTTCTTGAGTGTTTCCTATCTCGGCTTCGTGACTTTGTACGTTAGATTGTAAGTTAGATGGAGGCGCTTTTGCCGGAGAAGATTCGTCGGACATCATGATTGCTCTAATGACGAAGGCACACGCTTAAGTTGCCCTGAACAGTTTTAATAAATAATAGCGATAAGGAAACGCGTAATTCAGAAGGTTCCCGGCTTGAAATGTCCTCTCTGTGGCAAGGATATGACGAAAATGAGCGAGAGCGCCGCGGAGCTCCAAGGCCGGAAGGATGAGATTTACTACTGCGATCGTCACGGCGTCTTGAACAAGGGTTCTGACCTGAAAGAAAAAGCTGACAAGATGGCTAAAACCGAATCGAAGAATCAATAAATTACTCGATCGCAAGACGCCAATCCACATCGAGCGTGAGCGGAGTGGCGTCTGAAAAATCATGTGGAGCAGTAATATTCAGACGAGATGCAACGATAAAGTATCTTCTCTTGCATTACGAAGGAGGGCACTGGGATTTTGTTAAAGGACATGTAGAGAGCAACGAAACGGAAAAAGAGACGGTTCTACGAGAGACAGAGGAAGAAGCAGGAATAACAGAGCTTACATTCGTCGAAGGATTTCGTGAACCAATCAGTTACTACTACAGACGCGCTGGAAAGACCGTCCTGAAGGAAGTTATCTTTTTCCTGATGGAAACCGGGACCGACAAAGTCCGCCTATCTCGAGAACATGTCGGTTTTGATTGGCTCTCATATGATAGTGCGATGAATAGGTTAACTTTCAAGAACGCGAAGGACACTCTGCGCAAGGCGAACGCGCTCATTGAAACGCTGTCTAAGCATGGAATTCTAGGCGCCGACGAAGGCGGCCAAAATCGCCCTGGCGCTGTGTAACTTATTGTCGGCCTGTTGCCAGACGATACTGTTAGGGCCTTCAAGGACGTCGTCAGTAATCTCCATCCCTCTGTGCGCGGGTAGGCAGTGCATTACTGAGCAATCGCTTTTGGCCAAGGAAAGCAACTTCTTGTTGATCTGGTATGGCTTGAATGTTTGCTCTTTCTTCTTCGCTCCCTTTTCTTGTCCCATACTGACCCAGACATCTGTGTAGAGAATATCAGCTCCAACAACGGCCTTGCGTGGATCGTGAACGATCTCAATCTTGGCTTTAGTGCTCTTGGACATTTTCTCCGCCTTCTTCATGACTTCTTTATCAGGCTCGAAACCCTTCGGGCAGGAGACGGTTATGTTCATGCCCATTCTGGCTCCTCCGAGAATCCATGAATTGCATACGTTATTGCCATCGCCGGCCCATACGAACTTCAATCCTGCAAGCTTGCCCTTTTTCTCTACGACGGTCAGCATATCTCCGATTATCTGCGTCGGATGCTCTAAGTCGCTGAGGGCGTTGATTATCGGGACTGGTGCGTATTCAGCAAACTCCACTAGATTCTGGTGCGCATAGGTCCTGATCACAATACCGTTCAGGTAGTCTCCGAGTATTCTCGCGGTGTCTTTGATCGGTTCGCCGCGCGCCAACTGCAGTTCGTCGGCTCTGAGGTAAAGTGGGGCACCTCCTAACTGGAAAATTGCGGTCTCAAAGCTTGCTCTAGTTCTAGTAGAAGGTTTTTCGAAGACCAACCCTACGACTTTGTTCGTCAGTGTGCGTTTCAGAGTATTGGTTTTAGATTCAAGCTTGAGTTTCGCAGCGAGATCTAACAGTGACTGGATTTCGTTTTGACTTAGATCGCTAATGGAAAGGAAGTCTCTGCCGGCATACAAATGCTAATCAACTACCGCGAATTGCCTTCGCTGATTGAAAAGGATTCATTCGATTTCGGTTTTAGTTTCGTGTTTCTTAGTACCTGATTTTGGTAAGCTGTACTTTTTCGATATCTTCTTTGTTGGATCTATTAGAAATCGACCTGACTTCAAAATATCCATCCCAATTAGGACAGGATAACGCATGTCAGATCTGTCGTTGACAGTTACGGGGAGCGAAAATTTCACGTCAGCGATTTCTACGATGCCATGAACCAGTGGTCTAGTCCTGACTTGATCCAGAAACACCGATTTTACCTTAGCGACATCCACTGTTGGGCCGAGACCGATGTTAGCTGCAAGCCATACGTCAACGGAGGTTCTTGATGCTCCCGTATCGACCTTCCCTTTCACACGTGCCTCCCCGTGGTGGCCTATCACTTTGACGTATTCGATCGGGCCGATGAAGATCCGTTCTCTTACTGCCAACCGGTTCACTTTGACGCACCCTTTATCAGTACTACGGTATAACCCCAGTGTAGGCTCTGGCACTTATCATGAAAATAGGCGTCTTCTCGAGGAATGAATCGTTTTGGGCTACTTCTGAGATAATTCGGGCGCTAAAACGTAAGCACGTAAAGCCGATCTATCTTCATACTCCGCGAATCCATCTTACCCTGGAGGCAGAGAAGGTTGATGCGATTTACGAAAACAAATCCCTTCGTAGGCTAGATGCTGCGATACCGCGGATTGGACGAAGCCTGACGCAGCTTGGGGTTATGCTTCTTAAGCATCTTGAACTCATGGAAATCCCGTCCACCCTTTCCGTCAACGGTTTACTTACCGCCCGTAACAAGTATTTCACGTTACAAGCGCTTCACGCGGTCGGCGTAAGAATCCCCGAGAGCGTACTAATAGCGTTAAGAGATCGAAACGAGGACCTGATGGATTACCTATCTCCACCAATCGTTCTAAAACTCCTTACTGGAACCCAAGGAATCGGAGTTATGCGGGTTAGAGATGTGAAGGAGGCGGGTCCAATAATTGATACGTTGTCCGAGTTGGACCAGATGATCTGTTTACAAAAATATGTTCCCAATCCCGGTGAGGACTTGCGGGTTTTTGTGGCTGGTGGAGAAGTGGTTGCAGCAATGAAACGAAAAGCTGCCCCACACGAATGGAGAAGCAACATCCACATAGGAGGCCACGGAATCGCGCACAAACTTTCAAAAGCAGAATCCGAGGCCGCACTGAAGGCTGCAGATGCCGTCGGCGTAGAAATCGCCGGGGTAGACCTGATCTCAGCGAAGGGAAATCCATTTGTGATCGAAGTCAACGCGTCCCCCGGATTTAGGGGACTGCTAGCTGCAACAGGCATCAATGCGGCGGACAAGATCGCTGCATACGCTATAGGGAAAGCCAAACAATAACCAACAAAACGGAGCCCTTGCCAAAACAGTAATTGGATTCATCCCACAAGATGATCATTGCCTGTTGGCAATGAGGATAGTCACAAGCATGATGCTCAAATGATCTCAACCTGGGGTATCTGAGCTAATAGGCATAAGTACCTTCAACAAAACCCTCAGGGTATAGTAGACACGTTGCTACAAATTGATCATGGGCAAATCCGAAAGAACAAGAGGTAGAGACGTGCTGATCAATGAGTCACTATTGTAAACTGTGTCAACCATCTAAGATATTTCGATCAAACGATCAACTGCATGAGCATCATTGGACGGCTCATCGAGAATTGTGCTGTGATGTTTGTCATCATTTGCGGCGATTTCACTCAGGATTTCATGGCTGTGCAGTCTGCGGTTGCCGATACACGAAGAAGCATCCGGAACTAAACTAGCATGAGATCACTCATCGCTCCACCCCCATCCCCCGATTGGAAACCGCCTGAATCTTTGAGCCGTTTGGTCGATACGTCAAGAATCTGATCTTTCAAATATTCTAAATGCAGCAACTTTTCACAGTCACATAACACAAATTGGCAATCTTGATCAACGCGGGAATATGGGCAACCTTGAATTGTGTTCGCGTTGATGTTAATCGCATTTCGTTTAACAATTTTGAATTGTGTGGCTAGGTTACCCACAATGGTCCGATGTGAGAGAGGTATAGGTGAAGTATTGCGAAAAAGTGTTTCCGGTACCTGTGAAGGCAGCGTACATCGCATTGGAAAATTCCTCTGTGCACGCCGGGTAATGAGTCATTGGTGATACACCCGAATAATTCATAGAGCCAGATAATGACGTAAACGTAACGCTCCTTGAAGGTGGGTTCTTACCACACAAACTACAGGGTCCCACGAATACACTCTGGAAGTAGGCGCCGTAGGTTTTGGAGACTGAGCAATCAGATATGCCGTTACAAATCGTCGCCATAGTGATGGAATATATGAGATTTCCATTGACGTAAACCGAAAGTGTCGAAAGCGAGTTCTGCGAATTCCAGGTGGTCACAATTCGCCAGGAGTCGCCTGCCTGTGTAAGTTCGGAGCAGTCAATAAAGTGTTTAATTTGCTCTTTACTTGGACCATACCCTGTCGCGATTAGGCACTCGCTTGAGGGATGGGGAGGAAACAGAGTGCCGATCGTTGTCTGCGACATGAACGGATATTTTCCGGTGGTACCATTACTCCAGAAGAAATTATACTGGTAAGCCCAGTGTTCGTTTTGATCAATTGTCGAATTGAATTGCGTTGTTAATGGCTGAGTTAAAGAGACAGTAACACTGTTGGAATCTCCAACTATTTTTGCTCCCTCATTGAAGTTAGAGTAGTAAAATACGGCGAAGTACGCTACGATCGTATGATCCGTGGTTCCAACGTTCATAGTTAAATTTTCACTGTTATAGTCCTGGAGTCCGTAGTCATCCCACCAATTCGCGAAACCCAATCCTCGCTTCGGCACGCATCCGGTTGACAAGCAGCTGAAGGTGACTTGAGTGTTCACGGGTACTGTGAACCGGTAAGTGGTGTTGCTTCTCGTCCCCTGATAGCTATTGAAGATCGAGTCATGCAGATCCGTTTGGAGAACCGGATCCTGACCCTTGAATTGGAGACCAACGGAATAAAGAGTAACCTGAACCGTTCCCGGCTGAGTTCCTTCCACATGAGGATTCGGGGCAGAGATCGAGACGATCAGAATAAAGAGAATTAAGACGATCGATTTCTCACGCAAGCTTTCATTTCCAACAAATAATCAGTACCACGTTGGTAAAGACCGCAACTATTTAGGCTTGGAAATCCACGTTTCCGCTAGACACTAAAACATAGAAAAATTCGCTCTGATCTCCTCCAAACCCTTCTACATTCCGTGCCCACAAAAGTGGGCTCCCCCCTCCTCAAGCAGATCTTGGTTAGGATCCTTGAAACCTTCAAACCCAACTTCTATTGTTGGGATGTTAGCCTAGTTTGTTGCCGCATTTCGTGCAAAAGTCGAGGCCACCAGAATTTTGGGTTCCACACTTTCGGCAGTACAAGGTTCCGGGTGTTGCGCTCTGAGTGACTTGTGTGGGTTGGGTTGGTTTTCGTTGACCCCGCAACGCGACCGCAATTATGACGGCGGCCAACAAGACTATGGCTCCGAGTATGAGGATTTGGTTTTGTTGAATCATACTCATCAGATCGTTTGATGTTTGCGTTGGGGAGGTTGTGGTTTGCGTTACTGAGGAGGATGCAGTTACTGCTAGGACCAGGTTGGCGACGTGATTCAATCCACCCCCACTCCCAGTCACCGTCAACGTATACGAACCGGCTGGTACATTCCCGGGCAATGTGACTGTTAGCGTCGAAGCAAAGTCTGGAGTTCCAGCAGGATCGCTGAAGACCACATTCGCGCCTGAAGGTAATCCTGAGACGGATAATGAGACCTGCGAATTGAATCCGTTGAGGGCAGCAACGTTCACGGAGTACGATACCATCTGTCCCTGAAGCACAGTCTGAGAGGGAGTGCTGGTGCTGATTGTAAAGTCAGGAGCTGGTTGCGTTGTCGTTTGGCTTGCTGCTCCACCTGTAGGCATGGTGCTGAAAAATGGAGGGGGCAATGTCTGAGTCTGATATATCATGGTGGCGGGCGGTAACGTGTTTGTCACGGCAGGCTGTGATATTGTGGCGAAACTACACAGAAAAGCGCTACACGTCGGCGATGACGATGTGGCCGAAGTGAAAATATAACAGGTAAAACAGAACGGTGTAGAACTAGTGCTAGAGCTACTGCTAGAACTAGGGGACGATGATTCTACCACGTTGAGATTTTCATATATAGGACCTTGACATGCCGGGGTAAAGCCGCCAGGAGGATAACTTACAAAATTCTGCGGACACGGAACTTGGAGAAGAATGCAATATGAACCTGGTGTGAGCGAAGAAGTAGGATAATTTCCGGAGAATTGACCACTGCTATCAGTGAGAGCAAAATCCTGTACGACGGAAAACGCGTCTATGAATGGTGGGTGGTTGGTGAACCTCGGGTTCCAACAACTTGACGAGTTACAATTTAGGAATTCCTGTTTCCAGAGTCCTGTCCCATTCATATAGTTCCATAAATATCCAACATATCCTTCGTTGTTATTTCCTCCATTCATTATAGTTGATTCGATGAAGTCGCATGGATTGGAAGTGTAATCGACAAGTTTTGGATTACCCGGCAATAGCGCAGCCCACAAACTACTCTCTGTAGGGTTGCAAGTATCTGTTCCACTAACCGTTACGCTAGGAGTTCCCGCCGCTATAGTTGATGGAGAAACGGTACTTGTAAAACTGCATAGGAAACCGGATTGTGGTGAGGATTCTGGTGCAAAATACGCCGAAGTATTAGCGTTTGTAGCCATCGCAACTATGGACAGAAGTAAGAGTACCGTTGCGACCCAAGAAGAAACTCTCACACTTTCACAGCCTCAGCAAAGAACCCAACCGGTCCAATAGAACCCATTAGGCGATGCTGAAGCTATTTCACATTTTGCATCGTACATTCATCGTCCGGATACGATTTTCTGAAAAACTGCAATGAACTTAATGGGATTCGTATTACTTTGGAACTAAACGCCAGGATTAGTCTCTGTTTTCGTGATCATAGAGTTAGTGTTCAATTCAGGATTTGATTATGAAACCGTTTAGGTCTGGCCGCTAGGACAAACGGCATTACGATCACGAAGAGTATGGATTCGGTTTGGAACTCAGCAACTTCCACTGTTGTGGTGGAGGGGTTGTGGTGTATGTCTTGGGCAAGTTTCATGGCGTCGATGCTTCCCCAACCGGTTACAAAATCCCAGCCAGTATGCGCACAGTATCCGATCTGATTATTGGGACCGACGAGACTGCAACCCTTCGTCACATCATGAAAAGGGTACGATGGGTCTTCCGGAGAGCCCGAGCCTAATCGGTATAAAGTTGGATTCAGGAAGCCTAATCCTCCAGTACTTGAGACAAAACCTGTGTTACGCGCTTCTTGCACAATGTCGGCTACGATCCCAGCAAACGTTGGAGCAGAAGCACTAGTCCCGCAAAAACCCCACCAATCGCTAGCTCCCGGGATCCCGTCTTGGGGTTTATCCGGATAGGTGGGGGTGTATATGCTGAGTTGGCATGAAGCAGGTAGAGCGACGTCAGGAATATTCCGAGCACCGTTTTGGGGGACGCCTGGATATGCAACCTGATAGTGTGGTTCAGGGAATAGTGGGCTGGGACCGCCGCCACTATGAGACCACCCCGTTTCGTGACCATAACCCTCGCTAGCGTTCAAGTATAGTACGGTGCCTCCGACCGCGGTCACGTACGGACTGTATTGAGGCATCAAATAATAACCAGGACTAGGATTCGAACCACAACAGGTGTTGTTTGAACCCCAGTCATTTGAAGCAGCGATAAGAGTGATCCCCTCAGCAACCGACTTCGCGTACTCAGAATTGAGAGCCATCGCGGTTGCCCTGTTAACGCCCGAAGATGGGCTTAAGACAGCGATGCTCGCCGCATCATTGTTGATCACGTAGGAAAATCCATCAATAAGCCGTTCAGCGCAGCCAGCGCTCGGACTGAAACCAGTGAGCACAAGCAATATTTTAGCATCAGGAGCCATCGCATGAATCGACTCCGCATCAGCAGTGGTCTCCCCGGAACCAATCCCGCATTCTGCATTCGTTCCAGCAGGACCGTATGGTCTAACCACCGAAACAGAAAGGGCTGGAAGTCCGTAATGGTTACTGAACGTGTCCAAGTCAGTGTAGAAGGCGCTGTCGATGCCCGAGTTGACTAGCGCAACAGTAGCCCCTTGCCCCGTATAGCCAGCCTCGATTAGAGGACTCACGTCGTATGCGTTAGAAATCTCCTTTGGACTGTAGGTATAGGAACAGGGAGTCGTACATTGAGCCCTAACATACGAAGGTAACGTGACACTCACAATGATGATAATAATTACAATAAGCATAGCAACCTTCGCGGCAGTCTTGCGACTCGTCATACGACAAACGTCCATCGCTTGATTCATAAGATTCCTGCTTTGGAAGAATACCTCTTAGCTGCCAGATCCATTATCGTTGCTTAAACGCCTGCGCAACGTTGCGAAGAAAAAGGCTGGAAAAGATTCCGGGAGCGGATTAGATGCTTCTACTCCGGCGGAATCTCTTTGAAAACGAGTCCTAAGTCGATACCCTGTTTCTTGTTGTATATTTTAGCGGCGTAGTAGATCGCGAAGCCAATGCCGTAGACCAAGACAACGATGAAACTGCTTACAATCGAACCGGAGCTTACTCCCACTACTGGTGAAGCGAATAGTTCGTAGAAGACAACGAGTATTGCGATCGTACCGAAGATCCCTGCAATTGACATTACTGGAAATCCACCAATCCTCTTGTTAGCGGGAGGCGGGAAGCTCTCGAAGGTGGCTTTCTTAATGAACGGGAATATTGTTGCAGTCAACATTACTATGAGGTAAACTGATGTCCAAGCCACGATGGAGTTAACGTATGTTCCGAGGAAGTTGTACGCTGACGCTACTAGAAAGATGATTGCCCCAATCCCTGAAATTATGTTGGCTTTGAGAGGTGTGTGGAAGCGTTCACTGATGTCTGCAAATCCGGAGGGAATGACCCGGTCAAAAGCTAATGAAAACAGCAATCTGGATGCGATGAAAGAGCACGAGACCATGAGTAACAGTTCCCATGCTTCCGCTGACAATAGCATGAATGCGTTGAGCGCTGCGTTGTTGAACAGGATTCCGAAGAACAGGTTTGTGAAGGGAGGCGCAGGAAGCGGGTAACCCGCTGCCCCTGAAAATCCATAGAACGCGGTTGCTTGAATGAAATTGAAACCGAAGACCCCGTAAGTGACGAGGCCCATGAAATATGTGGAGACACAGATGATGACAACACCCAGAGCCAGCGCTATAGGAATGGCTCTCATTGGTCTCTTGGTTTCTCCTGCAGTGTATACTGCGCTATTCGGAAAAGCTAATGTTGCATACACGATCGGGAGGGCGGCAAGCGAGGCTGCCCAGCTGAAGGGTTCGATGAGAGCACCTCCTTTTGTCGCACTATCAATAATGCCTTGGTATGACGTCGAGTAAAGCGCTGCGTAAGTGTTGAAGGCAGATTGGAAGGCTGCGTTCGAACTTGTGAGTAACATACCGATGTAGATGATCGGATATCCCAGTAGAGCGATTGGGGACAATACCATGAAGACTTTGTGTAATGCACTTGTCGGGACCAAAGTTAGAATGAAAGTTATCGCAATCAATACCAGTCCTATTGCGACTTGTAAGTTAGCTTGAGTTCCAGTCATAGTTGCCCAGTTTGCTAGGCTAGGGCTGTTCATATTGTAACTCAGTACGGCGAGACCTGGTGAGAGAGCTGTCGTTACTGCGAACCACGCGTTCTGGCCGTATGAGAAGATTGCGAAGAAGATCATGAAGACGAATGCCACGCCTGTTCCTAGTGGTGCTGAGAGTGCTCGACTAACGAAAACGTAATCTCCTCCTGCTCGAGGCATTCCCATAGCCAAGAATGAGTATCCGATGACTATCGGGATGTCTACCAGCAGTCCGATTACTCCAACCGAGATTGCCATGTTCGCACCGGGGAAGAGCCATGAGCCCCATCCGAAGACGATGAAGGCCGCGACTGCGATGTTATAGTAGGCTAGGGTGAACATCATTCCATCGAACCATGTTAATGATCTGACAAGACCGGTCGCGTCACGAACGAACACTTTACGACTAACCGTCATTCAAAATCACGCGTGTGAGATTCTGAACTGAATGGTTAAAAGAGTTTGGTATGGTTCACATTCGCGATTTGCAAAAGTCATAAAACCCTCTTGCAACTAGACGCGACTTCGAAGGCAGATCGCTATTGAAGATCAAGGACATAATCGCCACACCTCTCTCAAGCCCAAACCTCGACACAGAGGCTTCTGATTCTTCTCAGGACGATGTGGTTGTCGAAGTGGTAACAGACGAAGGAATAGTGGGGATAGGGGAAACAGATGCGCCACCTACGGTTGTGAAGGCATTCATAGACATGCCATCATCACATGACACCTCAGTGAGCCTGAAGAGGTTACTGCTGGGTGAAGATCCTCTGCAAATAGAGAGGCTCTGGAACAAGATGTATCAGGGAACATTGATGGCAGGGCGAAGGGGGCTTGGAATCCATGCGATCGGAGCGATCGACATGGCACTTTGGGATATTGCGGGCAAGTATTACGATAAACCGGTATGGAAGCTGCTTGGCGGCGCGCAGAAAGAAAACGCTACTCCTTACGCAAGTCTTCTAACCCTTCAGAATCCGGATGACGTTGAGAGAAAAGAACTCAAGCGTAGAGTCGATGTAGCAAAAAGGAAGAGCTTCAAGGTATACAAGCTTGAGGAACTTGTGAACAGTAAGAAAAGGGACTTTGAACTTGTAAAAGCAGCACGGGAAGCGGTTGGGGAAGATTCCGAGCTGATGGTCGACGCGTATTACTGTTGGCCGAACTTTTCGACAGCGTTAGAGAGGTGCAGAGAATTAGAACAGTTTCACCTCTACTTCATAGAAACGCCCATCCACGTTGATGACGTAGAGGGGCTGCGAAAACTGTGCGATGCCCTCGACATGAAGGTTGCAACGGGTGAGTGGCTCACCACTCGGTACGAATTTATGGATATCATAGACAGGGGAAAAGTAGACGTCGCTCAACCTGACATCGGACGCGTCGGAGGACTTAGCGAGGCGAGAAAGATTGCAGACTTTGCCAAGTCAAGAGGGGTGATGGTCGTACCCCACTGCTGGAAGACGGGCATAGGAATCGCTGCTTCGCTTCACTTCTGCATTGCGACATCAAACTGCCCATACTTCGAATTCCTGGTTAAAGAGCTCGCAGTTTCCCGGCTCAGAAAGGACCTTATCAAAAAGGAGTTTCCGATCAAGGATGGATGCATAGAGCCGCCTGAGACTCCTGGGCTCGGAATAGAGTTAGATAGAAAAGTAATGGAAAAATATGAAATGAAAAAAAGATAGTACGCAGTGTATCTCTGCAAGCATTTGGACTTTAAGAAATCCACGCGATGGTAAATGTGCAGAATGCGCGTATTCGGAAAAAACACAATAGGCTTCCGGCAGGTTCGTCGTATAGGCGAGTTATCCTTCTTTTCCTAACTGTATCCATAATCTCGTTAATGGTGCTCTTCTCATTCACTTCGATACTAGGCGGATTAAAGGACGAACTAGCCTTAAATGATGCCCCGTTCGGACTTCTTCTTTCTGCGTTTTCAATATCATACGCGATCGCTCAGATACCTGCTGGGGTACTCAGCGACAAGCATGGAGGAAAGAAAATCTCTTCGCTTGGATTGTCTGTAATGGCGATCGCAGCAGTAGCCTTTTCATTCTCAAACAATTTCGGCACAGCCCTAGCCCTTAGATGTTTAGGCGGCTTCGGGGGAGGCTTCATTTTACCCTCGGCAGTAAGATTGCTCTCTGACTGGTACCCACCAAAAGAGAGAACCGTGGCCATGGGAATCTTTGGGTCAGGGCAAGGACTCGGTTTCATTGTGACATACACAATTGGTTCAATTGTGGTGGAATACTTCGGATGGAGAATAGGCTCAGTGTTCTCAGGAGCGCTTATCTCGCTTGCAGCAGTCCTCGCTTGGTTTTTTCTGAAGGAAAACACAAAGCCCGTCGATAATGAGAGAGATCCAGTGAGTCCGACTGGAAGAACAATACTCACTCGTACTTTGCTGTTCCTCATCTTGGTTAACTTTTCTGGATTAGCTGTGCTATCTGGAGTTCTGCAGTTCACGCCACAATTTCTGACGTCGAGATTTGATTTTTCACCCTTAGCGGATGGATTCGTCACATCTCTGGTAGGCGTGATGATCATTTTAGCGTCATATACGGGCGGCTTAGGCTCGAGAAAGATTGGTGGAGATTACGTGATCATAGTTTCCATGTTGATGTGCACATTGCTCCCAGTGTTATTGGGCTACAGTTACTCCATCATGTCTGTATTCATCTTGGTAGCTTTACTCGGATTTGCGACAACGTTCTATTTCGGTCCAACATTTGCCGGAGTACCACTAGCCGCGGGGGAAAAATATGCAGGAACTGTGTTTGGCGTGTTTAATGCAACAAGTTTCGGCGCGTCGGCGTTTTCTCCCTTTATCCTCGGATACATTCTTGATAGTACGCACACATATGAATCGGCCTTCACTTCATTGTCGATCATCGCAGTTATTGGACTGGTAGCATCGGTCGCACTGAAGCAAACGCGTCGTCAGACAGCGCATTCTACCGATAACGTAGATGACACGTGAATATCGGTCGGACTTGATGAGATAACCAAACACAAAATCGAATTTTGGCCTTCTTATTGCATCGCGTCTCACGAAGCCATGCTCTTCACGATTTTCGCTAGGATGCCAGAAGAAGGCATAACCGCTTGAGTGATCTGATTGAATCTCACGGCATCCACCATTGATCCAGCAACCTCAATTTTCTTTAACGCAAACGCTTCATCCTGCCGAAGTTCGCCACTTAACAACCTAAGTATGGTCTCTCTTGTTGTCCTGAGAGTTACGTCAGGTTTTTCCGATAATCCGTCTTGATATGAGAATCCGTTTTTTGAGATTTTAACATAGCATGGTTTTTCGCCTTCGACTTCGAGTTGAATGATTCGGTCGCCGCGAATTAGTGATCGTGCTTTTTCACTTCGATTTGCGAACCAGACAAATGCTTTCATCATTTGTTCGAAGTTTAGGAGAGGCATAATTTCGCCTAATTAATGCATGTTGATAAAATCGTTGGTAAGCTGCATCAATCGTTCTTTTCTAGGGATTTGATGACCCGTTCTCTCGTAATTGGTAGTTGTGTTACTCTCGCTCCGATGGCATGGTAAATTGCGTTCGCTACGGCGGGTGCAACCGGTACCATTGCGGGTTCTCCAATTCCTTTCAGACCGTAGGCGCCGTAAGGATCATTTGTTTCAACTAGAATTGTTTCTATCGGTGGCATGTCAGAAGCGCGTCTCAGGAAGTAATCTCTGAAATCGGTTACCAAGGTTTTCCCATCTTCTACTCTGATCTCTTCAGTTAAGGCGTATCCTAGACCTTGGTGAATTGCGCCTTCCAATTGTCCCTCTAAAAGCGTGGGGTTGATTACTCGTCCTACGTCGTGCGCAGTAACAACCTTAAGGACCTTCACGTTTCCGGTCTCAGGATTAACTTCTACTTCTACCGCTTGACAACCGAATGTGTAAGTAGCTGCCATTCCTGGCGGCTTCCACTTGCCAATTTTGGGATCGAAGAGTGTGGACGGGGCGTCCCATGATCCGACGCCAACTACCATGTCTCTTTCCTTCCATTTGCCGTAATACGCGTGCATCGCAACTTCCTTGAACGTTAAAGATTTGTTAGGGTCGGACTTTACGAAAATCTTGCCTTCCCTTGAATCTAGTTCTTCTGCCGGAACGGTAAGTAATTCGGCTGCGATTTTCAGGATCTGGTTCTTCGCGTTGTCCGCTGCCGCCTTTACGGCATTACCTGAAATGAAGAGACTTCTGCTTGCGTAAGATCCGAGGTCAAAGGTTGGAAGATCTGTGTTTCCGGAGACGGCTTTTATGTCTTCAATTCTGCATCCGAGAGTCTCTGCTGCTATTTGTGTGAGTCCAGTTAGCGAACCGGTGCCGAGTTCTTGTGCGCCAATGAAAAGTGTCATGCTTCCGTCGTCATTCATTTTAACTGTCGCAATAGCGTTGTCGCAGTCACCGTACGCACCTCGTTCTCCGGAACTGTGAAAAAGGCAAGCCAATCCCACTCCGCGGTTGGGGAGTTTGTTTTTCCTTTTTTCCTCCCATCCGATCGCCTTTGCGGCTCTTTGGATGCATTCGGTCAAGCCACATGAGCTGACTTGAAATCCTGAAACAGTCAAATCGCCAGGTTGGTTTGCATTTTTTAGTCGTAGCTCTACGGGATCGATGTCTAACTTCTCGGCGATAATGTCCATTTGTGATTCGATTGCGAATGTTGCCTGAGGGTTGCCGAAGCCTCGGAAACCCGTTGGAGGTAGCTTGTTTGTGTAGACTATTTTCGCGTCGAATTTGTAGGCTGGCGGTTTGTACAGGCCGGGCATTGGCACCGTTAGGGCGTAGAATGCGACAGCGGCACCTTGCATCATATAGGCCCCCTTGTCTATTACGATGGTGACTTGTCTTGCAGTGACTCGGCCGTCTCTTGTTACTCCGGTTTTTAGGGTAGTTGTAAATGGAAGTCTACACCCTGAGGCAAAGAATTCTTCTTCACGAGTGAACCTTAGTTTTACTGGGCAGCGCGTTTTCTTTGCCAGGTACGCGCAAATTACATGATACGAACCCATTTCGGTCTTCGAGCCAAACGCTCCGCCTACGTATTCGCTAAGGATCTTCACTCGGCTATGTGGAATCCGCAGAGCTCTAGCAATTTCACGTTTGAGCATGTGTGGAACTTGAATAGAGGTCCAGACGGTTAGATTGCCTTGGCCGTCCCAGTTGCAGACGCATCCATGCGTTTCCATGGAGCAATGTGCCTGATGTTGAGTCTTGAATGTGTCTTCGAAAACGAAATCTGCTTTCTTGAATCCTTGCTCAACATCGCCCCATTCACCTTTGAGGTGGGCTGCTATGTTCCCGGGACATTCTTCATGAATTAGTGGAGCGCCTTCTTTCATGGCGTCGACAGGTTCGAAAACGTGCGGAAGGCGTTCGTACTCAACCTCTATGAGGCTCAGAGCGTCTTCCGCTGTTTCCTCATCAACGGCTGCGACAGCCGCTATGTCATCGCCAACGTAGCGGACTTTTCCGATCGCAAGCGGCGGCTTATCAGGCCGTGGTTCTGGCATTAGTCCTCTCAGTGCTGCAACTTCTTCCGAGGGGATTGTCTTCTCTTTCTCGACATCGAAATGTTCGACTATGTTAAATCCAAATCTCAACGGTATGTCTTTGCCAGTGAGCACCGCTCTAACACCTGTCATACTCTCGGCTTTGCTAGTGTCTATTCGAAGTATTCTAGCATGAGAAACTGGGCTGCGAAGGATCTTCGCAATCAGCATGCCGGGAAGTGTGACATCGTCGTAGTACTTGGCTTGCCCAGCTACCTTTTCTGGCCCATCAACCCTAGAAATTCTTTTACCCAGATAGACAGCATCACTTCGTTTTAATTCCGTTCTAGCTAGCTCAGACATTTTACAATCATCTCTTTTTTGAAGCTGCCAATATCGCATCCACTACCTTCACATAGCCAGTACATCGACAGATGTTGCCGGCAATCTCTCTTCTTACCTCCGCTTCAGAAGGTTGTGGATTACGTTTCAATAGAGCTTCAGCTACTAAAACCAATCCGGGTGTGCAGAATCCACATTGGCTTGCGCCTTTTTCAACAAAATTTCTTTGAATGAGATCCAATTCCTCGGGTGAAGCCAATCCTTCAACTGTGGTGATCTGTTTTCCTTCTGCCCAAGCGGCAAACGTACAGCATGAATAAACCGGTCTGCCATCAAGTAGAACCGTACACACTCCGCATCCCCCAACATCGCAGCTTTTCTTAACGCCCTTGAACCCAATCCGTCTTAGGACCTCACGCAAATTTTCATGCGGTTTCAAAATCACATCATAATCATAACCGTTGATGTGTAGTTTCGATTGCATACACTTCACATCTTAGTTCTGTTTAAAGCGATTTCAGCTGTTTCAACGAAAAGGACGCGTGCTAGTCTGCGTCGATAGTCTGCCGAAGCGCGAAGGTCGCTGATAGGGTCGATTTCCTTCGATATCTCGTTCGCTGCTTTATCCAAGGTTTGCTTGTTAAGGTCTGTTCCTTCCAGCATCTTTTCGGTTTTTTTCGCGCGCATCGGAATGCGACAAAGGGAACCTGTCGATACGCGGCATTCAGTACACTTCCCTCGTTGATCAATAGAGAATCTTACTGCCACGCTTCCCATGGGGTAATCCGCAGCGGTTATTTTCTCGTACTTGAACGCCGATCCTGTTTTCGCGGAGGGAACTGGAATACTGATTTCCTTAACCAGTTCGTCACTTCTAAGCTCGGTCAGAAAGTAGTCCACGTAGAAATTGTCCAAAGGGATTATTCTTTCACCATCAGCGCTTACACATTTCACTGAGGAATCAAGAGCCAGGAGCGCAGGGGGAAGACTGAGGATCGGGAGCCCAGTGCATATTTCGCCACCGATAGTCGCGTTGTTTACAACCTGTACGGGAACAAAATCTGATGCCTCTGCTAATGCACGGAGGGCGACGTTTCTGAAGACTTCGTGATCTCTTATCTTGTAAACGGGAGTTGATGCTCCAATCTTGATCGACCTGTCTTCCGAATTGATGTAGTCAAGCTTGAGTTGCTGTATGTCAATCAGTTTCTTGACACGAGATAGCGATCCCATGACACCTAGTTCATGTAACGTTATGCCTCCTCCAATGATTCGTGCCTCTTCGCCGTACTTTTTTAGGTATGAGAACGCTTCCTCGACTGATTGAACGCGAACATATTCTTCTGATCGGAAGCCCACTGCAGGCTTCCTGTATATTTCTCCCATGTACGGACCTCTAAGTTGGTCGTTCAGAGTCTGACTTTTCCGGCAGTGTTAATTGAACTTATGTCAGTTGGATCACGTACTTACAACTTTCCTCCGTCCGATGATGATAAATACTGAACGCGCAAACGAACAATTATGCTAGAGATTACTCAGCAAGTCTCGGAGGTTCTTCGTGATTATGGGCTAACACGTCTTCAGATAAATGTCTACGTGGCCTTACTACGACTAGACGAAGCGACACCAGCGCAGATCGCTCGTGCTTGCAAGATACACCGAGTAGAAGGATATAGAATTCTCAAAGAACTAACCGAACTCGGACTAGTTTACCAAAAGCTATCTAACAAGCGCGGTTTCTCGGCTGTCAATCCGAGATCGATGCTGTCAAATTTAGTCTCTCTGAAAGCTGAGGAACTAAAAAACCTTCGAAAGAAAGGGAGAGACCTGATACCGTTGCTTGAATCGTTTCGCAAAGATCTCCATGATGACAACGAGAACCCATCGAACTCTGAAGCGCGCTTCAGGATCACGCTAGGAGAACGACAATCGCGCGAGATCATTACGCGTCTGTGGAGACAAGCTAAGAAAGAACTTTTGATTCTCATCCCGAAAGGAGACTTTCAGCACTTAACGAGTAATCTACGTCTCATTAGCAAATGGTTTGGAGAATTATCTAACAAAGGTGTCGACATTAAGATTCTAGTAGATCCTGATTCCGAAACCGCAAACATTCTTGATTCCGTTGCGGAAAAATGTAAAATTCGATGCTTGGAGCAGATTTTGTTTCATATGACTATTGTTGATGGGTCGCAGATACTGCTGGGCAGCTACTCCGGTATTCATGAGAGTAGATCTCCTGCGTTCTTGTGGACGAATAGTTTAGATTTCATAAATTCAACTAGTCGGATGTTTGACGAGCTGTGGAAGAATTCATTCTCGTATGAAGAGAGATTAATCGCTTTGAGGACAGGGTTGCCTGTTCAACGGACGGAGGTCGTCAGGGGTAAGGATGAAATTGAGCGACTGCTTGCTAACGCAATTCATCACTCGGAGAAGCGTCTCTTCATCGCATTGGCGAAGGGTTCGGAGAACATCATCACCGATTTAGTCGAGCTTACTGGTAAACTAAAGGATCCGCATACAAAGGTACTGATTGAGATCGATCGTCATTCTAGGGTATCTTTAGTTGACCAATTGTTGGATTTAGCGGAGGTTAGACACTGTCAACGTGTACCTTTCACTGCGCTAATTACTGACCGGGAGGCGATCGTGATCTCGAGAGCCAGAGTCAGCGTACGCGGCGCAGAGCCCGAAGAAGGGATTTGGATACGCTCAAGAAATACTGTGGATCAGTTTTACAATGTAGCGAATAATGCCTTCAAAGAGGCTACGAGTGCCGAAGCCAAACTATTGGAAATTCGAACGGGGATCACTGGGATAGGCGAAGGATTTCTCAGGCAATTGGGCAGTTTGAAAGACGGATTGCCCCAAAGCCTTGAGGAGCAGGAGCATGAACCGGATTTCACTACCGCTGACACTAGACTCTTCAAGAGACTACCAGGTGTTACTTACTTCATATCAGCTAAGTCGGCCGAGAACAAACTTGAAGCAGCATTTGCCCTTGTGGATCCAAAAGCTTCCACGCCGAAATACTTCCATGCTGGAGAAGAAGTAACGACTGTCCTGCAGGGAACGCTGGAGGTTCACGTTGGTGAAAGCGTATTCACGTTGAACGAAGGGGATACTCTGCAGTTTTCAAGCCGTACGCCTCACAGTTGGAGGAATCCGGGAAATGATCCGGTAAAAGCGTTTACAGTGTCAACGCCTCCATCCTTCTTCGGAAAAGGCGCACCCGCCTGACTCACTTTTTCGAATATTCATGAAATAAATTGACTAGATCCGAACTCAAGACGTAGAGATCAAATACGTCTCTGATTTCTAAGCTATTGGGCACTCAATTATCTCGTCGACCTGATACTTGGTAAGTATCTCATAGCCGCTGTCTGTCTCCCGAATCAATTAACGTGATCGGGAATTTTAGAGAATATGTACGACGAGAGGGCAAGTTGAAGCAATACAAGCTGGGAGACACCAACGGATAAAAGATGGTGTCGTGTAAGTTAGATTTTCAACAGTACATTCTTCACATACCTATATGAATAAACTATTGATGAACTAGAGAAGGCTTCATTTGTCAATCGAAAGACGTCCAGTCAGCATATCACTCGATCAATTCCTTGCCGAATCATTGTCCATCGTCGAGACCGCTGAAAAAAACGGGGTCATTCTTCGAATACTTGGCGGGTTCGCTATTTACATCCATTCAGACAAATCCCCGGAATGCAGAGAACTACAGCTGGGCCTGGATCGACTTGGACAAGGCGAACCGCCGTTTACCGATCTCGACTTAGTTGGTTACAATAAGCAGTGGAAGGAACTCGTAAGTGTACTCGAGAAGAGCTGTAAGCTGAGGCCCGACAGAATGGCAAATGCGCTATTCGCCAGGACAAGGCTAATCTACTTCCATCCAACTTCAAAATTTCCGATCGACGTATTTCTCGACAAACTGGAATACAGCCATGATGTGGTTTTCGGCGAATACCCAAACAATCCCCGGTTAGGATTAGACTACCCGACGATAAGCCTTGCAGATCTCATGCTTGAGAAACTTCAGATTCACCAGGTGAACAGAAAAGATCTGATCGATTTGATTGTTCTACTTCTTGGGCACAAAATCGTTACTGAACCCGACAAGGACGCTATTGATTCGAAACATATTGCCTCTTCATTGGCAAATGATTGGGGGTTCTATTACGACGCGACAAACAACCTGAACAGTGTAAAACAACTATGTGAGACACTGCTGAGTGAAAGGCGAATTACCCCTGGACAAAGCGCTATCGTTACTCAGAGAACAAATGAACTCTTAGAGATCATTGATAAGGAACCCAAAACGGCTGAATGGAACCTTAGAGCAAAGATCGGTCCAAAGAACCAATGGTACCGTGAAGTTACAGACCTCTAGCAGAAGCATCGTAGTCCACGCAAGATACTTCAAGCGACACAAGATTCATTGGATTGAAGGGAAGGCTTAGCCAGATAGGAATTGGTAGGAATCAACCTTCTCCTTGCTCAAGTTGAGGACTACTCCTCTCAAAACACCCTCAGTATACTCGCTCCCTGGATTGAAGCAAAGAGTTCTGCCCAATCTATCTACTCCCCGCGATTCATGAATGTGCCCATGAAGTGATGCAAGTGGTTGAAAGGTCTCAATCGCCTTTCGTACCGCAGTGCTTCCTCCTGAGGCCTCTTGCCCAATCAACGGCCGCGGAGGGTCGAAAGACGTGTCTAACTTTGTACATCTATCAAGTGCTGTGTCCGCTGGAGGTGGATGTATGTTGAAAATCGCCGACTTCAGATCAGTGACTTTCTTAGCCATGTCCTCTATTCTCGAATAGAGCTCATCTTCGGCAATATCCCGAGGACACTTCCATGGGGTTATGTTACTGTAGCCAGTCGATATCATTTCATGGCCGCCCTCAATTATCTCAACTTTAGATTCGGCGAAGATCATGGAATCGCTAGCTGTGAGGACATCATCCATCTCAAGATAATCATCATTTCCACCTGTTACGTACACTTTGATTCCAGTTCCTTCAAGGCGCGGCTTAACAAGCTCTGTCCATTCGCTTAGCCTTTCGGCGGCCAGACGTTTGAAGACACTTTCGTTAAACTGCGAATCACTGGCCATTCTCTCAACATCTTCATGGGAAGCCAAGAATGGATAGTAACCGCTGTCTTCAATCATAGTCACTACCTGCTTAAGATCAGCTTCCGATGCAGCACTGTATCTGCGTCCGTTGAATTCTGCCACACTTACATCACCTTGCTTCGTTACGGGGATGATCAGTTTGCCGGTGAGGTCGCCGCCTACTATCCCAATATTGACTTTGTATAGCTTTAGTGCTTTGAGGAACTTAAGAAAGCCCTTCTTTGAGCCGTGGAGATCCGTTGCGAAGAGTAACCTAACTCGCTCCATTACCACTGCCTCCACGAACTTATTCGCTGTTGGTTACTTATTCGCTGTTAGTGTTACTTAACCAATCACTCAGGAGGAATCTCCCTATAGACCAAGCCAATGTCTATTCCCTTCTTGGCCTGATATCGCTTGAAGACGAAGTACCATACAACGGATAGGATCGCGAAAATCGTAATGACGGCTATAGCAAATGGGCCGATCCCAGCTTCAAGTTCTGGCACCACGAAATACCCTATCAGAAGGAAGCAGCTGAGGAGAAATATCACTAATCCGCAGAGAGGCAGCATTCCCTTGTAACGAGCGACGGGTGACGATTTGTAGATTTCCGCATTTGTGATTGGAAACACGATTGCAGCTAGGCTTGTTCCGAAGAACAAGACTGGGCCTGTGATTACAGCTACGCTGATCCAGAACGCCAGCTGAGCTGGCTGCAAGTCAACGAGACCAGCAAAGATCACTACAACAATGAAAGAAATCACAAGAGAATTGACTGGACTTCTAAACCTCCGGCTAGGTGCAGAGAGCCACTGGGGTAGAACACTATCTATGGACCCAGCGAGCAGATACCTACTCATGTTGGCTAAGAAAAGTTGAACCATAAAGTAACCTGCCACGATATACCCCAGTGATGCTAGAACCATGACAACCAGGTTGTTCGTCGCCATCAGAGTCAGGAGACCCATTGACGGGATGAACTGCAATGCGGGAGTTCCGGTAAACGATTGAAAGGCTATCGCGTTCATAAATTGCGACCCAAGCGCATACTGGAACCCTGCGAGTTCAGGTACCATTAGGAAGAACGCTTGAAACAGCCCTCCTGCAATAAAGGCGATCAGCAATCCCTTGAAGTTGCCCGCGCCTTTTATTTCACCAAAGATGGGAGAAGTCCAGACTGTCCAAGCAAGAAAACTCATGCCGATTATTATCGCGAGATAAATCGTATGGAGCCAGCTGAATGTTGGAACAACGAAACCCGCGGCAGAGGTTGCACTCAGGACGGTATTGTAGGAATTGGCGGTGCCGTTCAAAGCAAGAGCATAGGTGTCAAAGGCCGCGTGGAAAGCAGTAGGGGTAGTTGAAAACAATAGAACTGGTATCGTAATCCCAGACACAAGGATCAAAGGTAGCAAAATGTATCTTTGTGAACGAGCTACCCACTTTATTCCGAAAACGTTGGCGAGTAGTGCCAGAAAAAGTAGAAACGCCGAAATCAAGAAGGACCCAATGGGACTGCTTGCCCAAGTTCCCGCATTTATCAGGGCATTAGCGTTTGTTACTGTTCCAGCCATGAGAAGAAGAGGTGTGATACCAAGGGCAAGGCTTGAGGATAACAGGATAATTGCGAACAGCGGGGCCTGAAGGAAGACGTCCCACGAAATCACGCTTATGAATGCAAGGATAGGATGAACGCCTCTGCTCTGAAAGACATAATCGCCTCCCGACCTCGGCATCATTGAACCGAAGCCGGCGTAAATGACGTAATTCGCAATCGCAATTACGAATCCGATGATAGTCGCAATTGTCCAGTCCGCGCCCGGAAGAAAAAACGTATACAGCGGATAAAGGAAGAAATTGGCCGCGAATGGAATGGCTAGACTTACACCAAAGATGAAAGCATCGAAGAGCGTAGCATCTCTAATGAGCCCTGAGCTCTTTCGAGCAAAACTGGCTCTTGATTCAGACAACTCAACCGTGTATCCAAAGCGGACGAGGCGGGATATAAGCCGATGTAAGTCAGCTGACCCACTCTACAAAAGGATAATGAGTGGCGACTGGCCGGTTTGATTTACATCGATTTCGCGTAATTCACGTTATTCGAAGTAAAGCATTCGCTTCCGAAACCGATTCCGCAACTGACCAAACCGCTATGAGAACGTTTATCCGTTGGTCTAGAGGGGCGGCGCAGTGACTATCATAGATTTGAAGGTCTCTCTGCCAACAACTTTGGCTTGATGTTCGACGTTTGCCGGTATGTAAACAACATCTCCTTTCTTGACATTGAATGTTTCGCCCCCAACGGTCATCGTTGCTCTTCCACTCAAGACTATGTATACTTGTTCGGAGGTTTCGTGGGCATGTTTGAGAGCTTCCGCGCTTGGTTTCATTTCGCTTAAGTGCACTGCGATGTTTCCTTGGTTTGGACTTACCATTGGCCAGCTCTGGGTCTTTGTATGGCCGGGAGGCGAGAAACGCTCGTTATCATTTTTTTTACTTAGATAAGATCTCACAGACAAACACTTTCGCGAGCAGGTTTTCCTTCGGCGACATCTAATAGGTCCAGTATTCGCGCGGAAAAATATTATGAAAGAATGAGTGGAAAAGGAAAGTGGAGGTTGGGTTAGCTTTCTAACCCAACGGGCACTCGATTATTTCGTCTACTGGATACTTGGTGAGGATCTCGTGACCCGTGTCGGTGACACGAATCATTTCCTCAATTCTCACGCCGCCGTCTTTTACAGTCCCGTCCTGAGTTTCCATTGCAAAGCACATGTTTTCCTTGAGGGTATAGGGGAATTTCGGCGACCAGATCCTTGTAACGGAAGGTGGCTCGTAGAGTGAGAGACCTATCCCGTGTCCCCACTGGTTAGCAATCGCTTCCCATTCGGATTTGTAGCCGAAGTCTTGTGCGGTTGGCCATTTTTCACACAACTCTTTGGTTGTCACACCGGGTCGAACGGCATTGATTGCAGCATACAGCCAGTCGTAGGTTCGCTTGTAGAACTGCTTGAATATGGGTGCAGGTCGTCCGCAGGAGAATGTGCGGTAGTAATCTGCGATGTAACCGTTGTAAGCGTTTCCTCCGTTGTCAAAAGTGACCACATCGCCAGGTCGAATGATCCTATCGGTATGATACTTGAAGTTCGGCCATCCATATATTCCGGAGCAGACGGTGAATCCGATAATATCATCCAGTCCATATTCCCAGCCAAGCTTCGATCCGACGCCTACAAGGTCGCGTTCTCTTACGCCCGGTCTAATCGTTCGCTGCACTTCGTTGAATATTGCTTCCGAGATTGCTGCAGCAATCCTGAGGCACTCGATTTCGTCTTGTGTCTTGATAACTCTCGCGTCAACCATTGCTGGCTGGCCCTCTACAACGTCGAGTCCGACGTTCTTCAATGCTTTTACTGCGGCAGCCTCCCCTACGTCAATTCCGATTGTCTCCTTCTTGTATCCACGTGTCGTCAGTTCTTTCTTGAGATCTTCAGCCCACTCTTTGGCAGCCCATTCAGTTACATCGGGGAGCCCACTACCACGAATCCATACGAATGCTGATTTCACGTTGCCTTTCAGCCAGGGGCAATCCCGTGCTGTGGTAATTTTGATATCTCCATGTTCATAGAGTAGTGGATCGTTGCCTTCAACTAGTAGGCAGTACCTCCACCCTGGAACCCGGATCATCCACGGTGGAGTTGCAGTGCCCGTCAAATAACGGGTGTTCGTGGGATCCATCGTGATGATTGCGGTTAGTCCTCGTTCCTTCATTGCCTTTCGAGCTTTCTGAAGCCTCTCAGTCCGCATCCTCTCAACGTTTACTCCTTCGCGCCAGTCGTATGCAAATTGTCCCCAAGTCATGAATTTCTACCAACGAGTCACCGATCACCGTGCGATATAAGCTGGTGTAAGTCAGATGACTCACAATACAGTGCTAAGATATCCATCTTGATGCTCAACCCACAACTGGAGACATCTAAGCATGTCAGATCTCACACCGATCTCACTTCTCGAAAAAATGGTTGCCATAAGAACGGTCAACCCGCCTGGTGAAGGTTATCCGACCTTTCAAAGATTCATCCGAGAGAAACTGAGAGAATTCAATATTAGATCTCGCACATTTGTGTTCGTTGATGGTAAACCGAATCTACTTGCATGCATAGGCAAAGGGAGACCACGCCTCCTCCTTTCAAGCCACATTGATGTTGTAACGCCGGGAGTAGGTTGGAGGACCAACCCGTTCGTACTCCACAAGAATGGGGCGACCCTTACAGGTAGAGGAGTGGTAGATGCCAAGGGTTCATTGGCCGCAATGCTGTCGGCGACCTTAGCCTATGCTAACCGCGCGAAAGAAATGAAGGGGACACTAATGTTCGCGCCGACTACTGATGAGGAAACGGGTGGATACACGGGACTTGGGGCACTAGCGAAGCATGGCCTAGCACCAGATTGCGCAGTAATAGGTGAACCAACAGACTTGGGAATCGCGATATGTCAGAAAGGGGTCTGCTGGAGCGAAGTCATCATTGAGGGAAAAGCAGCTCATGCTGCAACGCCTCAATTCGGAATCAATGCCATCGAACAGGCATGTAAGTTGGTAGCTAGACTTCAGTCTTTCCAACCGCGACTTAATCACAGATTACTCCGGCGACCAACCAGAAATATTGGCGTAATAAATGGTGGAACTGCACCTAACACCGTGCCGGACAAATGCACGATCAGTATAGATAGAAGACTTCTTCCTGGTGAAACTCCGCAGGACGCGAAAGAGGAAGTTGAGCAGGAACTTAGGCAACTGAAAAACAGATTACCTAGAATGCAGTATCATGTTCGGGAGACACTAACCGCCGTTCCATTCGAGCTCTCTCCAAACCTGCGATTCATTAACCAAGTCGCGAGCGCAGTTCAATTAATCACTCGAAGAAGGCCTCCTTTGAAAGGCATCTACGGGTTCACTGACGCTCGACATCTCAGACCGTCTTCAAAAAGACCGGTTGTGATACTGGGCCCCGGAAGCATTTCCCAAGCGCATGTACCTAACGAACATATGCAAGAGAATCAACTTACTCAAGCAGCCGGCATTTACAAAAAGATAATTGATCAGGTACTAATGAAGCATTGAAGATTCGACAGGAAAAGCAAGAAATGAGAAACTCTAAGATTCGGTTATAATACCAACGCAATTCAAGGTTATCAATATGTCATTGGAAGAAAACAAAGCGGTTGTTCGTAGGATAATATATGAATTCGTAAACACGGGCAACACTGCAGTAGCGGACGAGACATTCTCCGCTGACCTAATTGACCATCGCCCTGGCCAAACTGATGGAGGACGCGAAGACGCCAAACAGTTCTTTGTGGGGCTTCGACAGGCGTTCCCAGATCTCAAGTTCAAGATCGAACATCTATTTGGCGAAGCGGACAAAGTAGTGGTGCACGTCGTAGGTCCCGGAACTCATACAGGAGAATTTATGGGCATTCACCCAACGGGAAAGAAAGTAATCCTTAGAGGCACTACAATCCTTCGTCTCGCTGATGGAAAGGTTGTCGAACGATGGAACATCACTGACATATTTGGCGTGCTGAGGCAACTCGGAGTCAAACCGACCCCATAGAAAATTACAGACCATCTTTCCGGATCGCGAACATTTCGCCGACCGCAGCTAGTCGAGAGGCATCGTTGCTTAAGCGCCTACGTACCTCGGGTATCTTAGCTGAAGGGCATAAACACCAACAAAATCATCAGGATATAGTAGAAGTTCCCCTGGGCCAGCTCGATTATTTGCAATTTCTTGGCAGTGGAATAGCATGTGCCGGGCATTTAGTGGGCTACAGTGGGTTGACTCTTAGATTTTCGGCTAGACGTCTCACTTCTTGATCGTTCAACCAGGTTACTTTCAGATAGTCGAATATTTCGTCATCGGACATACCTAATCTGCGGGCCTCTTTCACGGTGTGTTTGTAGGCCTCGAGTTCTGTTGGTCTATCAACATATTCGTAAGTTTCGTCGAAGAGCGCTTTTCCTTCTTTGAATTGGCGAACATGAACGAGTTCATGGACGACATCCAAATAGATACTTCTTGCGTCTCCCTGCTTCAAGTAATTTGCGCTAACGAACATGTGTCCATCTTCGTCGCTGACACCCATGTAGCCGAATCTGGTTCCGAAAAATTCTACCTGAAGTTCGGACAAAACGTTTCCAGTTTGGTCTCCAAAGATTTCTCTAACGGCGCCTACGGCTTCGAATCCCTTGAAGTAATCGAGGAATGAGTATTTTATTATAGGAACGTCTTTCGGGATCCGCACATCAGGTAACCGAGTATTCGCCGGCATCACGAACAGCGTCCTATCAACGAAGGAATCTACTTATTTCGATTTCTCTGCGTGTGTCGGTAGATCTCTCCTTGGTCAATATCTGCTCCAAACGTTTGCCAAGGTAGACGTAGGAAGGTCCCAGGTTGAAAGTAGGCCAAACTTACATTCCATATCGACGAGCGGGGCGGGTTAATGCTTCGCTCACATAACCCCTGACCGAAACTGAAATTAGCTCTAATCTAACTCAACAATTCGCGATAAGGTTGAAGCTTGTCGAATGTGTTCCAAACTTTAGCGAAGGTCGTAGGAAAGAAGTTGTATACGCGATTGTTGAAGAGGCCAGAGCGCGGAACGTTAGAATACTCGATGTCGAGTCGGACGCGGATCACAATCGTTCGGTTCTGACTTTTGTAGGTTCACCTGAAGCCGTCCGGGAAGCTTCGCTAGCTGCGAGCGCTAAGGCGATCGAACTTATCGATCTCAACACTCATCGTGGTCAGCATCCTCGAATGGGAGCAGTAGACGTGGTGCCGTTCATACCGTTATCCGAAGTCACCATGGAAGAATGCGTGCAACTCGCAAGGGAATTCGCAAGCGAGTATGCTTCACGATTCAAGGTGCCGGTTTACCTGTATGAGGAAGCAGCAACTAGGCCTGAACGCAGGAACTTGGCTGACGTTAGGAACGGTGAGTTTGAGGAATTACGTGAAAAGATCGGTAAAAACGAAGAGTATCGACCTGATTTCGGACCGCACGCCATTCACCCGACCGCTGGCGCGACTGCGGTCGGCGCTAGGAAAGTGCTCATAGCTTACAACATCAACTTGCGAACCAAGGATGTCGGAGTGGCTAAGCAGATTGCTAGGCAGGTCCGTGCGCGAGATGGTGGATTAGCATACGTCAAAGCGCTTGGATTCGAACTCAAGGGGCGAGACATGGTTCAAGTCTCGATGAACATGATCGATTACAAATCAAGTCAACTTTTCAAAGCGTTCAACTTAGTCGACGCTTTCGCGGTACATTTCGGTGTCGAGGTGGTAAACAGCGAAATCGTTGGGTTGGTTCCGATGGAGGCGTTGACCGACGCAGCCGTATTCTACCTAAAGCTTCATGGATTTAATGAAAACCAAATTCTGGAGAAGAAGCTGTTTGAAACGGAATCGCAACGACTAGTTGACGCCAGTCTAGCATCATTTGCAGACGCGGTTGCTTCAGACAAACCGGTACCCGGGGGTGGAAGTGTCTCAGCTTACGTCGCCTGTTTGGCTTCCGGTTTGATTTCCATGGTTTCACGCCTAACTTTGACAAAGGCTGAATTTGAGAAGGCTTGGCCTGACCTTCGAGATATTCTAGCAAAGAGCGAGATTCTGCGAAGCCGTTTGCTTAACCTGGTGGATGAAGATGCTAGAAGCTACATGCGGCTAATGGAAGCCTATCAATTGCCGAAGACAAGCGAAGAAGAGAGGCAACGAAGAACGAGCGAGATTCAAGCCCGACTCAAGAATGCTGCTGAGGTGCCCATGACAACTGCCCTAACTATAACCGAAGTTCTCGGTCTTGCAGCGAAGCTTGCTGCATTATCGAACATGAATGCCATTTCTGATTTGCAGACAGCAACATTTCTTGCTCACTCTGCAGCGCTGGGCGCGCTATCGAATGTCTCAATCAATTTGTCAGGGATAAAGAATGAGGGCTTTCGATTGCGAATACAGGAAAAAGTGGAAGGAGTCAAGCAGGATATCGAAGAGAGTAAAGCAAAAGCATTGGCAATTATAAGTTCGAGAGAACGTTAACTTCATGGTTTAACGCTCTTCTCGTACATTCTTCGAAAAGTCCAACGAACAGCATTCTTTAGCTCCAGAAGCCGGCGCTCGTCACCGTAATTCTGCACATGAATGGCTTTCAATTGTCCATTTTCTTGTTCGAGGTCGTAGGCTAGGATATTTTCGGGCGGTAAAGTTCCGGTGCCCGCAGATTCTCTGTCTTTTGCTTGCATGGGTTCGAGAACCTTACCGACCAAGAAGGATCGCAAGGGAGGCGAGTTAGAATCAAGCTTCACGTTAGCCTCAGGCGTGATATGCAAGGAGCCCTTTTCAACAATCATCGAGGCTATACGTACACCATCTACGGTCATGACGGGTATGCTATCCGACCTTTGGGCAGAATCTGCCTTTGAGGAAACCGTGGCGACAGGAATTTCGACTTGTCTGAAGCTCCGTTCCGCCAGTAAAGAGTCGACGACCTCCAGAAACGATCGCAGCGAATTCAGCTCTTCTTCTTGCAATTTAACACGTTTTTCTAAGAAGGATTTCATATCAGCAAGTCGCTTCGTAAGCTGTTGGTCGGATGCGGTCATAAGTTCCACTGCAACAATTAGTCCTTCTTGAGGTTAATGAATCAACAGGAAGTTGCCCGAATAAACCTGGAAAAGTTATTGGGGCGAAGCGTGGTAAAGCTCGGAATCAATTTAAATAAGAAATAGACGTTCGTCTGATTCGCGCAACCATGGGTGAACGCTTTAACGCCACATCTGGTCCAGTCTCGAACATATAACAGGCATTTGAGAATAGCGCATGATTTTCTGGATGAGCAATCATGGTAGATGCGACTCACACTATTGCGAACATTTTCGCCGGCAAGTTTGATGGCACACATCTCGGGCTTCGAGGTTGGGTGCAGAATATTCGCGCGGGCGGCGGAATTCTATTCCTGCAATTCCGCGATGGGACAGGAATCATACAATGTACTTTGAAGAAGGACCAGATGGACCCGCAGGAATTCGAACATCTCCGCAACATTCCCATTGAGAGCACCGTCGAAATTTCAGGCCTAGTACGCAAAGACCCTCGTGCCCCGGGAGGATATGAAATTACAGGAGACAAAGTTTCTGTATTATACCAGGCTGAGGATGGATTTCCAATAGCCAAGAAATATCATGGGCCAGATTTCCTGCTTGACAACAGGCACCTTTGGATTCGTAACCCGAAAATGCAGACAATACTGCGCCTGCGCACGCGACTTCTCGCGGAATTTAGGAAATGGCTGGTGGACCACGAATACTTGGAGGTACAAATGCCGATTCTGGTGAACGCTGCAGTTGAAGGCGGGTCGACATTGTTCGAAGTAAAATATTTTGATCAAAAAGCCTACCTGACTCAGAGTTGGCAGCTTTATGCTGAAGCCATGATTTTTGGGGTCGGCAAGATATTCACGGTTGCACCATCATTTCGAGCCGAAAAATCGCGTACTAGGAGGCATTTGACTGAGTATTGGCACTTGGAGGTTGAGGAACCTTGGTTAAATTTGGACGGACTAATGCGGCTTGAAGAGGAACTTGTCTCCAATGCTGTGCAGCGTACACGCGAATTAATGCCTGAGGAACTGAAACTTGTCGGTAGAAATCCAGATGAACTAAAAAACGTGACACCACCTTTTCCGCGAATAACATATGGCGAAGCCGTCAAGTTAGTTCAAAAATCCAAACCTGACTTCAGGTGGGGCACCGACTTGGGATGGAAAGAAGAGAAAGTGCTCACGGAAAACTTCGACCGTCCGTTCTTCGTTACGCACTATCCGAAGGAGGTGAAAGCGTTCTATCACATGCCGGATCCAGATAACTCGGAAGTCACGCTCTCTGCAGATTTACTGGCTCCGGAAGGGTACGGGGAAATTACTGGTGGAGGCCAAAGGATACATGAATTACAGCAACTACTAGCCAGAATCAAGGAAGAAGGCCTAAAATTAGAAGATTACAACTGGTACGTCGACCTCAGAAGATATGGTACGGCTCCTCACTCAGGATTCGGTATGGGTGTTGAGAGGACACTGGCGTGGGTCTGCAAGCTAGAACACATTCGTGATGCAATACCATTTCCGCGTCTGATCAATCGGATCTTCCCTTAATTTCGCTGACTAGGGAAAATGCTTGAATCAAATCCTGCGAATAAGGAGAATGCGTCGCACAGATATCCCCTTCGCAATAAGATTAACGAATGTGGAAGGTTGGGGAATAACCAAAACTGATTTCGAGAGGATAATTCGTCTAGATCCAAGGGCTAGCTCCATCGCGTGTCTTGGAAAGAAACGCGTCGGTATGGTGACGACTACAAGTTATGGCAGGGAAATTGCTTGGATAGGTAACGTCGTAGTCAAAGAGTCGATTAGAGGGAAGCATATCGGACGAAGGCTGGTTGAACATGTTGTGGCTTACCTTCGAGGTTCGGGAATCCGCAAGATCACACTCTACTGCATGTGGAAGAATGTGCGATTCTATGAGAAACTTGGTTTCGTCAGAGATGTAAGATTCGTCAGATTACATCGTAAAGCCCAATTTAACCGGTCTGAGCGTGACCGAGATTTTGGGAATTTATCACTGCTACCTAGAATGCTTGCCGTGGACAAGAAAGCGTTTGGTGCAGATAGATCGGAGCTACTCCGTATGTTACTGACCGAGAATCGACATGGCGTAATTTTTGGTTCAGTCAACAAATCCTTTCTGGTGGTGAAGACGTATAACGACATGTCGGAATTCGGACCGTGGGTTGGAACGGCGTCGTTCGATGAGAACGATGGCAAATTGATCAAGCGCATAACAAACGAGTATGGAGGAAAACCGATCGAAGCCTCATGCTTGGCAAGTAATCGCAGGGTTCTGAATGGTCTGAAGAGAGAAGGATTTCGTGTGACGAATGTGGGTTATCGAATGTGCTATGTGAAGAAGCAAAAAATTGGGCGTGATCAAGTTAACTTCTTGCTTGGTTTCCTTGACAAGGGCTGAGAAGTAATCAGTTCGACGACGAGCTAATTATTGGCGTTAGCTCGGGGGCAGGTTTGCCCATTTTTCGATCAAGGGCGCCTCTAATGAATCCATAGTATGGTGGGGATGGCCTATTTGGTCTGGACTTGAATTCTGCATGGAATTGTGTTGCGACGTAGTAATATTTGCTTGGAAGCTCGAATATCTCCATTCGTGTTCCATCCATACTGCGACCGGAAAAGATACCTCCGTTGTTCATGATTTTGTCGACATAGAACGGATTGACCTCGTACCTATGTCTGTGCCGTTCCGATATCACTTCTTGGCCGTAGAGTTGGCTGGCTTTTGTCGCTGGAGAGAGCCGAATCTGATGCGCCCCCAGACGCATCGTTGCTCCTTTCAAATCAGTATCTCTTTGCTCAGGCATAAGATCAATAACAGGGTTGGGAGTGTTCGGTTCAATTTCAGTGCTGTTCGCTTTGTGAAAACCATTATGCCGTGCAAATTCTACTACGGCGAGTTGAAATCCGAAACAGATTCCTAACGTTGGAATGTCGTGCTCTCGCGCATAAGTTAGTGTTGCAATTTTCCCTTCAGCTCCTCTTGATCCAAACCCTCCGGGGACAAGAACGCCATCGAATTTGGAAAGCATAGAACAATCAGACGGCTTAGTTTCAAACTGTTCAGTTTCAATTATTTCGATGTCCACTCTACAGTCACATGCCCCGCCCGCGTGTCGCAACGCTTCGATAACACTAACGTATGAGTCTGCGAGTTCCGCGTATTTTCCACATACCGCAATGCTCACTGTCTGATTAGGTTTGACGAATCTGTGAACGATATCTTCCCAACCTGCCCACTCAGCTTTTCGATTGGGTAAGTTTAGACAGTCGGTTAGGAACTCTCCCATACCTTGCGAATTCAACTCCAAGGGTGCTTGGTAGATCGTTGAGAGGTCTGGTGAAGCGAAAACCCCTCGCTCTTCGATGTTGCAGAATAAGGCAATTTTCTTTTTGGGACCAGGCATCAGCGGACCAATTGTTCTTGCTACGACAAGATCAGGTTGGATACCGATTCTTCGAAGTTCTTGCACGCTGTGTTGAGTTGGTTTCGTTTTTTGTTCTCCGACCACGTCGAGTGCCGGAACAAGTGTGACGTGTGCGAACAATACATTCTTTTGGCCTTTCTCAAGCCTCATCTGTCTTGCTGCTTCTAAATACGGGAGACTTTCGATGTCTCCTACTGTTCCTCCGATTTCAACCAACAGCACATCGGGGTTTGTTTGCTTCGCTACGTTTTCTATCACAGTTTTGATTTGGTCAGTTATGTGAGGTATGATTTGCACGCATTGCCCCAGGAAGTCGCCATGGCGTTCCTTGTTAATGACGGTTAGATAGATTTGCCCGGTTGTGGTGTTGTGATCTCGGCTGAGGTTCAGGTCGAGGAATCGTTCATATGTCCCAAGATCCATATCGATTTCGCCTCCATCTTCTGTCACGAACACTTCGCCGTGAGCGATGGGATTCATAGTTCCAGCGTCAACGTTCAGATATGGATCAACTTTCATTATAGATATTCCAAAGCCTCTTATTTGTAGGAGTTTAGCGATTGACGCTGCCGTTATTCCTTTACCGATTCCCGACATGACGCCGCCGGTTATGAAAAGATACTTTGTGTCCGTCGGCATAACGGACCAAAATCAGTTGGTTAACTTAAAGTTTCTCCGATACACCTTAGCGATAAGTTTCCGTGAAGAATGAGGATCGGCTATTTTGGCATTTGACCTTTAAGTCGACGTATTTCTTGGTTGATTAAGTTCAACGCGACTTTTGCCGTGCTGACCGCTTGATCTAGTGATTGTGTGTTATCTGAACTCCAGATCTTACTAGCTCCCTGGGCTGCCTGCGCACCGAGCTGGGTCAGGTAGAGTGCTCCATTAACATCAAAAATCAACCCCGCACTCACCATTCCCTTTATGGTATCACCTTCGTGTGCTGTGAAATGAAGTTCAGAACGCGGTCTAGCAGTCTCTCGTGTGAGAGCTTTGGCATTGAGAAGTTTGATCATGGTGCTAGGGCCCGGAGGGACCGTGCCTCCGAATTCTGATTTGGCTGAATCTTCCAATTTGCGAAGTTGCTCTATTCGTGCGACAGCATCAGTGACAGTGGTCAGACTTCGTGTGATACTTAGAAAAGATTGAACGACTGGGCTCTGGGGATTCATTCTATACAGGGTAACAGCGCCTACGTGACGTGAGGGTGCAACTGCTCTCATTCGCTCAAGGTCGTTCCAAACCCTATAGAGCGTTGTTCGCCCGATTCCTGCCTTTTGAGCAATTTCGGTTTTCGTTAATTCGTCCTGCGGGCGTTCAGCCAAGACACTTAGTACTTTGAATTGTGGACTCTTCGATAGTACTTCCATGAAAGCTGTAGCTTCATCGGCTGCCATGTACTGTCGATATTCATAACAGCGACTAACGGTATATTAATGTTCGCATTACCACACATCAGAGTTTCATCCATATCGATAAGTTAGTGTCAATTATCCATCTTCGCATGCCCGACAACCAGCTTTCGGAGCTCAGTGGAAAAATCCTGCTGTCGTTATGGAGGTTGAATGGGATAGGCCCCAGGGGTATTCAGGAACAGATTCTGAAAGCAGATCTGAAAGTGGAATCAGAGCAATTTTTCCAGGAGACAGAGGTCCTCACTCGACTGGGGTTTCTGGATAAGTCGACTCTCGAAGGACAGACAACATTTTCGTTGACGTCTCTTGGATTGGCCATCCTCCGGCAGCTGGAGGAAGATAAGTTACATGAACTAGGATGATGCGCATCGGCTGTGAACCTTTTAATGTTCGAGGTGCAAATCAATCGAACTGGATGATGAATCCTTTAAGTGCAGAGCGCTCTCAGCCAGCGCTGTGATGTCATTCGACGGGCAGACTGAACAATTCTCTCCCGTCGATATCCGCGTCACATCGTCGTTCGTGAGTTCGTCAAAGCTTAAATTCACTTTGACTTCCCCATGCGTGGGATAATCTGTGGCTTGCACGGTAATCGTTGGCGGATTTTTCGGTGATGAGGGAAAAGGCAAGATAGTATCGCATCTTGCGTTGAAGGACAAGCCGTCAATCATCGCACGTGCAGGGGTCGGGCCGAATGCAGGGCATACAGTGGAATACCACGGAAAGCGTTATTCGTTGAGGCTACTGCCGAGTGGGTTCGTCTATGACAAAGCGAGGCTCCTGATCGGTTCTGGAGTCGCGGTTGACCCGAAAGTCATACTTCAGGAGGTAGAGTTAACGGAAACCAAATCACGATTTGGACTTGACTATCAGTGCGCCGTCATCGAGCAGAAGCATATTGATCAGGAATCTCAATCTGAGCATTTGAGCAAGACCGTGGGCTCTACCAAGAGCGGCGTCGGAGCATGCAACGCAGCAAGAGTTATGCGGACGGCGAAACTCGCTAGGGACATCCCGGAACTTTCACCGTATCTACGCGAGGTTGATGTTGAGGTTTATACCGCGCTGGAGAAGGGTGAGAACGTCATAATCGAGGGAACCCAGGGAACGTTCCTCTCACTTTATCACGGAACATATCCGTACTCCACTTCGAAGGATACTACTGCGTCCGCAGCCTGCGCCGATGTGGGGATTGGACCGACAGCCGTGACCGATGTCGTTGTTATTTTCAAGGCTTACGTTACTCGAGTCGGATCTGGTCCGTTGGTCGGGGAATTGCCGTCTGAGGAGACGCGTAAGAGAGGATGGCAAGAATTTGGAACAGTAACAGGTCGGGAGAGGAGGGCCGCGCCTTTCAACTTCGATCTGGCGAGGCGAGCGGTGCATCTTAATGGTGCCACCCAGATAGCAATCACGAAGCTCGATGTTGTGTTCCCTGCGTCGAAGGGGAGAAGGGAGTTCGGAGGTTTATCTGAACCAGCCAAGGAATTCATCGCCAATATTGAAAGAGAAGTTGGGGTTCCAGTAACGCTAGTTGGCACTGGACCTGCTGCCGATGACATAATTGACCGCAGAATAGGCGGCTAGTTATTTGAGCGACATTTACGATTACTCGTCGATAGTTTCAGGCATGGTCTCTTTCTTGCCTTTCTCTTCTGCTCCGTAGAGTTTGCGGAGGATAGTTACGGTTTTTCTTACGGAACCGTATGACTTGTCCGGCTGTTGTACGAGTGATTTCTGAGCTTCTTTGAGTAACTGTTCAGCGATTCCCAATTGATCTCCTCCTTGATCCTCATCCGTATTTGTAGGCTGATAATCTTCGTATCCTAATGTGGTGGCTATTCGGAACGCAACGTATTCAGTCTCCGCAGCTGCTTTCCACAACGTGAGCATGAAGGCGTGCTTATCGGAGCGAGTACTCTGCGCTTCCTTAACTAAGGCCTGCGCTTTCGCTATACTCTTTAGCAGCACTTGGTCCTGTTTGGATGATTGATTCAACTTCTTTTCACACTATTGATTTTCTTACTGAACCGTCACTGATTTCGCTAGATTTCTTGGAAAGTCTGGATTGTTCCCCATCTTGACTGACATGTAGTAAGCGAATAACTGGAGGGGGATTACGTACACGATGGGCGATAGAACAGATGGGATCCCATTCGGCAATTTGATTACTTCATCAGACAGGTTTACCACGTCCTTGTCCTGCTCGTCCACGAGAGCGATAATACGTGCGCCTCGCGCTTTCATCTCCATGATGTTTCCGATGATCTTCGTGTACGTTTCGTCTCTTGGCGCGATGAAGACAACTGGATAATCTTGTTCGACAACTGAAATGAACCCATGCTTGGATTCTCCAGCGGGGTAGGCGATAGCAGGTAGATAGGAAAGCTCAAGCAGTTTCAGTCGTCCTTCGAGTGCGGTTGCCACGTTAACGCCTCTTGCTAGAAAACAGAAACTGTTCTTATCGATGAATCTGTCCGCTATCTGGCTGATCCGAGTTTCCTGCAGCAGAGCTAGTGAGATTAAGTCGGGTAGTTTTGAAATCGCGGACTCAAGCCGTTCAACCTCTTTCTGTGTAATTACGTGTCGTTTTCGCGCCGACGCTATCGCTATCTGTATGAGTATTGTATATTGCGCGGTAAACGTTTTGGTTGCAGCTACTCCCATCTCTGGTCCTGAATTTTGACCAATGTAGACGTTCGCCAGTCTGGTAAGGCTAGAGCCCATGGTGTTAGTGATACCAAGGATTGTTGCCCCTCTGTCCTTGGCGCCTCTTACAGCGTTGAGGGTGTCGGCGGTTTCACCTGATTGACTAACTGCTAGAACAACTGTCTCGGAATCAATCAGTCCGCCGTACATGTCTATGAATTCTGATGCAACTACTGGCGTTACGGAGAGCATTGCCAACTTTGAGAAAGCATAAGCTGCTCCCATGCAAGCGTGATGCGATGTTCCACATGCGACTAAGAAGATTTTCTTTGCACGAATGAGTTCTCCGGCCATTAGATCGAGGAACATAGGATGGGTTCGGGCGACATTTCTTATGCTTAGCGGTTGTTCATGGATTTCCTTTAACATGAAATGCGCGTATCCGGTTTTGGCTGCAAGATCCACATTCCAGTCTACGGTAAATGGGGCGCGGATTATTTCGTCGCCGTTCTCAATTTTAAGTATGCGGATTTGATTTGACGTAACGACTGCCATCTCGTCGTCTTCTAGCAAGATGGCTTTGTTGGTTTTGGAGAGAAAAGCGGGGATATCTGATGCGCAGTAGTTCCCATCTTGGCCATTTCCTAGGACAAGAGGGCTTTCTCTTCTCACGCAAACAATTTTGTCGGGCTCAGCTGTCGAAATGATAGCAAGCGCGTATGCTCCCTGAAGTCTCTTTACGGCCGAACGAACTGATTCAACAAATCCACTTCCTGAACGAAGATTCGTTTCGATTAAGTGTGCGATGACTTCAGTGTCGGTCTTTGATCGGAGCTGATGTCCTGCCGCTTCAAGTTCTTCTCGTAGAGTGAGAAAATTTTCAATTATGCCGTTGTGAACTACTGCTACCGTGTTGTTGCAGTCAGTGTGCGGATGCGCGTTTTCTTTTGAGGGTGCGCCGTGAGTTGCCCACCTTGTGTGTCCTATCCCAATGAGTCCAGGGACCTTAGAGAGGTGAAGCTGCTCTTCTACTTCCGCTATTTTGCCCTTATCTTTCTTGATTATCAGTTCATCATTGAATATGGTAGCTTCGCCGACTGAGTCGTAGCCCCGGTACTCGAGTTTGGTTAAACAGTCATAGATTGCCGACCCAACGACTCCTTTCTTGAGTGCGACAGCTGATATTCCACACATTACGAATTCTATCCTTGAGATTATTATGTATTCGTGGTGAGCCTCGCTTTGACTCTCTCCGTTACTACTTTGGGATCGGCCAAGCCACGTACTTCTGCCATGACAGATCCCATTATAGAAGCGAATGCAGCTGTCCCCTTTTCTTCTACCAGCTTCTTGTTCTTAGATATATGGCGCTCTATTATGGTGTCCAGTTCGGTCTTGCTCATCATGCGAAGGCCGAGGGACTTTATTGCTTCCGCCAATGTTCCTTGTGGGTTTTTGGCTTGCCATTTCAATAGTTCCGGCATCGTTTCTTTGGCAACTTCGCCCTCGTTTACGAGCCTAAACATATTCTGGATCCTTTCATCGGGTACAGTACCGACCGGCACTCCCTCTCTTTCTAGGCTTTTGGAGGTTTCAGTCAGGAACGTGGCTACGAATGACGGTTGGACGTTTGCCGAGCTTGCGACAATCGTTTCGAAAA
>Ga0074044_10000412_pt1 | contig 42646 bp, 35 predicted proteins | sample BogForMeECP23OM1_FD_94443 | JGI IMG/M metagenome (GOLD analysis project Ga0074044, IMG submission 94443) | Bog forest soil microbial communities from Calvert Island, British Columbia, Canada - Bog Forest MetaG ECP23OM1 | ecosystem: Environmental > Terrestrial > Soil > Wetlands ...
ACCTCGAACCGAGCGTCTCGAGAACCCGACCGACCACCACCCGAGAGAATCACCGGAGATGGAAAGGCCTCTTACCAGAGACGCTCAAGCGGCTTGCCGATGCAATTGTTTGGCGTCGAAACTCACTCCTTTCTTCCAAATGGTTAAAGTGATCGCGGCAATCTTTCGTGCCAGGGTGAGACGGGCCATCGTCGGCCGCATTCCTTTTTCAACAAGAGCCGTATAGAAATCGTGCAGCGGTCCGGGCTGAGTGCTAGCCGAGAGAGCGGCACCTTTGAACAGATTCTTCAGATCGTGATTATGGTTATCATTCAGACCGCGCACGGTGATGCGCTCCCGGTTTCGTTGTACCTTCCCTCTGACATAGCGGTACTCGCCGCTGTCGTGCGTCTCGATTGCGAAACCACTGTAAGCCCACAGCTGGCGCTTGGTACGGAAACGGTGGGGTGTTTGCAGCAAGGCCACCAGCAAGGCGGCACGAATCGGACCGATCGAAGGAATCTGCCGCAGCCTTTTCACGGCATCATGTTTGCGGCTCTCTCGCAGCAGGTCGCGTCGCGCTTCCTGGCGCACCGGTTGGAGTAGATCCAGTTGCTGATACAACCGTTCCGCCCGCAGACGAACTCCGGGTTGCGGAATCTTCGCCAACCACTCAGCGCGATGCCGCGGGGCATAGACCGTGGTTCCGCTACAAGGAATGGCCCAGCTGTGGTACAGCGCTTTGATCCGACTCATCACTCGAGTGATATCTTTCGTGAGCGTCTGATAGCTACGACCCAACTCCTTTAAGGTACGCACCCCGTGTTCTTCGTGGTACACCGAATGGAGTTGGTTGCCGCGCAACAACTCGGCCAGCTTGCGCGCATCGATCCGGTCACTCTTGCTGCCGTCTTTCAGCAGCGCGTTCTTTCGCGGATCGCAGACCACAAGATGGGCGACGTGCGGCTTCAGCAGGTCATGTAACCAGGCGGCAGAAGTTCCCTCTTCCAAGGTTACCGATACCGTTCCGCGTAGCCCATGGAGGAACTCTAGAATCGTGTCCGCCTTCGTCTCCAGGATGCATTCCATGATCAGCTTGCCCTTGCCATCCATGACCGCAACCGAGATCGTTGCCTGGTGAACGTCCATGCCGATATACTTTTCTTGGTTCATAACGGCGCTCCTTTTGGTAAGTGGTGATCCGAACAATCACACCCTACCTCAAAGTGGGCGCCTTTTATATTGCGTGTAATGGGGATATTACGTCAGGTATCCGCGACTGCCGGTACTCCCGGAATCCCCTGGCCGGGGGATCATTTGAAAAAAGAATGCTTACGCTCGCGGGTCCATACTCACTTTCCGAATCGCGATTTCTCGAAGTGAGCCCTATTGACCAGACAGCACGTGGCCGACAATGAACCAATACTTGGGGGGACTTGGAGGCAATGAAATGATGGAACGGATTGCAGGGGCGTCTCCACGTGGCAATGCCAGGATTACCGGTGTGGTTTATTTGCTTTACTTTTTGACGGCAGTATCCGCCGACGTCTTCGTTGGCCGGAGCCGGCTGGTTGTCTATGACGCCGTCAACGTCATCGCGCACGCGCTCTACATCGCGGTGACGGTGCTCTTCTATTACATGTTTAAGCCGGTGAACAGGAGCCTCTCTTTACTCGCGGCGTTCTTCAGCCTCGCGGGATGCGCCAATGATGTTCTTCGCCTCTTGCATCTCGCTCCCTACAGAATCAACAGCACGGTATTTTTCGGGCCCTATTGCCTCCTGCTCGGTTACCTCATTTTCAGGTCGACCTTCCTGCCCCGAATTCTTGGCGTGCTGATGGCGTTTGCCGGTTTGGGTTGGCTGATCTTTCTGTCACCGCTCGCAAGCCATGTGTCCACTTACCTTGAGGTCCTCGGCTTCGTCGCGGAAGCATCGCTGATGCTATGGCTCCTCGTGCGGGGCGTGAATGTCCCGAAGGGCAACAGAAAGCAAGAGCTTGAAGAATTAACGGAGCGCAGCCAGCCAATGGGGAGTGTGACTGCACTGACGGACAGCCATTAGGAGAACGCAGATCAACAACATCCTTCCAGTGCACAGGTCATTGTGAACTGTCGAAATCAGGCGTGGCTGTTGCATCGATTTTCTCGGGTCGCTCAGACATTTTCTACCCCCTTTTGGCGTTTTTGACCAAAGAGCGACTTTTTCAACAGCCACGGGATATTTGCGCCAATTGGTTTCCGCGAGGTGCCGTGCACGAGTTCAGCCCACTACCGTGTGGGTGCTTCGGGGCTAAACGTTGCCAAAACAGGCTCCCGGTTCTTCGACGCACCTCGCGATGTTCGCACGAATCTCGGAGGCACTTTGAATCATCACTTATTAGCGTGATTCGCCTCTCCGTGAAATGTAAAACTTTTACAGGCTAGGCGAAAACAAGGAGCACATCATGCCTATCCCTCTGATCTGGGGCATAACTGTCGCCTTCGGTTTTCTTGCATGGAGCGTTTTCGCCGCGCAATACATTTGGCCGGCGATGAGTAAACGGGAACGCGCAGAGGCACTCAGGCCGATCCTCGTGCTGCACGGGTTCAGGTACATCGGTCTCGCAGTCTTGATCCCCGGCGTCGTTTCTCCACAATTGCCCGCCACTGCATTCGCTCGCGAACTCGCCTATGGTGATCTGGCAGCCGCGACCTTGGCCCTCATCGCGCTCGCCGCTCTCAGGACCAGATTGGCCGAACCTCTGGTCTGGATCTTCAACATTTTTGGGACTGCCGACCTGCTGAATGCGTTTTACCAGGGTAGCCACCTTTCCCTTGCGGATACGCCGGGATTGCTGGGCGCGGGTTATTTCATCCCAATCTTTGGGGTCCCTCTCCTCCTGGTCACCCATGTTCTTGCGTTCAGATTGCTCATGCGGAAAGAGGCCGCCGCGCCCTTGCGTCTTGTGCGCGGTGCAGCTTAAGTCGGACCGCGCATTGGTTTCGTGCGCTCAAAGAGGAGTCAGATGTTTTTCTCGTCGAACTTGATCACGTCAAGTCAAGAACTCCGATTGTGGCGCGGATGGTGAGCAGGACGGAATTTCTTACACCCGCGGCCGTGATGTCCGCCGCGTTTGACTAACTTGCGCTGTTCAGACCTCGGATTCAGTGCAGCAAATCAGCGCCCCATGGTGCGGGCATGACGCAGGACTCGCCAATGTTCCTCAATCTCCTCCAGAGTGCGGCCTTTGGTTTCCGGCACCAAGTAATAAGAGAAGATCCAGGCAGCGATCGCCATCACGCCGTAGAGCCAGAAGGTCCAGCTGGGCCCCAGCACTTGCACCAGCGACAGGAAAGTCAGAGAGACCACCAAATTCGACGCCCAGTTGCTGGTAGCGGCGGTGCCACTCGCCAGACCGCGAATTCTTAGCGGGTAGATTTCTGCAATCAGCAGCCAGAAGATCGGCCCCAGACTGATAGCAAACGAAGCTACGTACGCCATCAGCGTGATTACCGCCACCCAGGCTAGAGTCGTGCTCCGAATCGAAAGCTGGAACGCCAACCCCAGCACGCCGAGGCTGATGATCATCCCGACGATGCCAGTCAGCAGCAGCGGACGTCGCCCGACCCGCTCAATCAGCATCATGGAAACGACCGTCATGATGACGTTCACCAGGCCAACGCCGGCGGTCGCAAGAATCGCCCCGGAAGCGGACGAAATTCCTGCCGCCTGAATAATGTGGGGAGCGTAGTAAATGACGGTGTTGATGCCCGTCACCTGCTGAAAGACGGCCAACCCAACGCCGATGATCAGAGCGGGACGAACCGCAGGCAACAAAAGATCGGAAAACCTTCCGCGCTCACTCGCCACCGAAAGAGTGTTTTGGATGTCCTGAAACTCGGCTTCGATATCTGCGTTTCCACGAATTCGCCGCAGCACCTTGCGGGCGTCATCGGCACGTCCTCGCTCCAACAACCAGCGCGGGGTCTCTGGCAATGCAATCATGCCCAATCCCAGGAGCACGCCCGGTATCGCGGCCAGGCCCAGCATCCATCGCCAGCCCTCGCTGCCGGCAAACGCATAGTCCACGAGGTATGCACTCAGGATGCCGATGGTGATCGCCAGTTGGTAGAGTGACGCCTGCCAACCGCGTGCGTTCGCCGGCGAGATCTCCGAGATGTAGACGGGGACGACGGATGACAATCCAATCCCCAGCCCCACGATGAGCCGACCGGCAACCAGTATTGGCAGCGATCTGGCCAGGGCACAGACGATCGCCCCGGCAATGAAAATAAGGGACGTGATGAACAGCGTGAGCCGTCGTCCCAGCCAATCCGCGATGCGGCCACCACTGAGCGCGCCCACTGCGGCCCCCAGTAACACGACGGCTACCACAAGTTCAGTCGGAAACAAGGACAAGGCAAACTGTTTTGTGATGAAGAGAACTGCACCGGAGATCACGCCGGTGTCGTATCCGAACAGTAGTCCGCCCAGTGCGGCAAAGACAGCCGCAACGTAAACGAATCCGCTGCTCGTTCCCAGTGTTCCCGCCTGGCTAGTCCGCAGTTCCGCTTCAGCTCGCGGCGATTCCATCGCTGCAATGTATCAAATGCTGAACCCTAGCTACCAGACTCATAACGTGGCCACCGAGTCGAAGGACCCCAACTCCCTTCTAAGTCTCTATAAGAAAGTTCTCGCGTTGCGGCATACAAACGAAGCGTTGCTTGAGGGGAGCTACACTGCGCTCAATGAGGACGATCCCAACGTGATGTCCTACCTGCGCAGCTACAAGGGAAAAGCCGTGCTGGTGGCGCTGAACATGTCGGCTTCACCGCAAAAAGCTGTCTTCGATCTTTCCCGGCAGGGATTCGGCCGGGCTCTGGTGAAAATCCTGATTTCGTCCGAATCATCAGCAAAGGGCAATGAAGTGACTCTCGAGCCCTTCGGACTGCTGATCGCGAGCGTAAATCAGTGAGGTAAGTTCAGGACGCCTTGCCCTCAGGCCCCTAACCTGCGTATTGTTACGAAGTGAAATTTCCGCGATCTAGTGGAATTCTGCTGCACTTTACGTCCCTGCCCGGACACTTCGGGATCGGTGACTTTGGCCCTTGCGCCTACGAGTTCGCCGACTTCCTCTCAGCCGCCGGACAGAAGTTGTGGCAGGTGCTGCCGCTGAATCCCACCGGATACGGCGATTCTCCGTACCAGTGCTTCTCCGCCTTTGCCGGCAACCCGATGTTGCTCAGTCTGGAACGCTTGCGCGACCGGGGCTTACTGCAAGAATCAGACCTGGCTTTAGCGGCCCGGTTTCCTGAAGACTTCGTCGACTATGGGCCGGTGATCGAATTCAAGATGGCAGCCTTGCGCCGGGCGGCGCAGGTTTTCTTTGCCGACGGTTCGCGCGCCGACCGTGCGGCCTTCGACCGCTTTTGCGAGAGTGCCGGTGCGTGGCTCGACGACTACGCGCTGTTCATGGCCTGCAAAGATGCACACCACGGCGTCATGTGGGCCTCATGGGAGGCGCCGATACGCAGGCGAGAGCCGCAGGCGGTGAACGAGTGGTCGAAAAAATTGGGGCCGGAACTGAAGGTCTTTAAATATTGGCAGTTTGAATTCTTCCAACAATGGGAGCGTCTCAAGACCTATTGCCAGCAGCGCGGCATTCGGTTTATGGGTGACGTTCCGATCTATGTTGCGCATGACAGCGCGGACGTGTGGGCTCATCCCGATCTGTTTTATCTCGACGACCTGGGCCGCCCGACCGTAGTCTCGGGCGTGCCGCCGGATTATTTCAGCGCCACCGGCCAACTTTGGGGGAATCCGATTTATCGCTGGGACGTGCTTGCAGCTGGAGGATACAAGTGGTGGATCGAGCGCTTCCGCGCCTCGCTCGCGCTTTTCGATATGATGCGCCTCGATCATTTCCGCGGCTTTGAAGCCTACTGGGAGGTTCCTGCCAGCGAAACGACAGCCGTAAACGGGCGTTGGGTCAAAGGGCCGGGAGAAGATTTCTTGTCGGCGCTGCAGAATGCATTTGGCGGACTGCCGATCGTCGCGGAGAACCTGGGCGTGATCACGCCGCCGGTGGAGAAATTGCGGCAACAGTTCGGCCTGCCGGGGATGAGCCTTTTGCAGTTCGCGTTTGGCACCGATCCGCAAGGTCCCTCGTTTCGTCCGCATAACTACAGTCGCGAACTGGTCGCCTACACCGGGGGACACGACAATGACACGACGGTGGGCTGGTGGTCGAGTACGGGCGCCGGCGACAGCACGCGCACTGTGGAAGATGTCCGCAAAGAGCACGAGTTCGCTCGCGCCTATCTCAACTTCAAACCCGAGGACGATTCTGAAATCAACTGGATCATGATGCGGGCAGTGCTAGCGTCGGTTGCCGATGTTGCGATTGTCCCGTTGCAAGATGTGCTGGGTCTGGGCGGCGAGGCGCGCATGAATCTTCCCGGCCGGGTCAGCGGAAACTGGAAGTGGCGTTATCGTCCGGGCTCATTAAACAGCGAATTGAGCGCGAGATTGCGAAGCTTGGTCACGCTGTACGATCGTTGAGAAAAGCAGGGACAAGAAAAAGCGCACCACGCACCTTCTGGCAGATTTGTCACCGGTTAGTCCACGTGCTCGCCCACCTCGAACCCCTCTTCGGACGCGGGTAGCACGTCGCGTTCGCCCGCGATCCACACATATAAGGTGGGCAGCAAGAAGACGCTCATAATGAGGGCGGCGATGAGGCCTCCGACGATTACGATCGCGAACGGACGCTGCGAGTCGGAACCAATGGCGTGCGAGAGAGCGGCGGGCAGTAGTCCCAGAGTTGCCACCAGCATGGTCATCATGATGGGGCGCAGTCTCAAAACAGCGCCCTCAACAGCGGCCTCCTCGATGGTATAGCGCCGTGCTCGCAGCTGATTGATGTATTCCAGCATGATGACTCCGGTTTGTACGGACACGCCGAATAGCGCCAGGAAACCCACGCCGGAGGAGACACTAAAGTTGGTGCCGGTGAACCAAAGAGCAAGCAGACCGCCAATAGGTGCGATAGCAACCGTCACCATAATCAGCAGCGCCCATTTGAAGGATTTGAACATGGTGTAAAGGATGATGAAAATAATGAGGATGGTAATAGGGAGCACGATCAGCAGGCGCGCGTTGGCTCTCTTCTGGCTCTTGTATTCGCCTTCCCAATCAATACTGTATCCGGTGGGCAGTTTGACCTGTTCGTTCACCTTCTCGATCGCCTCTTCCACCGTGCTGCCGAGGTCGCGGCCGCGGACACTATACTTGATGGCAACATAGCGCCGATTGCCCTCGCGATAGACTTCCGAAGCGCCATCCGTCTCGCTGATCTTACAGAGTTGCGCGAGCGATACCCGTTCCCCACTGGGGGCCAGCAGACGAATATTCTCGATGGCTTCCTTCGTGTTCCGGTATTGCGGGAGATAGCGCATCACGAGGTCATATCGCGCTTCGCCCTTGAGTACCTGGGTGAGCGCGTTGCCGCCAACCGCGGTCTGCACCGCATCCTGCACATCGGAGACATTGATCTGGTAACGGGCGGCCGCCTCGCGGTCCACAGTCACGTTCAGGTTGGGCTGGCCGAGCACACGAAAAACTCCGAGGTCCTCAATGCCGTGGATTTTTCGCATGATGCCGACGATTTCGTCGCTCTTCTGCTCCAGAACTTTCAAATCATCGCCGTAGATCTTCGTGGCCAGCGCGCCTTTCACTCCGCTGACGGCTTCTTCCATATTGTCTTCGATGGGCTGAGAAAAACCCCAGACGACGCCGGGGATTTTATCGAGTTCGCGTTGCATGGCGGCGATCAATTGGTCTTTGTTTTGGTGAAAGACAGGCCGCCACTCTTCTTTCGGCTTCAGGTCCACGAAGTACTCCGTGTTAAAGAAGCCGGTGTTATCCGTTCCGTCATCGGGACGCCCCACTTGGCTGGTGCATTGCGGCACTTCAGGAAAAGAGCAAAGCACGATTCGCGCCTGGTTCGCGACCCGGATGCCCTCGTCTGGTCCAGTGCTGGGCGCAAGCGTGCCGCGAACCCAGAGTGCACCTTCATCCAAGTGGGGCAGAAATTCGGAACCGATGATGCCGCTGAAGGCGAGGTAATTCCCAAAGGCCACCAGAAGCACGCACACACCGACCGTGATCAAACGATGGCGGATCGCCCAGCGCAGGCCGTCGCGGTATCGTTCGCTCACATAGGTCATGATCGGGTTACGCCATTCGTGGGCCCCTTTGGCGAACGCGAAACTGGCGAGCACGGGTGCAACCAGGATCGAGAAGAGCAGCGCCCCCAGCAGCGCGAAGGCTACGGTCCAAGCCATGGGGTGGAAGAGCCTGCCTTCGACACGTTGCAGCGTAAAGATCGGCAAGAAAGCGGTAATGGTGATGACAATGGCGTAGAATACGGGACGCTGTACTTCATGCGAGGCAAAGCTGATTCGTTCGGTGGAGGTCTTGATCCCATCGGTGTGGCTTAAATGGCGCACAATGTTTTCGATCAACACGATGGCGCCTTCCACGATTACACCGAAGTCCAGTGCGCCAAGGGACAGCAGATTGGCTGGAATGCCCCTCAAGTCCAGACAAATGGACGCAAACAGGAGGGCAAACGGGATGGTTGCGGCGACGATGAGAGCGCCTCGAATATTACCCAGAAATAGAAGCAGAACGACCGACACCAGGACCATGCCTTCGGTGAGGTTGTGAAGGACGGTGTGGGTCGTGTAGTGAACCAGATCACTGCGATCGAGGAAAGGGACGATCTTCACTCCCGGAGGCAAGATGTGATCGTTGAGTTCTTCTACTTTTCTGTGAATGTTCGCGAGCGCCTTCTCGCCCGTTGCGCCTTTGCGCAACAGCACGATGCCTGAGACCACATCATCGTTATCGATGATCTTCCCGTCCTCGCGGTGAAGCGCTCGCGCAAACTGGCCGAGCCGAATCTTGGGACCTTGCGAAACGACCGCAATATCCTTCACGCGGAGCGGCGTACCATTCCTGGTCATGATGACCGTGCGCTCGATGTCCTGGGCACGGTCGACCAATCCGACAGAGCGGACGTTGATCTGCTGCAGGCCTTCCTGGATGAAGCTTCCGCCGGCGTTGACGTTGTTGTTTGTGAGTTGCTGTTCGACCTGGGCCAGGCTCAGGCCATACGCGACCAGTTTGTTGGGGTCAACGCGTACCTGGTATTCGCGGGTGGGGCCGCCGAAACTGGCGACGTCGACAATGTTGGGCACAGATTTGAAGCTTTTTTCGACGACCCAGTCTTCGAGGGACTTCAGCTCCATGGGGTCATAGGCCGGATTGGTGCTGTGCAAAGTGAAGAAATAGATCTGGCCGACCGGGCTCCAGTCCGTGCCCATTTGTGGGTTGACCCCCGGCGGCAGGGTAACTTGGCTCAGGCGCTCCAGCACCCGCTCCCGGTTCCAGTCGTTGTCCGATTCTTCGTCGAAAATCAGCTTCAGGTCCGAGAGCCCGAAGAGCGAAAACGAACGCAGATGCACCACATGCGGGATGCCGTTCATGACGATTTCGAGTGGAATCGTGACCTGCTGTTCGATTTGTTCCGCCGAAATTCCCGGCCATTGCGTGATGATCTCGACGTAGTTGTCAGCTACGTCGGGATAAGCCTCGATGGGAAGATCATGGAACGCGACAATGCCGCCGGCAAAAAGTATCAGCGCAAAGGCCAACACCAGCAGGCGGTTGTCGAGAGCAAAATCAACGACTCGGCGAATCATTTATTGCTCCACCTATTGCTCCACCGTGTTTTGCAGCACCAAGGCGTTCGAAACCACTTGATCTCCGGGCTTAATACCTGAGACGACTTCTTGCATGTTTCCCGGAAGCATGTTTCCCGTAACCACCTCCAGGCGTTTGAAATGCCCTGCGGCCTTTGTATTTGGAACTGGGGTGTAAACCCACTCGCGATCATGCAAGTGCAGAATGGCGGCGGCGGGAACGGCAACGTGTGTTTCGGGTTGTTTGCCGTAGAAGGTCGCAGTGACGAACATTCCCACGCGCATCATTCCGGGGTTGGCAACTTCAAGCCGAACCTTCGCAGTGCGGATATTGGGATCGAGAACCGGCAGGATGTTGTCGATCCGGGCTTTGAAGACCCGATTGGGGTAGGCATTTAGGCGGATATCCGCGTACTCACCGGCGTGCACGGCGTCGAGATCATTTTCGTAAACATCGCAGATGATCCAGACATAGGAAAGATCAGAGATGGTGTAGGGATTGGGGGAGCCCAATCCTTGCACGCCCGACGCGTTGGTAACTTGCTGGTCGGTGATCACGCCCGATATGGGAGCGAAGATGTCGACGATTCCCGATGGATGATCCTTGTCAATGCCGAGGAGCCGCAACTGTTCGGTGGCGGCATCCAAACCGGCTTTAGCGTCTTGTGCTGTGTTTTCGGCTTGTTCAAGCGCGCTTTTGGCGACGGCGCCTTTATCGTAAAGAATCTGCTGCCGTTCGAGCTGCTGTCGCGCCAGCAGTTCGTCGTTCACGGCCTTGCGATACACCTGGTATGCTCCGGAAACATCGTTACTCTGAACTCTCAGCAACAACTGGCCCTTCTTCACGGTGTCGCCCAGCCTGGCCTTAATTTCCACAACTCGTCCGGCGGCTAGCGAGATCACGGGCACGGCGCGAGCGATATCGGGCTGCACCACGCCGGTAACATTGAGGGCCGGCGCCGCTTTGTGCTCAACCGCCGTCACCAGTGGGAACTGTTCGGGGTGGTCGACTTTGAAGTTGTTGGCATCCAGGTCGGGCTCGACGGTTGCCGCAGGCGGTGCCTCGGCCTTGGGATCGGCTTTATTCTCGCCGCAACCGGCGAGGAAACAAGCAAAAGCCAGACACAGCGCCGCCCCGGCTAAGGATTCGAAGCATCGGTTTTTCATTGAATCACCTCCCGGCCCACCGCCATATTTAATTGAGCCGCAGCCGTCAAATAGGAGCCAACCAGGTTCACGTAGTTCAATTGCACGCTGCGATACTCCGCCTGGGCGTTTAGGAAATCCAGCAACGATGCCCCACCGTGCTGGTAGGAGAACGTGATCGTGTCCCGCACCCGCACCGATTGCTGCAGGTACTTAGCCTTGTAAGGCCGCAGTAGGACCAGGTTGCTGTCCACCGTGGCGTAGCTGGAATCGACGTCACTGAGCACTTGTGCTTCGGCGGCGTCGCGCAATCTTTCATTGCGTGTGATATCGAGCTTAGTGCGCAGCTTCTCTCCCTGATTGCGGTCGAAGATGCGCAATGGGATGCTGACACTGACGCCGACCGTGTTTATGGCAAACGGGTTATTGGTGGAGGAGTTGTGCGTATACCACGCGCTCAAGGTCGGATCGGTTGATCCGTTGGCCACTTCGAGTTTGTGATCGGTTTGGGCTTTGTCCACGGCCTCGACGGCCGCCCTCAGGTCCGGCCTCGTGTCCATAGCGATCTTCCGGAACTCATCGCGGGGCATGAGTTGGTCGCTGAAATCGTATGGCCCAATTACGTCAAACTGATCCAGAGGCGCTCGGGAATTCAGGAGAGTGAGCAATTGGATCTTTGCGGTTTCCAGGTTCTCCTCGGCAGCCTGCAAATCCGATTCATACTGGACCCGTTGCAGTTCCAGCCGGTCGAGATCGATTTGCGCAATGTCGCCGGCATTGAAGCGATCCCTGCTGATATCGAGCACGTGGTCGTAGTAGACCAGGTTGTCCTTCGCCAGCTGCAGCACCACTTTCGCCTGCAGAGTTGACACAAACGCGCCGCGCAAGCTGAAGAGCAGAGTTCTCTCCAGATCGGCATGAGTCGACTCGGCAATCAGGGTTCCCTTTTTTGCACTCTCCAGGCGTAATTCCCGTTTGTGCCGCCGTTCGTGCAGATAGCTGATGCCCGGCGACTCAAAAGTGCCTGCGAACGGTCGCCAGACGCCCCTATCTGGAACGATTTGGGTCCCATCCGCCGTCAGAGTGAACTCTGGATTGGGACGCAGAAACGCCGTGATCTCCTGCGCCTTCGATTCGTCAATACTCAGCTTGTCGGCCAGCAGCGTCGGGTTGTTCATTTCGAAGCGGTCTTTCACGTTCTCCCAAGTCAGGCTTTGGGCGAACTGCGGGGCCAGCGGCTGCGCTGGCTGCTGTGCGGACGAGGCCGTAGCAACTCCTAGAACCAGAAGACGCCAGAAACATCGCTGGATTTTCATGCGCATCCAGTAACTCCGTCATAGCCTCGGATTTTCCGAAGGCTTGGTTGATATGTGGCCTGCTGTCTCCGTGGGGCGCCCGCCATCTGATGAACGCGGGCTCCCATGGGTATGTGGGCTCCCTCCTGAGAATTTCGTAATAATGAGGGAAGCCGCCGTCAATTCTTGGATGCTACGCATCGGCGATGTAGCCAGTTACGCGAGGCGGGAGCACGGAGGAGCACGGCTGGCGCGGAGAGTCGAGGGAGCCACGGGCACCGAAAGAGGAACCGTGAAAAGTTCCCACCGGCCCTCGCCGATGGGTCCGAGCGAGACCGTGGTTGCGACAACAGCGGGCAGATTCTGCCAGGGGCTGTACCAGACAGAGGCCTTTTCCACCACCGCCTGGCAGACACCGCGTTTGCCAGGCGAAGACTCTTCCATCTCGGCGCGCATGGCGTGCAAGTCGTCGCTGGCCGAGATCACCGGGAAGAGCAGAACGAGTGCGCAGCCGAGAACACAGAGGAAAACGAGCGGAGAAGGCGCGGGACTTTTTGCTCGACCATTCAGGCTAGGCGAAGCATTCCGTTGCCGCCACAGCAAACAGGCGGGCACCAGTAGCGACAGCCAACAGAGATTAAGAAAAAGCTCCATACCAAATGCCGAGGTCTCCTGGAGGAGACTGCACCAGCGTAACCCGGCCAACTGCCTCAAGATAATCAGGATAGCACAGGGACGGCAAGTGACTTGCGTACCCGGCATGGGCGGGCAAGACCCCCTACGGTCCCTGCAAGACCTGCAGAGCTTGAGGTGATTGGAGCCGCTGGCGAAGGATGACTTTCCGTTTTGGGATCTCGGCAATGGCGTCGGCGTGGATCACGTAGGCGCCGAAGGGCAGCGTGTTGCCAAAGGAAATCTCAACATTGGTAGAACCGGCCTTGAGCGGGAAATGCTCATAGCCGATTGCGGTTGCTCGCCCGTTGTCGGCGACGGCCACGATGATTACCGTCAGATCGAAGGTGTCATGGGTGCCATTGGAGACCAGGACGGAGCCGTCAATACGGTTGTCGCGGACCTTGGGGGATCGAAGCCATTCGAGCAACAGAGACGCCGTGACCACTATCCGGAAGTCTTTGTTAATGGTGTGGGCGGGATGGCCGGAGTCTTCGACTTTCAAGGTCACCGCGAAGTCTCCCGGTGTGGTGGGGCGTCCACCAAGGAGGCCTTCTGTGGTGAGGGTGATTCCATCGGGAAGATCGCCACTGGCTACGCTCCAGACGTAGGGCGGAGCGCCGCCGCTGGCATGAAGAAGAACGTGGAATTCCACGCCCGCTTCGATTGTGGGCAAAGGTTCCTCCACCACGGCCAGCGGGGCCTGCGCGGCGAGCAGACTGGAGAAACAAATCAGGATCGCAACGAGCTTAACGATTTGGTTGAAATTCATTTCGCTTCGTTTGATTTTACGCTGGGCACGGCGTAAAAGAACTGCAATATGTCTTATCATGTGTCGCACGTGGTGTTCGGCCTTTTACTCGTCTGCTCGCTCGTCTGCTGGATGAGCGGGGACGGTCGGGCGCAGGCTCCAGCTTCATCCAAGCAGAAAACGAATAACGCCGAGGAGGCTGCGGTCTTCGATCGAATCTTAAATCGTGTCCACTTTGAAAACGACGGAACCGAAGTGAGCGAGACCGAGGCTGTGGTCCGGATACAGAGCCAGGCGGGCGTGGAAGAATTCGGGCAACTGGTTTTTGGATACTCATCGGCGACCGAGAAGCTGGAGGTCGAGTACGTCCGGGTACGTAAGCCGGATGGGCAGGTGGTGGTGACGCCGGAGTCGACCGCGCAGGATTTCGCTCCCGACGTGCTGAAGGAAGCTCCGATGTACAGCGACTACCGGCAGCGGCATATCTCTGTGGCCGCGCTGCAGCCGGGTGATACGTTGGAATATCGCACAGTAACGCGGGTTCTCACTCCGCTGGCGGCAGGAAACTTCTGGTACGAATACACATTTCCAAAGGGCGTGGCGGTCAACGAGAACCGGCTGGAGCTCGACATCCCGAAGGGGCGCGAAGTGAAACTCAAGACGCCCACGCAGCAGCCAGAGATTAAAGACACCGGCGACCGGCGCGTCTATACCTGGGTGGTGAAGGACATCCAGCCGGAACGCGACAAAGATAGAAATAAGGATGGGGACGAGGAGACAGGTCCGGATGTCCAGTTGACGACTTTCACCGACTGGAAGCAGGTCGCGCAATGGTACGCCAAGCTGCAGGGCGAGCGCATGACGGCGGACGACAGCGTGCGAAAAAAAGCCGAGGAGCTCACCAAGGGAGCCGGCACCCCCACGGAAAAGGCTCGGCGCCTCTATGATTTCGTGGCGCGCAATGTGCGTTACGTGAGCATTTCGCTTGGAATCGGGCGCTATCAGCCGCACTCGGCCTCGGACGTTCTGCAGAATGGTTACGGCGACTGTAAGGACAAACACACGTTGTTTTCCGCACTGCTGCGGGCGGAAGGAATTCAGAGTTATCCGGTGCTGATCGACAGCTCGCGCAAACTGGATGCGGACGTTCCCTCACCGGCACAGTTCGATCACGTGATCACGGCGGCTCGATTGGGGACGGGAACGGAGCTGACTTGGCTCGATACGACTCCGGAAGTGACCCCTTTCGGGCTGATTCTTTATCAGTTGCGAAACAAACAGGCAGTTCTGGCGTCAGAGGACAGCGAGGGAGGCTTGCAGCGGACGCCGGCGGATTCGCCGATCAAGACCTTCATGCACTTTACGCTTGACGGCAAGTTCACCGAGTTCGGCGCGCTCGATGCGACGCTTGAGATCACGGCTCAGGGAGACCGCGACTGGCCGATGCGCGCGGGCTTTCGAAGAGTTCCGGAGGCGCAGTGGAAGGACTTTGTTCGAGCGCTCTCTGCGAATTGGGGCTTGGCGGGTGACGTCGATGACGTTCGGCTCGATTCCGTGGAGGATACGAGCAAACCTTTCCATCTGAAGTATCACCTGCATCAGGACCAGTATTTTGTAGTGCCGTCGACGAGTGTGGATTTTCGCCCGATCCCGCCGCTGGGGCTGCCTGCGATTCGAACGTCGGAAAAAAATAAGGAGCCCCTGGACATCGGTCCCGCGGGTGAAATGGACTACCGGGTCCACTTGCAGATTCCCTCTAACTACACGGTGCGCACGCCGACCGCGGTGAAAATGTCGCGAGACTATGGCGACTATTCATCGGCGTACTCGCTGGTCGTTTCCGAGAACAAGGGAATTTTGGAAGGCGAGCGCAAACTTGCCGTGAAGGTGAACGAGCTGGCGGCGGCGCGGCGCGCGGATTACGAATCGTTCCGCAATGCAGCGCACAGCGATGCAGACCAGCTTTTGTCGTGCACGATTTTGACGCCGTCGGGACAAGGGGCGCTGGCGGCGGCTTCGAAAATGGAAGGTACTCCGGCGGAGTTGCATAAAGCGGGAGTAAAAGCACTGCAGAGCAAGGATTACCGCACAGCGATTGACCTGCTGAAGAGCGCAGTGGACGCGGATGCGGGATCGGCGAATCCGGGTATGCCGAATCCTAGTTTGAAAGACGGGTGGTACGACCTGGGACTGGCCTATGCCGGAGCCAACCATCATGCGGAGGCAATCGCGGCGTTCCGCAAGCAGGTCGAGCTCGATCCGAATCACAAGCACGCGAACGGCGACCTGGCGATGGAACTCCAGCAAACCGGTAAGACCGACGAGGCGATTGCGGCCTATCGCAAGCAACTGGAGATGGCTCCTTACGAAAAAATAACGCTCAAGAATCTTGGCTTGTTGCTGGCACAGGTGGGGCGGGATGCCGATGCGCGCAAGGAACTGGAAGCGGCCGCCGCGCTGCCGCCGGATGATCCGGAAACGAAGATGGCGTTGGCCCAGGTGTATGAGCGATTGGGAGAGAAATCGCAGGCGCAAGAATTGATGAAGGGGTTGACCGGCAGTGCGGGAGGGGATTCGGGTCAGGATATTTTCGCGGCTGCGCTAACCAACGACGTTGATCCGACGCAGACCGAGAACGACGCGCAGCAGGTTTTATACGACATCGGAGGACAGTTCGACTCGGGCGAACTGGACCGACTGGGACCGTCGGCGTTTTCGTCGATGCGCCTGGTGGCGTTGGCGTGGGCGCGGATGGGATGGGCAAAATTTCAGCGCGGCGAGAATCTGACAGCTATGCAGTTTCTAACGTCGGCGTGGCTCTTGAGCCAGTCGGGTACAGTTGCTAACCGGCTGGGGCAGGTGCTCGAAAAGCAAGGTCAGCCGGAGAAAGCGCGGCATATGTACGCGCTGGCCGCGGCGGCGAGTGGAAGCGACATGCAAGATTCGCGGGCGCGGTTGGCGAAACTGGCCGGAGATCCGAGCGCCGCGGAGAAAGATCTCGCGCAGGCGCCGGGGGAGTTGGTGCAGGCACGCACAGTGAAGCTCGGGCCGATCACAAGCAAGTCAGTCTCGGCGCGGTTCAACCTCGTGTTCGACAGTTCGCCTCGTCCGGAACGCACCGAATTTGTCGACGGCGACGAAAGCCTTCGTTCAGCGGCCGAGCAACTGCGGCAGAAGGATTTTCCCGTGCGATTTCCGGATGTGTCGTCGGTGAAAATTGTTCGCCGCGGGCTGATGAGCTGCGGCGGTTCAGGGTGCAGCATCGAACTGCTGGCCATCGATAAGGAATCTTCTGCGGGAAGCGCCCCGGCAAGTAATCGTCCCTAAAGACGGCTCGCCGCGTTCCTCCTTCATCCATCAATTTCAATTCGCATGTGCCGTTGGCTGCGTGCGGCGTCCCCTCGACGCATCCGCATGGACTCCGATAATCTAGTGAGTCTTGTGAGGAGGTCCTGCCCATGCGGGAGGCGGTCGAACGACTGTGGCCGGAAATTCAGTGGATCAGCGATGCCAAGCTTCGGGAGCAGGTAACGCAAACTTGGATCAAGGCGCTAGAGCGCAGTCCGCTGAAGCCGGATGACCTGAATCGGATTCCATTTACTCTGCTGGTTCCAAATTGTCCGATCACATTTATGGAACACAAGCGTTGCGTGGTGCATATCGCGCGCGACAGTGCAAAAGCGATGACGGGCTTCATGGGTCGAGCCCTGCCGATCGACGCGGACGTGGTGATTGCAGGCGCGATCCTGGCGGACGTCGGCAAACTGCTGGAGTATGAGATCGGTCCGGACGGGAAAAGCCGGCAAAGTGAGCGCGGAGAAGCATTGCGGCATCCTTTTACCGGAGTCGCGCTGGCGATGGAGTGCGGCGTGCCCGATGCCGTGTGCCACATCATCGCCGCGCACGCCGGCGAAGGCGATCTGGTGAAGCGCACGACCGAAGCGTTCATTGTGCACCACGCCGATTTCATGGCGTTTCTGCCGTTTAAGAATCCGAGGAATGTGAAAGTGAAGTGAGGTCTCAGGTGTTAGGTCTCGGGTTTACTAACGGCTGAGAGCTGATAGCTGACAGCCGCAATTCATAGAGGAGATGTCCTTGGCGACACAACAAACTACCAGCAAAGAAACCATCACCGCGACCATGTCCCGCTGGGCGGCGGGGCTTGAATACAAACACCTCTCGCAGGACGCGGTGTACCAAGCCAAGCGCTTTCTGCTCGATTCGGTGGGCTGCGCCCTCGGCGGATATCGGCAGCACGACGTGATCATTGCGCTCGAAGTGCTGAACGAGATTGCCGGGCGCGGGCCGTCGACCGTGATCGGCACCGGCCAGAAGATGGACGCGGTCTCGGCGTCGCTGGCGAATGCGCTGATGATCCGCTGCATGGATTACAACGACATTTACTGGAAGCAGGATCCGTCGCATCCCTCTGATATTTTCCCGGCGGCGATGGCGTGTTGTGAGCGCGCCAAAAGCGATGGCAAAGAACTGATTGTTGGATTTGTGTTGGGCCATGAGTTCGAAATGCGCTTGTGCGAGGCGGCGTTTCCGGGGATCCGCGAGCGCGGCTGGCATCATGCGACGCTGACGGCGTTTGTCTCGCCGATCGTGGCGGGACGCATGCTGCATTTGAGTTGGGAACAGATTCAGCATGCCATCGGAATTTCCGCGTCGCGGCATTGCACCATGGGCGCGGTGACTGCGGGGAAGCTGACGATGATGAAGAACACTGTCGATCCGCTGGCCACGCAGAGCGGCGTGCTGGCGGCGCTGCTGGCCGAGAAAGGCTACAGCGGCCCCGAGCACGTGATCGACGGTAAAGAAGGATTGGTGCACTGCTACGGTCCGGAGTGGAAGCAGAATGTGCTGACCGACGGACTCGGCCAGTCGTGGCGCATCACGCAGTGCGGGATGAAGTTCTTTCCGACTGAGGCACTGACGCACGCTCCGATTTCGGCGGTGCTTGACCTGGTCAAGAGCAACGACTTGCGCCCGGAGCAAGTCGAGAAGATTCAGATCCGGTCGCTGGCGCGAGCGGCCGACATTCTTTCGGACCCAAGCAAATACGATCCTCATACCAAGGAGACGGCGGACCACTCGCTGCCCTACGTAGTTGCAGCGGCGCTGGTCGACCGGCAAGTGACGCCGGCGCAATTCGAGATGAAGAAGATCATGGACCCGACGATTCGGGCGCAGCTGAAGAAAGTGGAAGTTGTGGCGGATCCTGAGATCGAGAAGGTTTTCCCGGCACTGCAGCGAGTGATTGTGAACATCACAACGACCGACGGACAGAAATTCTCGAAGCAACTCGATTATCCAAAGGGTGATCCGCGAAATCCGCTGAGCGATGCGGAGGTCGAGGAGAAATTCCGGGCGCTGGCGGAGGGCGTGCTTTCAGCGAAGGCGCAGGACAAGCTGATTGACGCGATTTGGAATTTGGAGAAGTGCACGTCGGTCGCGAAACTGATGGCGCTGATGAAGGCCGATGTGAAAAAGAAAGCGCACGGAAACGCGACCAAGCCGAAAGCGAAAGCAGTCAAGAACGGCAGCAAGAAGCGACGGTAGCCAGGAACCACGTAGGGACAGCCGCCCTCGGCTGTCCGGCCGGACGAAGTCCGGCCTTCTGGCGGTCGATGAAAACCTGGCGAGCTGCGCAGGCCTGCACAGCCGGGGGCGGCTGTGCCTACGTGTTTGGAATAGCTTATGACGGATCTGAAATCGACGATTGCATCACGCCTGGCGGCACGTTACAACAAGCTGGCGGGTGCGGTTCGCGAGCTGTCGGCGCCGCTCAGCAACGAGCAGTTTTGGGCCAGGCCCTTCGCCTTCGGCAACAGCTTTGGCCACCTCGTACTGCACCTAACGGGGAACTTGAACTACTACGTCGGGACACAGATTGCAGGCACCGGCTATGTGCGGGATCGTCCGCTGGAATTTTCAGAGGCGATGCGGCTATCCAAGGCAGAGGTGTTGAAGGAATTTGATGAGTCGATCGAGATGGTGCTCGGCACGATCAACCGTCAGACGGCGGAGGACTGGTCAAAGGAGTACGCCGCAGTGGGTGTGGAGGCGCACGATCGTTTCGACGCGCTCCTGATATGCGCGACGCATCTGCACCATCATATTGGGCAGATGATGTATCTGGGATTTGAGTTGAAGCGGAAGGGCTAGATTTGTGCCGTGTGGTGGCGGGGCTCCGCCCCGCCCGGACGGGGCAAAGCCCCGTCACCACACAGTCAGAGCCAACAGAGGTTTCAAATGGGTCAGACCATCGTTGAAAAAATCGCGCAGAAACACATGACCGAAGGGCCGGCGCGTCCGCTACGGACGGGGGATTTCCTGTCGATTCGTCCGCACCGTTGCATGACGCATGACAATACGTCGGCGGTGATGAGCAAGTTCAAGGGCATCGGCGCGAAAAAGGTGAAAGATTCGCAGCAGCTTATCTTCGCGCTCGATCATGACATCCAGAATCAGGATGAGGCGAACCTGAAGAAGTACCGCGCCATTGAGGCGTTCGCGAAAGAGCAGGGCGTGGATTTCTATCCTGCGGGATCGGGCATTGGGCACCAGATCATGGTCGAGCGCGGGTACGTTGTCCCCGGTTCGTTTGTCGTCGCGTCGGATTCACATTCCAATATGTATGGTGCGTTGGGCGCGATCGGAACGCCGATTGTTCGCACCGATGCAGCCGCGGTTTGGGCCACGGGCGAATTCTGGTGGCAGATTCCGCGGTCGATTCAGGTCGTGCTCGAAGGCAAGTTGTCGGACGGCGTTACGGGCAAGGACGTAATCATCACCTTATGCGGGCTCTACAACCACGACGAATGCCTGAACGCGGCGGTCGAGTTCACGGGTCCGGGGGTGGCGTCGCTTTCGATGGACGCCCGGCTTTCGATTTCGAATATGACGACCGAGTGGGGTCCGCTGGTCGGCTGGTTTCCGGTGGACGCGGTCACGATCCAGTATTTGCGCGGCGTTCACCAGCGGCTCAAAGCGATCGGTGTGGAGCGATTTTCAGAAAAAGACATCGAGAGTTGGCAGAAGAATCCTGTAACGCCGGATTCAGCCGCGGTCTATGCGGCGCGGATCACGCTCGACCTCGGGCAAGTGACGCCGCACGTTTCGGGACCCGATACGGTGCAGGCGATGCAGTCGCTCGCTGAAATTCAGAGGAACAAAGTTGCGATTCAGAAGGCGTATCTGATTTCATGCGTGAATTCGCGAGTGGAAGATCTGGCGGCGGCGGCGAAGGTGCTCAAAGGCCAGAAAGTTGCGTCGGGAGTGAAGTTCTATTTGAGCGCAGCCAGCAAGTGGGTGCAGGAAGAGGCTGAGCGACGCGGCATCTGGCAGGTGCTGATGGATGCGGGCGCGCACCCGCTGCCGTCTGGCTGCGGGCCCTGCATTGGCCTCGGCGTAGGATTGCTCGAGGCGGGCGAGGTCGGAATCTCGGCGACGAATCGAAACTTCAAGGGCCGCATGGGATCGCGGGATGCGAAGTGTTACCTGGCGAGTCCGGAGGTAGTGGCGTCGTCGGCCGTTGCCGGCTATATTCGCGGGCCGCATGAGTCGGCGAATCGGGCGCCGCAGCGGGCCTACACCGAATTGGCGCCCGCGTCGGGCGGGGCCGAGAAAGTCGAAATCCTGGCGGGCTTTCCACAGCGCGTGAAGGGGCGGCTGGTGTTCATGCCGCAAGATAACGTCAACACCGATGCGATCTATGGCAAGGACTACACCTATCGCGACGACATGACTCCGGAAATGATGGCGAAGGTGGTGATGGAGAATTACGATCCACAATTCGCCGCGCGCACGAATGCCGGCGACGTGATCGTCAGCCAGTTCAACTTTGGCACAGGATCGAGCCGCGAACAGGCGGTCACGTGCCTGAAGGCCAAAGGCATTCCGCTGGTGATAGCGGCTAGCTTCTCGCAGACCTATTTGCGGAATGCGTTCAACAACGGCTTTTTGTGTATCGAGGTTCCGGAATTCGTGGCGCGTGTGCGCGAGCAGTTTGCGAAGGAGATCGCGGCGAAAGAGAAAACGATTATTCCAGGAGGTGAGATTGGTATTGACTTCACCTCCAGCACAATTTCGTGGCGCGGAGAGAACTTTTCCTTCCCGGCCCTGGGAAGTGTGCCGCAGTCGTTGGTAATTGCCGGTGGCGTGGAAAATTTGGTGGCGAAGCGCTTAGGTGTGGCGTAGCTCTTTCATTCCGAAGATTTTGAATTCCTCGGCGTCTCGGCGGTAGATGTCTTAAGGAGCAAGAATGGCGAAATACACAGTCATCACCATGCCGGGAGACGGCATCGGAAACCAGGTTCTGCCGGAGTCGTTGCGGGTTTTGCAGGCGGTCGGCTTTGATGCTGAGTACATCCATGCCGATATCGGATGGGATTGCTGGTGCGCGCAGGGCAATGCGTTACCCGACCGGACAATCGAGTTACTAACCAGGCATAAGCTGGGCTTATTTGGCGCCATCACTTCGAAGCCGAACAAGGCGGCACAGTCAGAACTCAAACCCGAACTGCAGGGGAAGGGTTATGTTTATTACTCGCCGATCGTGACCATGCGGCAGAAATTCAATCTTGATATCTGCATGCGGCCGTGCGTTGGGTTTACGGGTAATCCGCTAAATTACATTCGCAAGAAAACGGTTGGTGGCTACGACGAGCCACAGATTGACACCACTGTGTTCCGGCAGGGAACAGAAGGGATGTACTCCGGCGTCGAGTGGACGGATCCTCCCGAGAACGTGCGCGCCGCGTTGAACAGCCATCCCAGGTTCAGGGCTTTTGCCAACGTGCCCGGACCGGAGATCGCGGTAAGCTGCCGCATTATCACTCGTAAGGCGGCGCAGCGGATCGTGACGGCGGCTTTCGAATACGCGAAGAAGCGCGGGTTCAAGGGCGTGACGATTTGTGAGAAGCCTAATGTGGTGCGTGAGACTTCGGGCATGATGGAAGAAGTGGCAAAAGAGGTTGCGAAGAATTATCCGGAGATTGCGCTGTGGTCGACGAACATTGATGCGCAACTGATGTGGCTGAACAAAAATCCGGAGGAGTACAACGTAATTGTGGCCTCGAATCTGTTTGGCGACATTCTTTCCGATGCTTTCGCGGGACTGGTAGGGGGGCTGGGATTCGCGGCCTCCGGCAATATTGGGGATGACGTGGCGGTATTCGAGCCGACACACGGGTCCGCGCCGAAGTATGCCGAGCTGAGTCCGCCCATCGTGAATCCGATTGCGATGATTCTTTCGGCAGCGATGATGCTCGATCATGTTGGCGAAGAGCAGAAGGCCAATCGCATTCGCAAAGCGATTGCGGATGTGGTGCGTGAGGGCAAGGTCCGGACATACGATATGATGCGCTTTACGGGCGGTTCCAAAGCGATCAGCCAGGGTGCGGCTTCGACGGTGCAGATGACGGACACGATTTTGGAAAAACTGAAATAGGCCGCTACCGCGAGTTGAGGATTTCGAGTTGAGGAAATTATGAGCAGCGTTGTCGAGACTACGCCCCCACATTCTGCCGAGGCAGGCCATTGGGGCGAAGGAGTTCGGTCGGATGCGCACGTCGCCTTTGAAGCGCGGGACGGCGGCGAGGTCGAGATCTCACTCGAGTCGCGGGTTGCGCCTTATTACGGCTCGGCGATCCTGCAGCAGACGCGAGAGGTTCTGGGCGAACTCGGAGTGCAGCACGCGCGGGTTGCGATTCATGATGAAGGCGCTCTGCCTTTTGTGATCGCGGCTCGCATCGAGGCTGCGGTCAGGCGTGCAGGGCATGCGGTTGGCAAACGCTCGCTGCCGGAGCCGCATCCGTTGCCGGGACCGTCGCAAAAGGACCGGCTGCGTCGATCGCGTCTGTACCTGCCCGGTTCTGAACCGAAGTACTACATCAATGCCTCGTTGCATGCGCCCGATGCCGTGATTCTCGATTTGGAGGATTCAGTGCATCGCGGGGAAAAAGACGCGGCTCGCATCCTGGTGCGAAATACGTTGCGGGCAGTCGATTTCGGATCGTGCGAGCGCATGGTGCGCATTAACCAGTTGCCGCTGGGGCTCGAAGATCTGGCGGTGGTGGTGGGTGAGAGTCCGGATCTGATTCTGGTTCCGAAGGTCGAGGAGCCCGAGCAAATAAGGGAAGTGGATCGCATGATCGGCGAGATTAAGGCGCGCCACGGAATTACCCGGCCGATCTGGATCATGCCGATCCTGGAGTCGGCGTTGGGGATCGAGAACGCATTTGCGGTCGCCACGGCGAGCGAAAACGTCGCGGCGCTGACGATTGGGCTTGAGGATTACACCGCCGATCTCGGCGTGGTGAAGACCGCGGAAGGGCATGAGTCGCAGTATGCGCGTTCGCGCGTGGTGAATGCGGCGCACGCGGCGGGAGTGCATGCGATTGACTCGGTGTTCAGCGATGTTGCCGACTTGGACGGTCTGCGACGATGGGGAGAAGCCTCACGGGCTGCGGGATTCGAAGGTATGGGATGCATCCATCCCGGACAGATTCGTGTGATCCATGAGGCGTTTCAACCGAGCGCGGTCGAGATCGAAAAGGCGCGGAAAGTGGTGGCTGCTTTTGACGAAGCGCAGAGCAAGGGATTGGCCGTGGTGAGTCTGGGTTCGAAGATGATCGATCCGCCGGTGGTGCAGCGGGCGCTGAAGCTGGTGGAGCGGGCGAAGGCGATGGGAGTGATTTCGTGAGTGATACTTTGAGCGAACGCGTAGAACTGGCGCATAACGCGGCCGGGCGCGCGGTGCCGACGATGGTGAACGGCAAGCCGCAGATTCCGTTTCTGGGTGCGGGAAAATATCAGCCGCGCGGGCGGAAGGCAGCGCCAGCTATCTGTTCGAACAGAGATTATCCAGATACTGGCGATAAACGCGTGGCCGATCTGGAGACCGCGCTGCGCCGGTGCGGGCTGCGCGACGGGATGGTAATCTCAAACCATCATCATCTGCGTGATGGCGATAAAGTAGCGCTCATGGCGCTGGAGGCGGCGGCCCGGATCGGCGTCAAGGATCTGATGTGGTTCCCGAGCGCGTCGTTTCCTTCCCAGCAGGGTGCGATCGAACTGATGGCGAAAGGTGTGATCCACCACATCGAAGGCTCGATGAACGGGCCGTTGGGCGACTACTGCACCCAGGGGAAGATGCGTGGCATGGGTGTTCTGCGTTCGCATGGCGGCCGCTACCAGGCGATCCAGGATGGAGAGGTTCACATTGACGTTGCGGTGATTGCGGCGCCGACCGCCGATTCTTTCGGCAATGCGGACGGCTCACATGGCAAGTCGGCTTGTGGCTCGCTGGGTTTTGCGCTGGCGGATTCGACCTATGCCGACCGCGTGATCGTGGTTACCGATAACCTCGTGCCATTTCCTTGTGTGCCCTGGCAGATTCAGGGCAACAACGTGGACTTTGTGGTGGAAGCGGAATCGATTGGCGATCCGGCGAAGATTGTTTCCGGCACGACACAGATTACGCGTTCGCCGGACCGGCTGCGGATCGCGGAGTTGGTAGCGCAATTTCTGCGGGCAACGGGAATCATGAAGAACGGATTTTCGTTCCAGGCGGGAGCGGGTGGAATCGCGCTGGCATTCGTCGAGTATCTGAAACAGATGATGAAAGAGGATAAAGTGAAGGCCCGCTTCGTTCGCGGTGGGTCGACTAAATTTCTGGTCGAGTTGCTGCACGAAGGGCTGACGGATTACATCCTCGATGGGCAGACATTTGATCTCGATGGCGTGAAGTCGATGGCAAACGATCCGCGACACGTGGCCACATCGCCGTTTACTTCTTACAACTATCACGGTAAAGGGAACTTCGCTTCGCTGGTCGATGCCGTGGTCCTGGGTGCAACCGAGGTTGACGTGAACTTCAACGCCAACGTGGTGACACACTCCGATGGGCGGCTGCTACACGGCATTGGCGGATGGCAGAACTGCCTGTTTGCCGGATGCACCATTCTGGCGCTGCCTTCGTTCCGCGATCGCATTCCCGTGATCGTGGATGAGGTTACGACGATGACCGGTCCCGGCGACATGATTGACGTGGTCGTGACCGAGCGCGGGATTGCTATCAATCCCCGGCGCACGGATCTGTTCCATTCGGTGATCGGTTCGAAGCTGCCGATTCGTCCGATTCAGGACATCAAGGCGGACGTCGAGAAAATTTGTGGCAAGCCGGCGCGGCCGAAGCTGGGCGATCGTCCGTGCGCGGTGGTGAAGTGGGTCGATGGAACGGTGCTGGATACGGTGTGGCAGGTTAGCTGACGTAAAGTTTCGCGACGATGGCGGGATCGCGGGCAGACAGGTATCCTGATCTGCCCGATTTTATTTTGCGGAGGGGCAGGTGCGCGGGCTGAAAGCGAAGCGAGTCCTGATCACGGGCGGGGCCAGTGGCATAGGAGCGGCCACGGCGGCGCGATTTCTTGAAGAAGGATCCGTGGTGTGCGTGCTCGACCGAGACGCGGAGGCGCGGCGGAGGATCCTGCGCGAACTGCCCGGTCTGGCGGGAGCGCTCGATACCGACGTTTCGAATCTGACACAGGTGCAGGCCGCTTTCGCTGAAGCGATTCGCCTGATGGGCGACGTCGATGTGCTGGTGAATAACGCCGGCATCAGCATCCGTCATAACTTTCTCGACATCACGCCGGAGGAATGGGACAAAGTGATGGCTGTGAATCTTACCGGAGTGTTCTACGTCGCGCAGACGGCGGCACGGCACATGATGGAGCACGGCGGCGGCGTGATTCTGCAAACTGCGTCGACCAACGGACTCGTAGGACAGCCATACTACGCCGACTACAATGCGACCAAAGCGGGCGTGATCGAACTCACCAAGAGTATGGCACTGGAACTGGCGCCGAGGATTCGTGTGTGCGCAGTCGCCCCGGGATACGTTATGACTCCGATGCAGCGTGCCGAATACACCGACGAAATGTTTGCGGCGCTGAATGCGAAGCTGCCCTTGCGCCGCCACGCCCAGCCGGAAGAGATCGCAGCGCTGTTCGCATTTCTCGCATCCGACGACGCACAGTACATTACGGGTCACGTGTATACGATAGACGGCGCCGAGATTGCGGGAGGGCTGGCCAGCCGTTAAGTATGCAGCTTGCGGGCAAAGTTGCGCTGATCACGGGCGGGGCATCGGGCATAGGACGCGCGACAGCCCTGCTGTTCGCGCGCGAAGGAGCGGCGATCGTCCTGGCGGATCTGAATGCGGATGCCGGCCACCGTGTCGCTGCCCAGATTACTCAGTCTGGCGGGCGTGCCTTCTTTGAGCAAATGGACGTGACGCAAGCCGCGGATTGCAAACGGCTTGTCGAGCGTGCGATTCGCGAGTTCGGCCGAATCGACATCCTGTTCAACAACGCCGGCGTCATTCGGCGGGCGACGGTTCTTGAACTCAGCGAAGACGACTGGGACCGGGTGATGACGGTGAACGTGAAGTCGATTTATCTGCTGTCACGAGAAGTAATTCCGCACATGCAGAAAGCGGGCGGCGGAACGATCGTCAACACGGCTTCAGGATGGGGACTGGCGGGCGGCGCAAAGGCTGCAGTTTACTGTGCTTCGAAGGGCGCGGTCGTGCTGCTGACGAAAGCGATGGCCATCGACCACGGACCGCAGAATATTCGCGTGAATTGCATCTGCCCCGGCGACACCGACACTGGAATGCTGCGCGAAGAAGCGCAGCAACTCGGAGAAGATCACAGCCGCTTTCTTGCCGAATCGGCAAAACGTCCGCTGGGCCGGGTGGGGACACCGGAAGAAATTGCGCAGGCTGTGCTCTATCTGGCGAGCGGCGCGTCTTCGTTTGTCACGGGCACTGCGCTGGTCGTCGATGGTGGAGGGCTGGCGGGATAGGCTTGATCGATGCGTCTCGAAAACAAAGTCGCTTTGATCACGGGCGGCACGTCCGGCATCGGCGAAGCCGTGGCCGAAGTGTTTGCGCGCGAGGGCGCGAAGGTCGCGATCACCGGCCGCAACGAGTCTCGTGGCCACGCGGTCACGGCGCGTATTCTTCAGTCCGGCGGGAAGGCAGTTTTTCTGCGCACAGACGTTCGCAAGGCCGCCGAATGCCAACGGGCGGTGGACGAGACGCTGCGCTCGTTCGGGCGGCTCGACATTCTGTTCAACAACGCGGGAGTCTTCTTCCCGCAGACGGCGCTCGAGTGCTCCGAGGAAAAATGGGACCTGCAGATTGACATCAACCTGAAGGGAACGTTCCTGATGTCGAAATCCGCGCTGGGGCCGATGATTGCTCAGGGTGGCGGAGTGATCATCAACAACAGTTCGGGCTGGGGGCTCGTCGGTGGCGACAAAGCGGTGGCGTATTGCGCTTCGAAAGGCGGAGTTGTTCTGCTCACCAAAGCGATGGCCGTTGATCACGGGCGGCAGGGCGTCCGCGTAAACTGCGTTTGTCCGGGCGACGTGGACACTCCGATGCTGCCGGAAGATGCGCGACTGCGCGGCCTGGACTGGAAGACCTATCTGGCGGGTTGCGAGAACCGGCCATTGGGACGGATTGGGACCGTCGACGAGATTGCGAAAGCCGTGCTGTTCCTGGCATCGGACGATTCGTCGTTTATGACCGGAGCGGCGCTGGTGGTGGATGGCGGCGGTACGGCAGACTAGCCATCGACTTCGAACTACAATGACCACGAAATGACGACGAAGACGAACAAGCGCGAGCGCTCGCGCGATTGGTACGCGCGCGCGCAACAATCGCTGATCGAAGGCGTAAACTCTCCGTCGCGCGGCGCCGCTGTGTACTCGCCGGGACCGGTGGTGCTGGAGCGTGGCAGCGGATCGCATGTCTGGGACATCGACGGGAACGAGTACGTCGATTTCATGATGTCGTTCGGCGCGCTCATTCAGGGGCATGCGCATCCGAAAATTGTTGAGGTGGTTTCGCGGACGATGGCAGAAGGCTCGCATTTCGCAGCTGCCACTTCGGCGGAGGCGGAAGCCGCCGAGCGTTTCCTGCGCATGGTGCCGTCCGCGGAGGCGGTGCGCTTCACCAACAGCGGCACGGAAGCCACGATGCTGGCCTTGCGCCTGGCGCGCGCGCACACTGGACGAACAAAATTTCTCAAATTCGAAGGCCACTACCACGGATGGTATGACGCTTACTGCTTGAACGGGCATAGCCACCCGGCGGAGCAACTGGGCCCGCGAGAGAATCCCACTCGATTTCCGGACTCGGCGGGCATTCCGGCGTCGGTGTTCGACGAAGTAGTGCTTGCGCCGTGGAACGATCTGGCAACGCTTGAAAGCATTCTGAGCCGGCACGGGCGAGAGTTAGCCGCCGTGATCACCGAGCCGATCATGGCGAACATGGGTTGTATCCTGCCACGCGATGGATATTTACAAAGGGTCTGCGATCTCACTCATCAGTTTGGCGCGCTTTTTATCCTGGATGAAGTTGTCACCGGATTCCGCTATGCACCCGGCGGATGCCAGCAGCTTTACGGCCTGAAGCCGGACCTGAGCACGTTCGGCAAGGCTTTGGGAGCCGGGTTTCCTGTTGGCGCCGTCGCGGGGCCGCGCGCGATCCTCGACCGCATGCGCTGGGGCAACGGCATGGTGCTGCACTATGGCACCTTCAACGGCCACCGGCTCACCATGCGTGTGATCGCGGCAAATCTCGATCTGCTCGCTGAAAATGAGGGCGCGGTTTCCAGGCAGATATACGACGTCGGTGATGCCGCCATCGCCGGTTTGCGTGACATTTTCCGGCGAAGAAAGATTGACGCGATTGTGCAGGGATTTGGCCCCATGTTTCAGATTTACTTCACCGGCCGCGACGCGATCGACGGGATCAACGATTATCGCGACTACTGCCAGTACGTCGACACGGCAAAGTACTCGCGCTTCGTCCGCGAACTGCTCGATCGCAGCATCTACATGACGCCTTCGAACGGATTGCACTGGATTATTTCAACCGCACACACCATGCAGGATGTGGAGACGCTCTTAGCAGCCGCTGACGAAGTCTGCGCGGAGATGGCATGAGCACGGTCGTCTTCCTTGGCGGAGGACGGATCACAGCGGCCATGCTGGCGGGTCTGCGCCTGGGAAAGAGTAAGCACCACCTGGTCGTACATGATCGCAATCCGAGCAAGCTGCGTAACTTGAAAAAGCAAAACGCGGTTGCTGTCGAGCCCGATCTGAAGAGTGCAGTCAAGCAGGCGGACGTGCTGATCGTCGCCGTTCGTCCGAGTTCGATTCGCGAGCTTCTTTATTCGGTTGGGAAAATGAAGGGGGCACGGCTTGCAATCAGTCTGGCTGCAGGCGTTCCCCTGCGTGCACTAAGCAAGTTGGCCGGCCCTCCCGTGAAATGGGCCCGCGCCATGCCGAGTCCGGTGTGCCGCAGCGGGCGCGGCCTCACGGCGGTGACCTTCCCTCGGACTCTGGCGAGCGCAGATCGCAAACGCGTCCACGATCTTTTTGCCACCTTCGGCCAGGTCGTCGAAATACCGGAAAGCAAGTTCGATGCGTTCACCGTGACCTTCTCATGCAGCCACGGCTATCACGCGCTGGCGACGCTGGCGCGAGCCGCGCAAGAGGCGGGTCTCGATCGAAGGACGGCGCTGCTGGCGAGCGCGCATGCGTTGGGGGATGGGATCGTCACCTGGCGCGAGGGAAAACATTCGCTGGAATCGCTGCTGCAGGAGGCGGCCACTCCTGGCGGCATTGCAGCGGCGACCACGACCGCAATGGACGCCGCCGGATACGGGCGCGTAGTGCGGCAAGGGGTTGCTGCCGGATTGCGCCGGGCGCGTATGAATGCAGGCAAATGATTTTCAGGGAACTGATTACTATTCCCTTGCGTATTCGTCTAACAGAACATAGCTGTCTGTGGGGTAGTTGTTTCAACGCCGACTAAATTCTCTTCTGGAGTTCCAATGCGATTTTTAATCTGCTTGTTAGCCGTTGCCATGCTGATTCCGTTCGCTGTTGCCGTAGCCAATCCACCTGCCGATCTCGAAGCGCGTCGCAAAGCGCTGAACGACCTGTTGCACGAGCAGTGGGAATACACGATGCGCACCAGTCCCATCTACGCCTCCATCCTGGGAGACAAGCGCTACAACGACAAACTCGACGACTTCTCTCAGGCGGCCATCGACGACAATCTGGAACAGACCCGCCGCTTCCTCGTCCGCTTCGAAGCGATCGACACCACCGGCTTTCCCGAGCAGGAAGCACTGAACAGACAGCTCATGGTTCGAGACCTGAAAATGGGTCTGGAAGGTGCGCGCTTCAAGCCGTGGGAAATGCCGGTGAGCCAGGAGAGCGGGATTCAAATCGACGCGCCGCAATTGGTCAGCATTCTTTCGTTCCAGAACGTGAAGGACTACGAAGACTACATTACCAGGCTGAAGCTGCTTCCGGTTTTGTTCGACCAGACGATCGCGCAGATGCGCAAAGGCCTGGCCGAGGGACGCATGCCGCCAAAGATTCTGCTGGAAAAGGTGGTGACGCAAGCGAACGGACTCGCCACGACTCCCCCGGAACAAAATCCGTTCACGCATCCTTTCGATAAGTTTCCCGATGCCGTTCCCGAGGCTGATCGCAAGCGGCTGCGTGAGGCGGGCTTGGCTGCTGTCAAGGATTCCGTGATTCCGGCCTATGTAAAGTTCACGGCGTTCGTGCGCGACGAGTACGCTCCGAAAGGGAGAATGGAGCCTGGAGCCTGGGCTCTGCCGGACGGCGACGCGTGGTACGCGTTCCGCGTAAAAGACAGCACGACGACTGATTTGTCTCCCGAAGAGATCCACCAACTCGGGCTGGCACAGGTGAAAGAGGTCGAAGGCCGCATGCTCGCGGTAGTGAACCAACTCGGCTACAAGGACATGAAGAGCTTCAAAGCGGCCGTCGATGCGGATCCGAAACTGCACGCGCATTCGCGAGAGGAAATTCTCGACTTGTACCGCAAATATGAAAATCAGATGTACGCGCGGCTGCCGGAAATGTTTGGGAGGCTGCCCAAGTCCAAGCTGGAGGTAATGCCGGTCGAGGAATTCCGCGAGAAGGAAGCGGCAGACGCTGCCTACATGGACGGCACTCCCGATGGTTCGCGGCCGGGCCACATCATGGTCAACACGGGCGACTTCGCTAAGCGCACCGTGCTGGACATCGAGACGACCGCGTATCACGAAGGCGTACCCGGGCATCACATGCAGATTTCCATCGCGCAAGAATTGCCCGAACTACCTCCGTTCCGCCAGCACGAAGAATATACGGCCTATACGGAAGGATGGGCGCTCTACTCGGAAAGACTGGGGAAAGAAGTCGGGTTTTACCAGGATCCCTACAGCTACTATGGCCATCTGCAGGATGACATGCTGCGGGCGATTCGCCTGGTCGTCGACACCGGCTTCCACTATAAGCGCTGGACGCGGCAACAGGTGGTCGATTATTTCCACGCGCACTCCACCATTGACGAAGTGTCGGTGCAGAGCGAGACGGACCGCTACATGGCGTGGCCGGCGCAGGCGCTCGGCTACAAAGTCGGACAGCTCGAAATTCTGAAGCTCCGCCAGTACTCGAAAGACCAACTGGGCGACAAGTTCGACCTGCGTGCCTTCCACGATGAAGTGCTTTCCGGCGGTGCGCTGCCGATGGATGTGCTGAGCACGCGCATTCACGAATGGGTGGAACAACAGAAGACGCAGGCTTCACTGTCACCGTCGAGCCCGCAATCGAGTCCAGCTTCGAGTTCGAATCAAAACTGATAGCAGGCACGTCTCTACAGGAACACCTGGAGACTATAATCGGCAGCAATGCGACAGTTTTTTCGTATGCTGCTTTTGGCTTTGGTTTTGATGACGGTGGCGCTGATCTCCGCGCTCACGGCCATGCGGCTTGCGATCCACGGGCGGGAGGTGACCATCCCGAAACTGGTGGGCATGAGTCCGGTCGAAGCCGAACACGCGGGCGCGGCTGCCGGGCTGCAAGTGGTAATCGAGCGGCAGTTCTACAGTCCTGACGTTCCCGAAGGAAAAATCATGACCCAGATGCCGCCGCCGGGAACCAAGGTGCGGCGAGGCTGGTCGATCCGCGTGGCTCAAAGTCTGGGGTCGCAGCGGGTGGCGATTCCCGACGTGACGGGAGGGAGCGAACGGGTCGCGGAGTTGAACATACGTCGTCGCGGGCTCAGCCTGGGTTCGGTTGCGCGCGTCAGTTTGCCGGACGTGCCGCTGGACCAGGTGATCTCGCAAAGCCCGCCGGCGAACGCCAGCGGCGTGTCGGCGCCGAAGATCAGTCTGCTGGTCAGCGAAGGTCCCGAGCCAACGACTTATGTGATGCCCAACCTCACCGGACAGCCGCTGGGCAGCGCAACTCTGGCATTGCAGGATGCGGGCATCAAGGTCGGCAAAGTCAGTGTGCTTCCGCCTGCGTCGTCGGCGCCTTTGCCGGGTGAGCCACAAGCCGCCCCAGTTGCGCCGTCTGCGGTCTCCGAGCCCGGCGCGGCGAGCATGATTGTGACCCAGACTCCCGCGCCGGGACAGAAAATCGCGGCGGGCAGCGTGGTGAATTTCGAAGTCCGCTAGCGTCTGACCGCGAGGTTGTCACCGGTGTCGATCCAACTTTGCTGGTGGAGAGCCGACATTCCCTCCCGATTATCTCCGTTCAATCAGTGCTGCGAAGAAGCCATCGCAAGGATGCACGCCCGGAATTGTTCTCAGATAAGGTCCAGCGAGAAGTGACGCGATATCTTGCCAGCACATTTCGCCAGACTGCCGCAGCTGCTCCAGCTCTCCTTTGAAATCCGCTTCCTTGAATTCCGCTGCGCCATCGAGCGCAGCCTCTACCACCGCTTCATTTTCCTCGGGCTCCAGCGAACACGTGGAATAGACGAGCCGCCCGCCCTTCGCAAGCTCACGAAGCGCGGACTTCAGGATGGCTACCTGCCGCGACTGAAGATCGTCCAGGTCTTCGACCTTGAGCCGCCACTTGATCTCCGGGTTGCGGGCCAGAGTGCCGGTGCCGGAACAAGGAACGTCGGCGAGGATGCGGTCAAACGCACATGAGAAGGGCAAATGACGCGCGTCCGCCGCGACTATGTGGACGTTCGGCAAGCGATTGAGGCTTTGCAGCAGGCGCGCGCGGTGCGGATGCAACTCGGTCGCGAACACCTTGGCGCGCGGGTTGCGCCGGGCGAGCAAGGCCGTCTTGCTGCCGGGAGCGGCACAACAATCCAGAATCTTGCAATCAACCGTCATTCCTCCACGGCCCATCAGCAATGCGACTAGTTGCGAAGCTTCATCATGAATGGAGATTCGGCCTTCCCGGTAGGCGCGCGTTGCTGCTATGTCGCCCGCAAGAACGCGCCGTGCAGCCGACAGCAGTCGGCCCGGAGCGATCTGCACGCCGGCCTCGGCAAGTTCGGCATCAATGGTAACGTCATCAGATCGATAGTCGTGAAGGTGAATGGCCTTGTCGGGCACCTTCTGATCGTGGGCACAGATTTGACGCGCTGTCTCCAGTCCGTAGCGCTCGGCCCAGCGAGCCACCAGCCACGGCGGATGAGCCGCTCTACGAGCGAGCGCGATCGCGTCGGGAGACTTGCCGATTTGCGCGAGGACGTCCTCCACGCCCGAGCCGGTAATCTTCCGGAGAACCGCATTCACAAAGGAAGCCGCTGAGCGCTTGCGCGACGCTTTGACGAGCTCCACACTTTCGAAGATCGCCGCGCGCGCCGGAACTCTGGAAAGAAACTGCAATTGATACACGCCGAGGCGCAATGCGGCCAGAACCTCGTTATCCAGCCGCTCAAGTTTCTGCCCTGACGCAGCGGCCAGCCTCTCATCGAGCAGAGACTGCCAGCGGAGAACTCCCATCACCAGTTCGGTGGCGAGCCCGTGATCGCGCGACGAAAGTTTCGAGAGCGGGGCGGAATGGAGCAATTCGGCGGCGTAAGATTCTTCGCGCTCGACCCGGAGAAGAATTTCGAAAGCTGCGGCGCGAGCAGGAGAAGCGGCCATCGCAGGCTATTGTCCCAGGTGGTCGCCGGACTTGGGCCGGTAGCCGTTGATGAATTCTTGCGCGGTCATGCGGCGCTTGCCTTCGAGCTGAACTTCGATCAACTCAAGCGTCGTGCCGGTACCGCAGCCGATCAACAAACGCGTTCCCTCGACCGCGATTTGTCCGGGCGTCAACCTCACCGCATGTTGCACGGGTTGGGCGCGGTGCACTTGCAAAGCTTTGCCCTTAAAGATCGTGAACGCCCCGGGCCACGGCTGAAAACCGCGCAAGCGATTGAACAGGTCTCTTGCGCTACGAGCAAAGTCCATGCGGCCATCTTCTTTTTTCAGAATCGGCGCGAGCGTGGCCTGCGAATGATCCTGCGGAGTCGGGCGAACTTGTCCATTCTCGAGTCCACGCAGAGTCTCGATCATTAGGTCCGCGCCGATGGACGCTAGCTTCGGGCCCAACGTCTCGGCGGTATCTTCCGGGCCAATCGGACTTTCGCGCTGCATGAGAATGTCACCCGTGTCGAGCCCGGCATCGATGCGCATAGTTGTAACTCCGGTGACGGATTCACCGTTGGCAATCGCCCACTGGATCGGCGCCGCGCCGCGATACTTCGGCAGTAGAGACGCATGCAGGTTCAAATTTCCGATCCGGGGAAGGTCGATCATCCACTGCGGAATGATGCGGCCATAGCCGACGACAATGATCGCGTCAATGCCCGCGTCGGGGCGAATCGCCCGAAGTTGGTCGCGAAATTCAGCGTTGTTCTTGATAGTGACGGGTTGCACCACGGCAATGCCCAAGCGGGTTGCCGCGTCCTTCACGGGAGAAACGGCCACTTCCATCCCGCGCCCGCGGGGCCGATCGGGTTGCGTCACCACCAGCGGCACGGAATGACCTGCCTCGACCAACTTCTCCAAAGTCGGCACAGCGAAACTAGGAGTGCCACAGAAAACCAGAATCATAGATATGCGGCCGCTAGTGCTGGATCCTACTTCACCAGATCTTGGGAAGAGTCGCTACCACTCTCCCGCCTTCACCATTTTCTTGATCTTGCGCTTGATGAGGTCGCGCTTCAGCGCGCTGATGTGTGAGATGTAGAGCTTGCCGTTCAAGTGATCGGTCTCATGCAAAAAGGCGCGCGCCAGCAGCTCTTCGCCGGTGTGCTCGAAAAATTTGCCGCTCAGATCCTGCGCGCGCACGGTCACGGTTTTGGCGCGCGTGACGTCCTCGCGAAATTCGGGGATGCTCAGGCAGCCCTCGCTGCTGCGCTGACGGCCTTCTTTATTAATGACAACCGGATTGATCAGCACCAGCCTGGCGCCGGGGTCCTCCTTGAAGGTCACATCCACGACGGCAATTCGCTTCGAAATGCCGATCTGTGGAGCCGCCAGGCCAACGCCGCGAGCCGCGTACATCGACTCGAACATGTCGTCCACGAGCTTCTTGATCTCATCGTCGAAGCTGGTTACTTCGGCTGCAGGTTTTTCCAGGACCGGATCGCCAAATTTCACAATTGGGTAAATCATCTTGAGGGTTGCCAGTTCTCCGAAACTAATAGTTCCTCAGTTGTTCCAGATAGCCTTGAAAATTTCGTTTCGTTTCCTTCATCGAATCGCCGCCGAATTTCTCAAGCGCACAACGCGCCAGTGTCAGCGCAACCATCGCCTCGCCGGCAACTCCGGCGGCCGGTACCACGCATACATCCGAGCGCTCGTACGCCGCCTTCACCGGCTCTCGCGTTGCGAAATCCACCGACTGCAATGGGCGCCGCAGTGTGGAAATCGGTTTCAGATAACCGCGTACCCGGATCTCCTGCCCGTTGGAGACGCCACCCTCCAGACCTCCGGCATTGTTGCGGGTGCGCGTGAAACCTGCAAATCCCGTTGCGCTCTGGTAACCGATCTCATCGTGCACGGCCGACCCCGGTGAATGTGCGGCCTGAATTCCGCTCCCAATTTCGACCGCTTTCACCGCCTGCAACGACATGACCGCCGCGGCCAGCAGCGCATCCAGCCGCTCGTCCCATTGTGCGTAGCTGCCCAGACCGGGCGGTACATTGTGCGCCACTACCTCGAATACTCCACCCACCGAATCGCCCGTGCGCAGGACCTTATCGACTTCTTCCTTCATGCGCTCCTCGGCGTCGGGATCGGCGCACGAAAGCAACACCTCGTTCTTGCGCGCCAGTGGCTCGATCTGATCCCACGCGATTTCCCGATCCGCAATCGAAGCCGAGCCCACCGCAATCACATGACTCAGAACTTCCACGCCCAACTCGCGCAGCAGCAGCTTGGCGAGCGCACCAATCGCAACCCGCGCCGCCGATTCCCGGGCCGAGGCGCGCTCCAGCACATAGCGCGCTTCGGTGAAATCGTATTTCAAAGCTCCAGCGAGATCGGCATGGCCCGGGCGGGGCGACGCCACGCGCTTGTGCTTCTCCGGATCACCCGTCTCCACCGGCAGCGATTCTTTCCAATTCTGCCAGTCGCGATTTTCGAGCATCACCGCGATCGGCGAGCCGATTGTCTTGCCGTGATGCACGCCCGAGAGGAAGTGCGCCCTGTCGGTTTCGATCTTCATGCGCCCGCCGCGGCCAAAGCCCTGCTGGCGGCGCCAGAGTTCGTGGTCCACAAATGCCTGATCGACCGCCAGCCCGGCAGGCATCCCGGAAAGAAACGCAACCAGGGCCTCGCCGTGGGATTCTCCGGAGGTGAAGTAGCGCAGCATGTGGAACAGGCATTGTAAATGAAGAAGAAAAGTTCAGCTCGACTCGATTTTGGCGCCGAAGTCCTGCCTCATGCAGGTACAATAAAAATAGCAATTTGTGCGGGTAGTCGCCCGATCTGGGGTTCCAGACCCATCGCGCCACTTCGTCACCGGACGCGAGGATTGTTTTCATGTTGACCACCAAGGCTGGTCCGTTTCATCCGAAAGTTGCCGAGCCCATCCGTTGCGTGATTGCCGACGATCACGAGATGCTGCGCTACGGCGTGCGCCGTTTGCTGGAAGACGATCCCGACTTTGCCGTGGTGGGCGAAGCGGGCGATGCCGCCCAGGCGCTCAAGTTGGCGCTGGAGCACCGCCCCGACCTGGTGCTGCTCGATATCAGCATGCCCGGTATGTCGTCGTTTGAGGCCGGACACCTCATCGAAGAACACTGCACCGGCACGCGCATCGTGTATCTGACCATGCACGAGGATCGGGAATATGTACAGCAAGCCCTGCGCTCGGGCGCCAGCGGTTACCTGCTGAAAGACACTCCCGCGCCGCTGTTGTTACAGGCGCTGCGCGAAGTGCATGGCGGCGAACGTTCATTGAGTCCGCAGATCCAAACCAAACTGGAAGACGACGCGATCCTGCGGAAACAGGCGATGCGGGTGCCGTTACGAAGAAGTACACTGACTGTGCGCGAACGCGAAGTGATGAAGCTGCTCGCCGAAGGCAATACCGTGAAGAAAGTAGCGGCGACTCTGGGAGTCAGCGTCAAGACGGTGGAAGCCCACAAGTTTAACTTGATGCGCAAACTCGATATTCACAACAAGGCCCAACTGGTCACGGTCGCCATACAGAAGAAGATTCTTCCAATTCCGGTCCCGACAACGTAGCGGCCTGCCAAGCATCAGCCTTGCGCGCTTTTCATAGTTGCAGTAGCGAGGCTGGCAAGATCGGGAACCTCCAAATCGGGCCGTCCCGCCGAGGCTCGGACCGCGCCAATTCCGGGACGAGCCGACTTCCGGTTCACCCACACCGTCGAGATACCCAGCGACTGCGCCGGCACGACGTCGTGATAGATGCTCTGCGCGGCGTGCAGCAGTCGGTCCGGAGAAAGCGCAAGCGTGCGCAAGGCGATCTGAAAATTATTGATGGAAGGCTTATAGCTTCTCGCCTGTTCCGCCGTAATCACGCCGTCGAATTCCACACCCAGATGTTTTCGCGTCTCCGCAAATAGATCATCGTCAATGTTTGAAATCACGGCCAGCTTATAGCGCTTCTGAAGCTCGCGCATCGCACGCACCGTATCCGGGAAGGGCAGCCACGCGCGAACGGATTCGCCGAGCGAGCGGATTTCGGCGGAACTCGCCTCGAAATGAAGGCGATTTGCAAACGCCCGCACCACCGCTTGCAGCACATCTCGGTACCTTTGGTAAGGGCCGCTTTCTGCCTCCGCCTCAAATTCTCCGTAGAGTTCAAGAAGGGCAGCGTCGGGCAGAGTCTGGCCGTGGTTCCCGAGCACAGTGCGCAGGACAGGCAGAATCCCCGACTCCCAATCAATCAGAGTGCCATAGCAGTCAAAGCTGATGGTGGTGAAGCATGAGAAATCCATAGGCAAGGTGCCGGAAGGATTCGAAGCTCAGACGCTAGCTCGACGCCTTCAGCGCTCTCAGTTCTGGGTTCCCAGCTCTCGGTTCTTAGTGACCATGGTTTTTCTGAGAACCGGGAACTGAGAACTATTTATGCTTTCTGCTCGCTGAACAGATCAAGCGTTGGCGAGGCGGATGTTGGGCTCTCCGCCGTTGCGGGCGAGGCCGATGGCGCGCTGGGATCTTCCGCAACAGCCTTCGCGGGCGCTTTTTCCCCCTGCATGAATTTTCTGGAATCGAGCAGCGGACGCCCCAGTGACGCGTTATAGCTGGTCCACGGTCCTTCGAGTTCAGCCTCGCGATCGAAGTGGGCGCGCATGGCTTCCATCTTGGAATCCAGATCGTCGAGATAGTGCAGCATGAGCGCTTCCGGGAACATCGGCAGCTTGGGCGATCCGAAGTCGTACTGCCCGTGATGGCTGATGATCAAATGCTCGAGCAGAGTTTTCAGTTCTGGGGGAAAGTCAGGCAGCTTCGCCAGCTTCCCCTGCAGCATCTCCAGTTCAATGATCATGTGCCCGAGCAGTTGGCCGCGCGTGGTGTAGGAAAACGCCCGATTGTAGGTCAATTCCTGAATCTTGCCGATGTCATGCAGAAACGCTCCCGTCAACAGCAGGTCGCGATTAACCTGAGGATAGTTCTGGCAGATCAGATCGCAGGAGCGAAACAGCGACACGACGTGGTCGAGCAGCCCGCCGATGTAGGCATGATGAAGGGCCTTGGCCGCCGGGGCATTGCGGTAACGCTCGGCAACCTCCCGGTCCGCCATGAATAGTTCGACCAGCGACTTGAGGTGCGGATTCTGGAAGGTGGCAACAAACTCCGTCAGCGTTCTCCAGAGTTCGCCGATGTCCTTTTTGGTCTTGGGCAGGTAGTCGGTGAAATCGATATCGCCTTCTTCCATGCGCCGCAACTTGTGAATCGTGAGTTGAAAACGATTCTTGTACTTGTTGACCAGCCCCTTGATCTTGAGAAAGTCGTCCTGCTCGAAGACGTCGATAAATTCTTCGACGTTATCCCACATCTTGGCTTCGATCTGGCCGGTGCGATCGGCGAGGATCAACGCCAGGTAAGGCTCGCCGTTCTTCTTGGCCTTCACCTGCTTCGACGCCACCACGAAGCTGGAGGTGACGATCTTGTTTTCCTGCTGGGGACAATCGGAGATAAAAAACTCTTTCATGAGCCTCCGCGAAATCGGGTTTCCGCATGCAGCGCCCAAAGGCGCATTAGTGCTGTGCACGTGCGGCACGCCTGAAGGCATGCCCTGATACGAACCTCGCCTGCGCCACGGCTTGCTAGAGCACCACCGAAGATTTAGCTAAAACACGCCGAGCTTCTTCTTTTTTTTCAGTTTCTTCGCTTTGGCTTCCTTGTCGGTGGTTTCGACGGGTTTGGTTTGTTTCGCGCTCGCACCCGAGTCGATGTAGCCATTCTTGATGTCAATGAAGGCTTCTTCGCGCAGCATGGTGAGATAGGTGCGCAGCGCCGGCTGCAGTTTCTGCATGTACAACGCATCCTGGATGCGCGGCTCAACTTCCTTCAGCGTGGGAATACCCGCCATCTGATGCTCGGCCACCTGCAGGATCACATACCCCTGCTTGGTGCGAATCACATCGGTGACTTCACCGGCCTTCATCGCGAAGACCTTATCGTCCAGTTCCTTCGACATTGTGCCGCGCTTGAAGTAGCTGAGGTCGCCCCCGTCTTTGGCCGACGATCCATCGGAATACTTTTTCGCCAGGTCATCAAACTTTGCGCCCTTGCGAATTTGATCGAGCAGATCCCGGGCTTTGGCCTTAGCGGCCTCCAGCGCTGCTTCCGTTTCCGCCTCCGTGGGCGGCTCCGGCTTTGCGCCCGGGCTGGGAGCCGGTTTGGCAGGTGTTTTGGGCGCAATCAGAATTTCGCTCAGGCGAACCTGCTCCGGCTGTTCCAATTCCGCGCGGTGCAGATCGTAGAACTTCTTCTCCTCATCCTTGTTCATGGCCAGTTTCTGACCCACTTCCTGTCCAATCACGCGCTGGGTGATGATCTGGTTGCGCAGATTCTGCTTGAACTCTTCATAAGAAGCGCCTTGCGCCTCCGCCGCCTTCTCCAGGTCTTCCATGCTTTCGAGGTTCATCTGCTTGCGCATTTCATCGAGGCGCTTGATGAGTTCGGTGTCGCCGGTGATACCGAGGTCTTTGCCTTTTTGCAGCAGGAGTTGCTGGTCAATCAGATCGCGCAGAACGTCGCGCTGCCTCTCGGCAAAAGCGTGGTCCGCGTTGGCCGGGTCCTGCTGCTGAACTTCCTGCTTGAGCTGATCGCGGCTGCGGATGTACTCCGTGCGCGTGACGATTTCGTTGTTGATCCGGGCGATGATCTCTTCGACCACGGTGTCGGCGAACGAAAGAGATGGCAGCAACAGCGCGTACCCAACCGCCAACAACAGAGGAAATCTGGTCTTCTTCATTAGGGCTCTCTTGCAACCTGGGGTAAACCCAAGGGGGAAATTGTTTTTCTATTTTACGCCGCGAGCAGCAGGGAGGCCAATTGGGCGGACGGGTTCGTGGTGGATCAATCAGACTGACCCATTGCCGCAGGTTTCCACTTGAGGGTATTCCGGCTAATTTCCGCGGGTAAGCGTCAGGGCGGTCACGTCGTTATGCTTTGGAGCCATGTGCATGAAGTCCTGCACGCGTTGCAGGATGTTCTGGGAAAGATCCTTGGCCGAAGAGGGCCCCGCCTGCATGACGTCCTTGACTCCCTCCAGACCAAATTCCGCGTTCTTCGACTCGGCCTCTACTACTCCGCGTGAAACCACCGCCAGCGAACCGGTTGGTCCGAGGCCGACGATGCGGGCGTCGGTGGGAGCGAGCGAGAACAGCCCGAGCGGCAGGCCGGTCGCAGGCAATTCGACGACGCTGGAGTCGTCGCGCAGCAGGCCGGGGGTGTGGCCTGCATTCACGTAGCAAACCGTGCCCAACTCTTCGTTGTAGCAGCCCAGGAGGGCGGGGCAACTGCGCACGCCTCCGGCGGCGCGCATGATCTCCAGATTCAGACGGCGCGAAAGTTCGATCATGGCGTCCGATTCGTTCAGTTCGTCGGCGGAAAAGAGCTGCTCGCCGGACTCGCGGAAACAAGCTTGCGCGGCTTGCAGCACGGGGCCGCTGGTTGCGCGCTTGCCGGCCACGTCGAGCAATCCGAAAAGAAAACGGTGCCGGCTGACGCGCACAAAATCGTGAAGATCGCCTCCGGTGCGCGAAGAAAAATAAGCGACCGCCAGGTCAGCGCCCTGGAGCGCGGGTGATTCTCCCTGGACGATCTCGGGAGTTTCCTCCGAGGTTGAGCCAAATCCGAGTTTGGAAAGCAGGCCTGCCATGACGGGCGAAACTTAACACAAAGTTGGGGGCGGGGCAATGAGCGGGAAGTGCTAGTCGTTCGGATTGGGTTGTGGTGGGGCGTTGGTTTGCGGCGACTACCCTAAAAATCCATGATTTCAAAGTACTTGCTGGCAGAAACTGGCAGGCCACGGAAAATCTCGTGTTTCGTATCAGGGCATCGCTTTTTAGCGATGCGGAAAGTTCCCCCCATCAGTGGCCCCTCTAGCAGGGTGCTGAAAAATCTCGATTGAACACGGTCCAGCTCTCTTCGTAGCTGATTCTCTGGTCCGTGGGGTCTGGTATTTGTTTTGATTTCGCCCGGAAGCGTGTAGTTCTGGCCGC
>Ga0074044_10000413_pt1 | contig 42619 bp, 27 predicted proteins | sample BogForMeECP23OM1_FD_94443 | JGI IMG/M metagenome (GOLD analysis project Ga0074044, IMG submission 94443) | Bog forest soil microbial communities from Calvert Island, British Columbia, Canada - Bog Forest MetaG ECP23OM1 | ecosystem: Environmental > Terrestrial > Soil > Wetlands ...
AGCACCTCAGGCTCGACCGCCAGCGCGCGCGCAATACACAACCGCTGCTGCTGGCCGCCCGAAAGGCTCGCTCCCGATTTCTTGTGGATCTGATCTTTGACTTCATCCCACAGCGCCGAAACCGCCAGCGAATGCTGCACGATCTCCTCGATCTTGCGCCGGTCGTGGAATCCATTCAGCTTCAGGCCCGACGCCACGTTGTCGTAAATCGACATTGTCGGAAACGGATTCGCCTTCTGGAAAACCATCCCCACCCGTCGGCGGAGCTGCGTCGGCGAGGTTCCGTTGTAGGCGTCGATCTCCCCGATGTGTACCTTGCCTTCGACTCGCGCCTCCGGAATCGTCTCGTGCATGCGGTTCAGGCAGCGAATAAACGTGGACTTCCCGCACCCCGAAGGCCCAATCAGGGCCGTAGCGTGATTGGCCGCGACCTTCAAATTGATGTTGTGCAAGGCCTGGCCCTTGCCGTACCAGGCATTCAGGTTCTCGACCTGGATTTCCACTCCCATGGTTAAGCCGCTCCGAAACTGCCGCGTCGCACGGCATACCGCACTGCCGACACTGCGGTGACAATCAGAATAATAAGCACCAGCGCCCCTGCCCAAGCCTGCCGGTGCAGATCGTCATATGGCGAGGTCGCATATTTATAAATCTGCAGAGGCAGCGCCGCCGTCGGCTGGTTCAGTCCCAACGTCCAGGGCTGGCTATGCCAATGCGAATCCCAGGGCAGCCGTCCGCTCCAGAACTCATTGCCCAGCGCCGTAAACAGCAGCGGAGCCGTCTCGCCCGCCACGCGGGCAAAGGCCAGCATGATCCCTGTGATGATGCCCGAGGTCGCCGTGCGCAGCGTGATCGACAGAGTCGTCCGCCAGCGCGAGACACCCAACCCATACGCCGCTTCGCGTAGCGCCTGCGGCACCAGAAGCAGCATCTCTTCGGTCGTCCGCGTGATAGTCGGCACCATCATGATCGCCAGCGCAACTCCCCCGGCCAGCGCCGAAAACCCTGAGCGCCGCACCAGGATCGCGTAAGCCACAATCCCCGTCACAATCGACGGAACGCCATTCAACACATCGGCGGTAAAGCGAATCGCGCTGCCCAAGCGATTGCGGCCAAACTCCGCCAGATAAATTCCCGCGCCCACTCCAAACGGCACGCCGATCAGGCTCGCGACCGAAAGAATAATCATCGAGCCGACAATTCCGTTGGCCATCCCGCCGCCCGCCTCGCCCTCAGGCTTCGGAATCTGTGTCAGAAACGCCCAGTTGACCGACTCAACGCCCTTGTAAAGCAAATAGCCGAAGATGGCAATCAACGGCGCCAGCACCAGCAGCACGGTAGCGAACGCCGCCGCCGTCATGAGACGATCGACCGCCCGCCGGTACAGACTGATGGGCCGCATGGTCTGCTGCACCGCGACGCTGCCGGCTGTATCAGGCATTTCCCCTCGCAGGCTGGCCGCGGGTTACCGTCCATACCAGCACTTGCGCCAGAGCATTCACAATGATCGTCACCAGAAACAATGCCAGGCCAATTTCAATCAGCGCCGAAACATACATGTCGCCGGTCGCTTCGCTGAACTCGTTGGCCAGCACGCTGGCCATCGTATATCCCGGAGCAAACAGCGACTTCACGATCTGGGGATTATTTCCAATCACCATCGTGACCGCCATCGTCTCTCCCAGCGCGCGGCCGAGCCCCAGGATGATTCCGCCCAGAATGCCGGCGCGCGCGTTGCGCAGCACCCCCACCCGGATCATCTCCCACCGCGTCGCTCCCAGCGCCAGCACACCTTCGCGCTGATTCTGCGGCACCACCATGAGCACTTCCCGCGTGATCGAGGAAATAATCGGCACGATCATGATGGCCAGAATGATTCCCGCCGCCAGCATGCCGATCCCGTAAGGCGGCCCGGTGAAAAGTCCAGTCCAGCCCAGCGTCGTCGAAAGAAAAGGCTGCACGTACTTGCTCAGCAGCGGCACCAGCACAAAGATCGCCCACAATCCGTAGATCACGCTCGGAATCGCGGCCAGCAGTTCCACAAAAAACGAGAGCGGCCCTCGCAAAACCTTCGGACACATTTCCGTGGTAAAAACCGCGACGCCGATCGATAGCGGAACCGCAATGATCAGCGCCACCAGCGACGAAACCAGCGTCCCGTAAATAAAAGGCAGCGCGCCGAATTGCTGGTTGACCGGGTCCCAGCCGCTGTCCATGAAGAACTTGAAACCGAATTTGTGCCAGGAGAGGGCCGACGGGTTTACCAGTTCATAAATGATAAGAAACAGCACGCCCAGCACGGCAAGCCCGCACGCCGTCATCGCAGCCTTGAAAATACGATCAGGAATCTCGCCGCTTGCGGTTCTCAGCAAGGGCGTCGCGCGGACTGGGGGTCCGCCTGTAACCTTCGTCGCTTCAACAGGTTGCGGACCTTGCATATCAGGCCGTGGTAAGGCAGATTGGGCCATTCATAGTCAAACTAGCAGAGAGTTGTTACAAAGCTGTTAAAATAGGGTTGTTTTTCGTTCGCGACGGCGGGCTACAAAGCGCGGCCTCAATCGCGACGGTTTTATTGTCTCAAATCCCAGGGCGCTCCCAAATTCTGTTTTTATTATGCCGATTGCACAACAACGCTGCCAGCTTGTCTTTCAAAAGCTGGAACGGGATCTGTCCAAGCTCGCCGCGAAGACGCACCCGGAAAACGTGCACAGCTTTCGCACCGCGACGGGCCGTCTGCGCGTGCTGCTCGAGGAACTCGTTCCCGAGCGCACCAACAATCAGAAAAAGCTGTTGAAAGCCCTGGGCCGGATTCGCCGCCGCGCCGGAAAAGTCCGCGACCTCGACGTGCAGCTTGCCACTTTGCGCAGTTTGAAATTTGCCCAGGATCCACGCCGCAAGACGGAACTGACGCAGGCGCTGATCGAACTTCGTGGTGAACACGAAAAAAGACTGCGCAAGCTGCTGACAAAAGAAGCGGTTCGTGAAATCCGCGAGCGCCTGAAACGCGCCGCCAAGAAAACCAAAACTGAAGACGCAGTCGATCCTCTGGCCACGGCTCGCAAGATCTTGCAACGAGTCACGCTCCCGGCCGGAAACTTGGCCGCGCGTTCGGTCACGCCATCGGTGACCGAAGACGTGCTGCACCAGCTTCGCATCGCAGTCAAGCGCGCCCGCTACGCCGCCGAGTTCGCGCCCAAATCCGTTGAAGCCGGCCAGTTTATCGCGGAGCTCAAACGACTGCAGGATACTCTCGGCAGCTGGCACGACTGGCTCACCTTGACCCACGCCGCCAGCGACCGTTTCGGCGACCTCCGCGAATCCGCCCTGGTAGCCGCCGTAAACAACGTAACCCGCGGAAAATTCCGCCAGGCCGTAGCCGCCGCCGCGTCAGCCTTCCCAACTCCGAAGCCAGTCCCCGCCCCCGAGCGCCCGCGCAAGCCGGGAATAAAGCCACCCGCACAGCGCAGAGACTCAGCCGCATAGAAAAGCCTGCTCAGTTGTTGAGCAGCCTCCACAGGCCATGTGGAAAGAGAGTTGATGTGGGGACAGCCGCCCTCGGCTGTCCAGCCGGGCAAAGCCCGGACGCTCCCGACCACGGCGTTGAACTCGGCGTGCTCGCAACCGCCGGCTGAACCGTGGAAGAGCGGCGCTTCAGCGCCGCGTAAGGCGCAAAAAATAAACTGGGGGGCTTTAGCCCCCGCTGAAAAGCCCCCATGACTCTCCTCCCGCCCCGCGTGTAAACTGTCTCCCTCCTCATGCCCACGTTCGCCGCGGTCGATATCGGATCGAACTCCGTTCGCCTTAAAATTGCGCGACTGCAGGCAGGACGCCTCCGCCCTGTCCACGAAGACCGCGAAGTCACTCGCCTGGGCGAAGGCGTCTTCCGCTCCGGATTTCTCACGCCTGAATCGATGGCCGAAACCGTGAAAGTTCTGCGCCGGTTTCATCGCTCGACGCAACAGATTGTCACCGACACAGTGCGCGTGGTCGCCACCAGCGCCCTGCGCGACGCGCGCAATTCGCAGGCGTTTCTCGAGTGGGTTCGCTCGGCCACGGGATGGCGCGTCGAAATCGTCTCCGGCGTCGAAGAAGCGCGCCTCATTCACCTCGGCCTGGTTTCCAGTCCGCGTGCCGACCGCGCCACCGCGCTCATGATCGATCTGGGCGGCGGCAGTTGCGAGCTCACCGTTTCGCAAGGCGGACACATCCGCGACGCCGTCAGCCTCCCGCTGGGAGCGGTTCGGCTCACCGACGAATTCCTGCGCCATGACCCCTCCCGCAAAGGAGAATTGAAGCGCCTGCGCGGCCTGGTGGCCCGTGAAGTCGGCCGCATTGCCGATCGTATCGCCGCCGCCCGCGTGAAAAATGTAATCGCCACTTCCGGCACCGCCGCTGCGCTGGCCGCCGTCGCGACGCATCTTCGCCGCGGACGCAATCAGCGCTCGCTGGTCACGCGCGCCGAAATGGCGCGCATCGCCAAGCGCCTGGCGCGTCTGCCGGTGGCCGAACGCCGCAAGATTCAGGGCATCGGCCCGCGCCGTGCCGAGATCATCGTCGCCGGCGCCATGGTCTATCACGAACTGCTCGAGCGCCTGCGCCTCAAAGGATTCCGCTACTCCCCGCTCGGCCTGCGCGACGGCATCCTCGCCCAGATGGCCGCCGACTACGATCGCAGCACCCGCTCCGGCCGCCAGATCGAATCCGAGCGCTGGGAATCTACGCTGAAGGCGGTCGACCATTACCGCGTCGATCGCAAGCACGCCCTCGACGTCCGCGATGCTGCCATGCTCCTGTTCTCGGCGCTGCGCTCGGTACACCGTCTTCCGCCCGAGTACGGCGAGTGGATCTCAGCCGCCGCCATGCTCTACGAAGTCGGCGACTACGTGAACCGCAACGGCCGCCATCGCCACGCCCACTACATCATTTCGAATTCGGAAATTCTCGGCTACACCCCGCAGCAGCGCCGCGTGATTGCAGCCATCGCGCGCTATCTCGGCAAGTCGCGCCCCACCACCGATGACAGTCCCATGAAAGTGGTCGAGCCCGCCGACCGCGTCAACGTGCAGAAAGCGATCGTACTGCTGCGCCTGGCCCGCGCCCTCAACCTGGGCCGCAGTCGCGCCGTGCAGAAATGCCGCGTCGGATCGCGCTCCGCCGAAGTCAAACTGACCCTCGTCCCGCGACGGCGCATGGGCGTGGACCTGGAGCAGTGGGCGGTTGAAAAAGAGTGCGATTATTTCCGCGAAGTATTCGGGCGGGAGTTAGTCACGGCGGTTTCGTAGAGCGCGCGCAACAGCTTCGGAGTCACGCACCACTGCAGCGTCCCGGAAGTGCGCCGCATCTCCACCTTCGCCACCGCGCCTTTTTTCAGTTCGAGCGACGCCTCGCATCCCGAGTCGCTGATCAGCGATCCCAGAAACTGGCTCAGGTTCGGATTATGTCCGACCACCAGAAGCGCCTCCTGCCGGGCATATTTCTCCAGCAGTTTGCGGAAATCGGCGAGCCCCGCTTCCGGCCGCAACGCCGGGTCCAACTGAAGTTTGCCTTCGTAACCCAACTCGTTGCCCACCAGCGACGCCGTCTGCGCGCAGCGCTTCAGCGGGCTGGAGACGATGCAATCCACCTGCACCTCGAGCGCGGCCAGCGCGCGGCCTACGTAGCCGCACTGCTCGATTCCCTCCTTGTCGAGGGCGCGCTTTTCATCTTTTTTCGGATTGACGAAGTGCTCGCCCGCGCTCGCGTGGCGTAAGAAATAGAGGATCATCGCAGTCTATCTTTCATTGTCTGTCTTTCGTTGTCGATCTCTCATTGCCAATCTTTCATTGTCGATCATGGCTTGTCTATCGGCCCTTCCCCACGTTCACTTTGCGCTTTCGCGTCGCAGCCGGCTCCGGGACCGCCGCCGGCGCCTTGCCTTCCGCAATGCCGATCAGAAAATCCTGCGCCGAAAAAACCGCCGCGCCCGTCGGCGGCTTCCGTTGCCCGTGCGGCGTCTGCCACGCGCGAATGTAAGTCGTATCTTTCAGCAGAATGCGCGCCTTGCGGTTGTCGGCCAGGTAGGCGTCGAGAATTTCATGATGCACCCGCTGCCGTAACAATTCATCGCGCAGCGGAACCAGCACTTCCACGCGCTCGTAGAGATTGCGCGGCATCCAGTCGGCGCTGCCGATATAAATTTCCTCTTCGCCGCCGTTGGCAAAATAATAGATCCGGCTGTGCTCCAGAAATCTTCCCACAATGCTGCGCACGCGAATGTGGTCGCTCACTCCGCGCACTCCCGGTCGCAGCGCGCAGATCCCGCGCACGATCAAATCGATCTCGACCCCAGCCTGCGAAGCGCGGTACAACGCCTGGACAATATTCTTATCGAGCAGCGCATTCATCTTCGCCACGACGCGCGCTTCCCTGCCCTGCCGCGCGTGCTCGGCCTCGCGGTCGATCAGCCCGATGCACTTCTCCGCCAGATCGAGCGGCGCCACCAGCAGCGGATCGTAACTCGGATTCTCCGCATACGCCGTCAGAAAACTGAAAACGTCGTGCACCGCGCGCGTGATCTCCGGATTCGCCGTGAACAAACTCAAGTCGGTATAAATCCGCGCCGTGGTCGCGTTGTAATTTCCCGTGCCGATGTGGCAATAACTTCGCGTCACTCCATCGGGATCGTGCCGCACCAGCAGCGACAGCTTGCTGTGCGTCTTCAATCCCACCAGGCCGTGAAATACCTGCACGCCGGCGTCTTCCATATCGCGCGCCCAGCGGATATTCGACGCCTCATCGAAGCGCGCCTTCAGTTCAACGACCGCCGTGACTTCTTTGCTCGACGCGGCGTCGATCAACGCCGGCACGATATGCGAATGTTCGCTGGTGCGGTAAAGCGTCTGCTTGATGGAGAGAACTTTCTCGTCCTCCGCCGCCGATCCGATGAAACGAAGCACCGCGTCGTAGGAATCGTACGGGTGATGCAACAGCACGTCGTGCTGCCGCAATTCCTCGAACAAATCCTTCGACTTCGAAGTCAGCCGCAATTCTCGTGGAGTAAACGACCGATACTTCAAATCCGGGCGCTGCACCTGCTCGTAAATATTGAACAGCCGCACCAGGTTTACCGGCCCGTTCACCGGAAACACCTGCCAGGGATCGATCTCAAAGACGGTGCTCAGCCGCTCAACGATCTCCGGATCGGCGTCGGCTTCAATTTCCAGCCGCACCGCATCGCCCTTGCGCCGGTTGTGTAACTCCGCGCGCACCGACTCGAGCAGGCTGCGCGCTTCTTCTTCCGCCAGATAAAGATTGCTGTTGCGCGTCACGCGAAACGGCGCCGCCGAAACAATATCGTAGCCGTGATACATGCGCACCGCGTGGTGCGCGACCAGGTCGGCGAGAAAAATAAAATCTGTGGTCCCGTCCGAAGGCAAGCGGACCAGGCGCGGCAGCGCGCGCGGCACAGAGACCACGCCGGTGTAAGTCAGCGCCGAGCGCCGACGCCGTCGCAATAGAAATCCCAGGCACAGCGCCTTGTTGATCACCCTCGGAAACGGATGCGCCGGATCGACCGTCACCGGCGTCAGCAGCGGATCGAGTTCCTTCTCGCAATATTCGTTCACGAAGCGCAGCGCCTCCGGGTCGAGTTCATGCATGCCCAGGACGCGAATGCCGTTTTCCATCATCGCTGGACGCAGCCGCGCATTCCAGCAGTCATACTGATCGTCGACAAACTCGTGGGTCAGCTTGCTGAGCAGGTCGCGCTTTTCGGTCAGCGTCACGCCGTCGGGGCCGGCCTCGTTAAAACCGTCCTCGATCTGCTGCATCATCGCCGCGATGCGCACTTCGAAAAACTCGTCCAGGTTGCTGGCCGAAATCGACAGAAACTTCAGTCGCTCCAGCAGCGGATTGCCCTCGTCCTCGGCCTCTTCGAGCACACGCCGGTTGAAGGCCATCCACGAGGTGTCGCGATTGAGGTAGTACTGGGGATTATCCAGCGAAATCCGTGCCATACAATTACACGCTTACCGTCTGAATTCTGAATTGAGTGACTTGATTCCTACCGGCCAAAACTCTAAGCTGTGATGCTCGGACCAACACTTACGACGAACGCTTACGGGATTATTAGTATAACCGACAACCGCTCTGTCCTCATTACCACACTGGTAACACTAGCGGGTCATCGTCGCTCGTGGATCAATTTCAAAATTATTCCGCCCGATGTCATCCTGAGCGCGGCGAAGCCAGGCGATGGACCCTACGTCGGCCGACGCTGTCGATGCGGTGGACAGGAGTGCCAGCGCTTCCTGCAGTCAGCTCCTCCTCGCATCCGTACAACCGATGTCCGGGTCTAGTAAGATCCCGCAGGAGCGCTTGGCGCCCGCTCCCGGCGGGATGACATCGGTCCATCAATCTCGCACGGATCGTTTCCGCGGCCGTGCCTTCCTCCCGAACGCCAAAAAGAACAGCGCCCGGACATTTCCGTCCAGGCGCCAGCATTCTTCACGATGGAAACCGGTACCTCTCGGCGCCGGAACTGAAATTAAATCCGTCTACTTGACCGGTTTGATCGCGTCCCTCACCTTTGCCACCACCGAGTCGGGCAGAGGCGCATAGGTAAGATCCTTAGTCATTTTCTGGCCGTCGCTGAGCATCCAGTTCAGAAAGTCGGCCAGGATTTTCCCCTTCGCCGGATCCTTCGAGTGCTCCGGAATCAGCAGCCAGGTGAAGCTCGAGATCGGATACGCATCCTTGCCCGGAGCATCCGTGATCGACACGCGGAAATCCGCCGGCATCTTCGGAGCCGAAGCAGCTGCCGCGGTTACGCCCTCCAGCGACGCTTTCAAAAACGTCCCGGCTGCATTCCGCACGCTTCCATAAGGAATATTGTTCTGCACGGCATAAATCAGCTCCACGTAGCCGATCGAGCCCGGCATCTGCCGGATCAATCCGGCCACGCCTTCATTGTGCTGCCCGCCCAGGCCTCTCGGCCATTTCACCGAAGTCCCGCTGCCCACCTGCCCCTTCCACTCGCTGCTTACTTTCGAAAGATAATCAGTCCAGATAAACGTAGTGCCGCTGCCGTCAGAGCGGTGCACCACGATGATGTCCTGGCTGGGAAACTTGACGCCCGGATTAGCGGCGCTGATTGCCGGATCATTCCAGTTCGCAATCTTTCCCAGGTAAATGCCGGCCAGAACCTCGGGAGTGAATTTCACTTCCGCACTCACGCCCGGAATGTTGAAAGCGGGAACGACCGCACCCATCACGGTCGGAATGTTGAGAATTTTGGTCCCCAGTTTGGTCTGCGCTTCTTTCAGCTGCTCGTCGGTCATCGGCATATCGCTGGCGCCGAAATCCACCGTGCCCTCAGTCACCTGCCGGATTCCTCCGCCGCTGCCGATCGCCTGATAGTTGATTTGTACTTGGGGATGAGCGTTGTGGTAGTCGCTGAACCACTTCGAGTACATCGGATTAGGGAATGTAGCGCCTGCTCCGTTCAGCGTGGTCTGTCCAATCGCCGGCAGGGACAGTAGAGCGCACACCAACAGCTGCACGATTTTGCGCATCACCAGATGAATTCCTCCTAAGGGTGAGTATCGTCCAAGTTCTAGCGGCGAAATGTTACAGGACGGTTACAACCGAGTAAATTTCTAGTGAATGACCCAGGTTCATGCAGCCCCGGACGCCCTCGTCCCGGGTTGCGCGCAGCGCAATGACGACGGTAGACAGCGCGTCAAAGCCCGCTGCGCAGATCCCGCTATCGCCACAGGTGCTATACGCCGCCGCACGCGGAGCTTCGCTCCGCGGGGCGGACGAGGGCGTCCGCCCCTACACGATCAAGTCCATCCAGCCTTCGTGAACCTTGGCGTCCTTCGCGGTGAGTGGTTTAATCGTTTTTCCCGTAAAGTGGTCAATGGAAGAGAGGCAAAGATAATTCATGAGCGATTCGTCCTACGCCCCCGGTTGGCCCGGCATTGAGCCGCGCTGGACCTCCAGCGCCAAGAACGGCATCGGTACCGCCCTTAACGCGCGCAGCAAGGTCTGGTTCACCCTCAGCCACGGCATCCTGAACGAAGTTTATTTTCCCCACGTCGATCAGGCCTGCACTCGCGACATGGGATTGATCGTCACCGACGGAAACGGTTTCTTTTCCGAAGAGAAGCGCGATTGCGAGTGTGAGAATCCTCCTGTGAAGCTCGGCATTCCGATCTTTGCCATGACCAATACCCACCTTGCCGGGCGCTACCGGATTCATAAAGACGTTCTGACCGATCCCTACCGCAACGTGGTGCTGCAGAAAATTCGCTTTGAGGCCTTGCAGGGCAAGCTCTCCGACTATCGTCTCTACGTCCTGCTCTCGCCGCATCTGGCCAACTGCGGCTACCACAACACCGGATGGGTCGGCGACTACAAAGGCATCCCTATGTTTTTTGCCGAGCACGGCGGCGCCGCGCTGAGCCTGGCGTGTTCAGCTCCCTGGAAAAAAAGGTCGGTCGGCTTCGTCGGCTACTCCGACGGCTGGTCGGACCTTTCCCAGCACTTTCAGATGGAGTGGGAATATACGCGCGCGGAGAACGGAAATATCGCCTGCACCGGAGAAATCGATATCGCCGCCTGCAACGGCGAGTTTGTTCTCGCCCTTGGCTTTGGCGCCGTCCCGACCGAAGCCGGGCAACAGGCGCGATCGAGTCTGCTCGACGATCTCAACGAGATTCGGCAGCACTACATTTCGCAGTGGAGCGACTGGCAGGATACACTGCTCAAGCTCGACGATCCCCCGCGCCAGCACGATCTCTACCGTCCCTCCACCAGCGTGTTGCGCACGCACGAGTCGAAAGACTTTCTTGGCGGCATCATCGCCAGCCTTTCCATCCCATGGGGATTCAACAAAGGCGACGAAGATCTCGGCGGCTACCATCTGGTATGGCCGCGCGATCTGGTAGAGACCGCGGGCGCGCTGCTCGCCGCTGGAGCCGTCAAGGACTCCGTGCGCGTGCTGCGCTACCTCGAGTCCACGCAGGAATCCGGCGGCAACTGGGCCCAGAACATGTGGCTCGACGGACGCCCCTACTGGACCGGCATCCAGATGGATGAGACCGCCTTCCCCATCCTGCTGGTCGATCTGCTGCGCCGTAAAGCGGCCGACAGTCTGGGCAAGATCGAGCGCTGGTGGCCCATGGTGCGCGACGCTGCCGCCTTCATCCTGCGCAACGGCCCCGTCACCATGCAGGACCGCTGGGAAGAAGATGCCGGCTATTCTCCGTTCACCCTGGCCGTCGAAATTTCCGGGCTGCTGGCCGCCGCCGATATTGCCGACCTCACCGGCCACTCCGAGCAGGCCGAAACCATGCGCACGACCGCCGACGCCTGGAACGACAACATCGAGCGCTGGGTCTACGCCGACGGCGGCGACCTGGCGCAGCAACTCGGCGTCGACGGCTACTACGTGCGCATCGCTCCGCCCGACACAACCGACAGCGTGGCCTCGCCCACGCAGGGCTTCGTGCCCATCAAGAACCGTCCGCCGGGGCAAGATGGCGAAGCCGCCTATCACATCGTCAGTCCGGATGCGCTGGCGCTGGTGCGTTTCGGATTGCGCGCCCCGGACGATCCCCGCATTCTGAATACGCTGCGCGTCATCGACGCGCTGCTCAGCGTCCAGTTGCCGCAGGGCCCGTGCTGGTATCGCTACAACGGCGACGGCTACGGCGAGCACGAGGATGGCTCCGCCTTCGACGGCACCGGCATTGGACGCCCCTGGCCGCTGCTGGCAGGCGAGCGCGCCCATTACGCAGTTGCGGCCGGACATTGCGATGAAGCCGAGGCCCTGCTCAGCGTCATCGAAAATTCCACCATGGGCGAGAGCCGCCTGCTTCCCGAGCAGGTCTGGGACGCGGCCGACATTCCCGCGCTCGAACTTGTTCGCGGCAAGCCCACCGGCTCGGCCTGCCCGCTGGTCTGGGCTCACGGAGAGTATGTGAAGCTGCGCCGCTCGGTCCGCGACGGCAAGGTCTTCGACCAGCCTCCGCAAACCGTGCAGCGCTATCAGGTCGAGAAACGCGCGCGCCAGGTTTTTGGCTGGAGATTCAACAACAAGACCCGCAGCATCCCGCGCAATAAAACTCTGCGCATTGTGCTGCTCCTGCCCGGACGCGTGCACTGGAGCATCGACGGCTGGAAGACCGCGCACGACACCGACACCCGCGACAGCGGCCTCGGCATCCATACCCTCGACCTGCCGACAGCATCCTTGCCGGCCGGAGGCCAGGTGGTCTTCACCTTCTACTGGCCCAAAGACCATCGCTGGGAAGGCACGGACTACACCGTCACGGTGGAGGGCGCCTAGATCGCGGATCTCTAACGCGGCCCTGAAGGGCCGCTCTTCCACGGTTGCGCACGCGGTGGGTGACCACGAGGTCGGTGACGAAGATCGAGAGCGGCGGTCGAAAGTCAGCGGAACCGCTCGCGTAGGGGTGGACGCCTCGTCCGCCCAAGGCAGCGGCAAGGCTCCAGCCCCGTAGCGCTGCCTCCCCGGACGAGGGCGTCCGGGGCTACGTGGCTCGTGCTGTCGGCCGCACCACGATTAGTGCAATCGACTGCAAGTCGTGACGTTGGAACAACCTGCAGACTTAAAGCACTGTGGATAATATCCCCCGCAAACGAATGAAAACACACACTTTAATATCGCGAGTTAAATCGATTGAACTTCCCGCCTGAGGCCGTCAAATTCCGCCCGGGCAAGCACCCTCACACGAGCGATCAAACGACGGCGGCGAGCCTGCAGATCGCCGCATGGGCCACTTCGGTGCGCGCCCCGATTCCTTAATCGCGAATATTGATGGCGCGGGGAAATATATGGGGCAACCCAATCGGGCACGTCGGCTCAGGCTTCGGCTGGTTCCACGCTGCTGTAGCAGAGCTCGACTACGGTGCAGTCGTCGCTGAGGGGATTGCCGGCGCAGAACTCGGTGACCGCCGAGAAGATTCCTTCCAGCGTGGGTGACTTGGACGCGGCTGCTTCCAGGCGAAAGTCTTCGAAGAAATCTCCCATGGCATTTTCGGCTTCGGTGACGCCGTCGGTCACCAGAATGAAGCGGTCTCCGGATTTCATCTGACAGGTCGAACTTTCGAAGGTCGCATCGGGAAGCAGGCCGACCGGGACGTTGCCATGCGGCGGACGAATCACTTCCCCGCCACACACCAGCAGCGGGGGCACGTGGCCGCAGTTCACGTATTCGAGTTCGCCGTCGCGGCGCAGCCGGACCAGCAGCACAGTGGCATATTTTTCGCCGACCAGCTTCTGAGTGAAGAAGTGGTTCACCGCCACGACCACATCCAGCAGAGGAGAACCGGCGCTGAGATGCGAATAGATCATCCCCTGCAGGGTGGAAGCCAGCAGCGCGGCGGAGACTCCCTTGCCGCTGACGTCGGCCAGAACTACCGCGAGACCTTCTTTGGTGTTGACCGCGTCGAAGAAGTCGCCACCGATTTCCTTACAAGACAGGTTCTTGCCGCGCAGGCGCGCGAAGGGCACTTCAGGAATCTTCACCTGCATCAGCCGCTGTTGAATGCTGGCGGCGATGGTCAACTCCTGCTGGTAGCGGCGCGATTCTTCTTCGGCCTGCACCAGGCGCGCGTTCTCGATCAGCGACGCAGCTTCTGTCGCGATCACGTGCAAGATTTTCTGGTCGACTCCGCTCATGTCGCGCGAGGCGAAGCGCGAATCAACATAGAGGACTCCCATGGCTTCGGCCAACGTGCCGTGAGGCACGGGAGTTTGCGCGTCGCGCGTGGCCTGCACCTGCATCTTGCGCAGCGGAATACAGACGACGGTCCGCAAATCGTAGGCGACGATGCTCTGCCGGCCAGCCAGATCGACCGACTGGCTGGTATCGGTCAGAAGGAATTCGGAGTTCGCCCGCATCGACTCTTCGAGAATGGAGTGCGAAATCGTCTTGTCGTCGAGCAGCGGCTCTTTCTTCGAGTTGCGTCCGGCGGCCAGGCGCAGCTTGCCTTCTTCGTCCTTGAGAAATACGTATCCACGCTCGGCCTGAGTCAGCTGCAGGGTCACATCGAGCATGGTCATCAGAATTTCGTCGAGCACACCGGCGGTGTTGAGTTTGCGGGCGGCGTCGAGAAACAGCGTGAGCTTCTCGAGGTCGGTGGCTTCGGGCTTGATGCCGATGGCGGAAATCTGGCTGAGAAATTCGCGGGCGGTGTTGGAGGTGGCGTGCGCCGGATTGAACAGGATGTAGGCGGAATCACGCGCGCCGAACTCGAGGCGGTCGCCGCGCTCCAGTTTCTGGCGCTGGATGCGCTCTCCGTTGACGAACGTACCGTGCTTGCTGCCGAGGTCGACCAGGAAAAAGTCCTGACCCTCCTGCATGATCTGGGCATGGTCGCGGGAGACGCGCGGGTCGGCGATGACCAGGTCTTTGTCGACTTTGCGGCCAACATTGAACGGGGTGCGATTGAGAGTGATGTTCCTCTGCTCGCTGCCCTGCACGAAGACCAGTGCGGGAAATACTCCGGAGCCGGAACTATGGATGCCGCTGTTCAGGGACATGAATGGTAAAAAGAGCGCGCCCTCGGCGGCGCGCAGCCGCGGGCAAGCCCCGCTGCAACAGACTACTCTGCAGCCGCGTCGTCCCGCAAGGAAAGGGTACGGTATTGTGGAAATTTCGAGAGAAGAGGCCGTTAAGAGCGAAGAACGTCAGGGGATTCGCGAAGGCGTTCGCGCGACCGTGGAAGCCGCTAGCGCAACCGTGGAAGAGCGGCGCTTCAGCGCCGCGTTAGAAATCGGAGATGGATCGGGCTTTAGCCCCTGTGGTCGTCCTCGGACGGAGCGGAAATTATCTCGGGGGGCTAAAGTCCCTGTTTAATTTTTTGACGCTTTTACGCGGCGCTGAAGCGCCGCTCTTCCACGGTACTATCCACGGCGACATTCCACGAGCGCTATTCACGGCTGCTCTTCCTAAAATGAATGGAATCCAGGTCAGTCGGCGCTGGCGGCCGCGGCCTGGGGCTTCTGCAGCAGCTTGCGGGCCTGGGTGATGAGTTCGGCTACTTCGAAGGGTTTTACCAGGTAGGGAACGTCATTCTCCTGCAGATAGGCGCGTCCGTCGCTTTGTTCCACGCCGTTGGAGAACGTGAAGAGGATGTGGCCCGTCATGGCGGGGCAATTTTCCTTGAGCCAGCTATAGGATTCTTTGGCGTTCCAGTCGCCGGGCATCTTGCCGGCCATGATCACGGCCTCGAACGCCTCGGAGAGCAGCCGGGTCTTCACTTCGTGGCTGGTCTTGGCCGTAATGACCATGGCGCCGGCGCCAGCGAGCACATCGCGCTCGAATTCGAGAACCGCTTCTTCTTCGTCCACTAGCAGCACGCGGCCGTGGATCGCTCCCTCATGAGCGCGAGGCGCGGCCAACACGGGCTCGGGCGCGACTCCAACCGTGGCGGCCGAGGGTAATCTCACCTCGATCACAGCGCCGCCGTCGGGCGCGTTGTTGGCGGTGATGTCGCCGCCGTGCTCCTTGACTATGCCGTAACAGATGCTGAGGCCGAGACCCGTGCCTTTGCCCACACTCTTCGTCGTGTAGAACGGGTCGAAGATGCGTTTGGGGTCTTTCAGGCCGGGACCGTCGTCGCTGAACTGGGTGCAGACTTGTCCATTCTGGCAAGAGACGCGAATCTTCAGCTTGCCGCGCTTCCCGGTTTCGAGAATGGCGTCGACCGAATTATTGATGATGTTCAGAAATACCTGCTCGATCTGGTGCGGGTCGGCGATGACCACGGCGGGTTCGCCCGGAGCCTCGCGCTCGACCTGGATGTTGTTGATCTTGAGATCGTAGTCGCGCAGGGTGAGAGTCTCGTCGAGAACCTTGCGGATATCGACTTCATCGCGCTGCGGCGTGCGCTGGCGGGCGAAGGACAGCAGATTCTGCACCACGCGGTGGGTGCGCTGCGCCTGCTTGAAAAGTTTAGCGACGTAATCCTGGGCGCGGCTGTTCAGGCCTTCGCTTTCGAGCAGCTGGGCGTAGCCGAGGATGGCGGTGAGTGGATTATTCAGTTCGTGGGCCACGCCCGCGATTAACTGCCCGACCGCCGACATTTTCTCGCTTTGCAGCAGCTGCTCCTGCGTCTTGCGCAAGTCTTCGTAGGCGCGGCAGGTTTCTTCGTAGAGCCGGACTTTTTCGATCGTCGTCGCCAGTTGCCGGCTGATGGCGACCAGAAGGTTTTCTTCGTTGCTCGACCACTCGTAGCCGAGATGCGTGCACAGACCCATGATGCCGACGGGACTGTCCTTACCCCAGAACAGGACCCAGATCCAGGAGCGATCGGCGTCGGAGCGCAGGAATTCGGCCACGTTCGCGGGAAGGTGCGGCAGATACTCGGTGGTGATCACCTCGGTCCGCGAACGGCTGATCAGATCGCCGAAGCCGTCGACGAACGAGACCTCGGAGGCGCGCATCGTGTCGCGGCGCGGTCCCCATGCCGCGCGGCGGCGATAGGTTGGGCTGTCGGTATCGGAGAGATAGACTGAGCCGCTCTCGGCTCCGAATAAAGTCACTACCTGGCGCAGGGTGAGATTGAGAATTTCGTCCAGATCGAAGGATTGCGCGGCCACCACCGCCATCGCATTCAGCGCGTTGAGTTCGCGATTGCGCCGCCGCATTTCATCTTCGGCGCGGCGCTTCTCGGTCATGTCGAGAACGAATCCCTGGTAGCGCTCGATCGCGCCGTTGCCGTCGCGCGAAGCGAAGCTGCTCTCCACCGCGAGCAACACCGTGCCGTCTTTGCGGCGCAGCGTAACGTCGAAGTTGCGCACGTAGTTGTGCGCTTCCATCTCACGGTGGAAGTTTTCCCGCTGCCGCGGATCGACGCAGATTTCCGAATTCAGATTCAGGACCAGCAACTCCTCGCGCCGGGTGTAGCCCAGCATGTGCACCAGCGCGTCGTTGCAGTCGATGAGCTTTCCGGCAGGGGTGGCGACGTAGACGCCTTCCTGCACCTGCTCAAACAGCAGACGATATCTCTCTTCGGCCGAGCGCCGGTCTGAGATGTCGCGGATGACGTGAATGATTCCCTTGCGCGCGGTCTCCTGCTCCGAGTAAGACGAAGTTGAGACCACCGAGAAGCCACCGAAGCACGGGTCTGCGCCCTCGGTAAATTCCTCATCGCCGCGGGTGGCGCAGTAGGGGCAGCCGGTCCACTCGCCGAAAGTGTGCGGGAGGGTCGATTCGCAAGTGCTGCCGATGACGTCGGCTGCGGCCTGGCCCAGATGCTCGAGCAGAACCTGATTGGCTTTGATGATGCGGAATTCGGCGTCGTGCGCCAGAATCACGTCGTGAACGGAGTCGAACGTGTTCATCCACTGGCTTTGCGAGCGCAGCACCTGTTCGAGCAGGCGGGAGTTTTCGATCGCGATGGCCAGTTGTTTGGCGACGGTCTCCAGAAATTCCAGCTCTTCGAAAGTCCAGCGGCGGCTGCCGGAATTTCCCAGCAGCAGCAGCCCGACCCGGGCGCGGTTGCCCAGCACGGGCACGATCACGAGCTGTTTGATTTTCTCCGCCTGAAGTGATTCGGCGGGTTCGGGGCCGGGTACATCTCGTTTGGTTATGTGCGGCTCGGCGCTTTCGAAAAGCTTGGATAGTTCCTCGGTGAGCGGAACGAAGCTGGTGTTGCGCAGGAAATCGGCGGAAAGGCCGACGGCGTGAGTCGCCACTAGATTATCCGCATCGACCAGACGGAACCACGCTGCCCGTATGCGATGCAAATGCTGCAACTCCTCCAGCACCGGTTGAACCATGCTCCCGTAGGAGGACGCGCCGGCAGTGCTGCGGGTAATGGCCTGCAGAGCTTGCAGCCGCCGGCTCCGCATGCGCGCCTGGCTCAGGACCACCATCAGCATGCTCAGCCCCAGCACTCCTTCGGCTCCCGCGGAGGCCACGGTCGGCACTTGGTCGGTGAAAGGTCCCCAGGCCAGATGCAGGCTGACCAGCGACAACGCCAGTAACCATGCGGCCGGCTCCCAGCGGCCGCGGCGGGCCCGCAGCAGGGCAATTGCGGTAGTGAGCAGTACGATTCGATAACCGACTTCGATGGCAACGCGCAACGGCAAGGAATCCGGCCACAACAGGACGCGGGCTCCGGCAAAGCCGACGAGGATGGGCGTGATGACGGCCAGGGGCCCGATCAGTTCGCCGTTGCGGGCATAGAGCAGGACGGCGCCGGCCAACAATCCGACCGCCAGCACAAACGATGCCTGCACCGTAACCAGGCCGAATGGCGCGGGGAAGCGCGAGGCGAAGGCGTGCTCCGCCAGGTGCGAGGCCAGCAAGACCGTCCAGCCCGCGATCCAGATTTTGAGATAGAGTTCACGAACCGCGCGCGCAGCGAGCACCGACGCGCCGAGCAACAGGAGCAATGCCCAATCGGCTGCTGTAAGCCCGGGCATGCCCAGCTGTGTGGCCGCACTCCAGATTGAAGCGAAGGACGCGCTCATCGTCGTTAAGACGTTCGAGATTCGGACATACCAAATTCAGACGTACGACATTCGGACATGCACCGTTCGGACGTAGCACGTCCGGACGTACAAATTCCTCATTTTTGAATATCACGCGCTGCGGCTTTCTCGATGGAGTTTCGGGACCTGATTGATTACTTTAGGTATCTCGTGGCTGGGTTACAATCGCCGATAGACTTCCGTGTACCCATATGGCAGACCGCATCCTGGTCGTTGACGACGAAGAAGCCATCCGCGAGATCGTCGCGTCGATGCTGACGACTGCCGGCTATCGCTGTAAACATGCGGGCTCCGGCATTGAGGCGCTCGCGGTCCTGACTTCCGGCGAAGAGTTCGAGTTGATGCTCTCGGACCTGATGATGGCGGATTTGGATGGCATCGGTCTGTTAGAGCGCACTAAGGAAAAATATCCGGACATGCCGGTCGTGATGGTGACGGCGGTTCACGATATTTCTGTCGCGCTGGCCGCGATCCGCAACGGGGCCTACGACTACCTGCTCAAGCCCTTCGAACGGGAACAGTTGCTGAACACCGTGAGCCGGGCGCTCGAAAACCGCCGCCTCAAAATGGAGAACCGCATCTACCAGACCAATCTGGAGTCGCTGGTCGAGGCGCGGACCAATCAGTTGCAGGTCGCGATGGCGAACCTGGAGCGCTCCTACGACATCACGCTCGAAACGCTGGGCGATGCCTTGGACCTGAAGGATCGCGAAACCGAAGGCCACTCCAAGCGCGTCACCGCGTTTACCATCGCCATTGCCCGCGCCATGGGCCTGCCGCGCGAACAGATCAACACCATCGCCCGCGGAGCCTTCCTGCACGACATCGGAAAGATCGCGATCCCGGACAATATCCTGAAGAAGCCGGGAAAACTTGAGCCCGACGAAATGAATGTCATGAAGGAGCATGCCTACCACGGCTATCAGATCGTCAAGAAAATTCCGTTTCTCGCCGAGGCTGCGGAAATCGTGTACTCCCACCAGGAGTGGTTTAACGGCAGCGGATATCCCCGCGGTTTGAAGGGAGAGCAAATTCCCCTGGGGGCGCGCATCTTCTCGGTCGCAGACACGCTGGACGCCATCACCACCGACCGTGTTTACCGGAACGCGCAGACGCTGAAGGCGGCGCGCGTGGAAATTGAGAAATGGTCGGGCAGGCAGTTTGACCCGGAAGTTGTGAAAGTGTTTCTCGAGATGCCAGACAATATCTGGGACGATCTTCGCCGGGAAATCCAGGATTCGCAGATCTATCGGGTTAGCTCCTCGGCCGCGGCCAAGGGATAACCGTCTACTCCCAGGCAGCTTTTTCTCGCTCCCTTCCATCCAACTGGAGAACACACTTCAGCTCGGGAGATTCCTATGTCCCATGTCTCGAATTCTGCTGTGTTTTCTGTTTTCTTCCAACCCAAGCGCATAGCCCTGATTTTTCTATGCGGCATGGTGGCTTCGTTCGCGGCGGCACAGGACGCTCCGACAGCACCGGCCAATACGATCCCGCAAGGCACGGTCGCGCTCATCCAGCTTACCGACAAGCTCGACACGCGCACGGTGAAGGCCGGAGATCATTTTCATGCCCGACTGGCCGAGCCGCTGGTTGCCGGCAACGGCTCGACGCTGGAAGAGGGAAAGAAAATTAGCGGCCACATCAGCGCGGTTGAGCCCGGCCTGCACACGCGCCTGCTGCTCAGCTTCGATGAGATCGAAACTTCGCAGGGATGGAGGCCGCTGATCGCCACAGTGACGGGCGTTCCGGGCGAACACGGCCTGCAACAGATCGGCGAAGAAGGTCAGATCGGCCGCAAGGGCATGAGTAAGGAAGAGATCGCCGAAGCTGTCGTAGTCGGGGCAGGCAAAGGTGCCGATGAGGGCCTGAAAACTGGCGGCAAGCGCGGAGCCGCTACCGGCGCAGGTTCCGGCGCGGCCTCCGGTGCGCTGTCCGCGTTTGAGTCCGGCCACGACCTGGTGCTCGACAAAGGCACCGCGCTGGAAATAAGGCTGGATCGCAACCTGACCATTCCGGCGCGCTAGCTGAATCACTCTGATCTCGATCAAGTACGGTTTCATGTGGGGACAGCCGCCCCCGGCTGTCCCCGGCGAGCGCAGCTCGCCGCGGTTTTCCCGCCACGCTTTTCTTCGGTGAATTTCATGGCTCCCTCACCGAATCTCATCAGTCCCACTTCTCGCGCCAAGAACGCGCGAGAAATGGGGCACCCGTTTTTTCATGTGGAAGTATTTTGGGAAATTCGTCAACCTGTCCGATAATCCTGTCTGACAATCCCATTCGATCGTTCGCGCGGAGGCTCTCATGAAACCAATTCGCACCCTGCTCCTGTTCGTGCTGCTGGCCGCGAGTTCAGCCTTCGCGCAGGAGCATCCCGCTGTAGCCGCGCAGCCAAACACCGTCTACGTGGGCGCCGACGGCAAATTCGAGGCGGCTCCCGACACGGCGCGGCTTCAATTCAACGTCTCGGTGCAGGACGACACGTCCCAGGTTGCGTTTCAACGCGCGTCGAAAGAAGTGGAGCAGGTGCGCGAGGTGCTGCGGACCAACGATATCGAGCCCAAAGCCGCAACCATCGGCTTTCTGTCGGTGCAGCCGATCTATGACTGGAAAAATCCGAAGCAGAAAGTTGTGGGATATCGCGTCACCACCGACGTCACCTTGAAGTTGAAAGATTTCTCGAAGATCGGCCCGGTCACGCAGCAACTGGCCGACGCCAACGTGAGCGAGAGCCAGACGCTGGTGTACACGCTGGAAAATATGGACGAGGCGAAAAACAAGGCCGTCGAAGACGCGTACCGCAGGGCGCATAATTCCGCCAGCACGCTGGCGCGCGCCAGCGGACGGACGCTGGGGGATCTCTCGTATGCCTCCGTTGACACCTTCGAGAACGCGCACATTCCAATCTTCCGCGGAGCGCGTCCCATGGCGGCAATGGCGAGTGCCGCGCCTCCGGTTCCGACAGAAGAATTCACTCCGCAGACCGTTACCGTAACGGCGCACGTGAACGCGCTCTTCAATTTGAAGTAATTGAGATCGCCTGCAGTGACGTGGAAGAGCGGCGCTTGAGCGCCGCGTAAGTCCCTCAAAGATCATCCCGGGCCTTAGACTGTGCGTGGGAACCCGTGCCATCCCTTCGGGATTCGCTCCCACTTCCGGCTCTTCCCGGCACTTACGTGCCAGGCTATTACATGCCGCCGCTTTCGCGGCTGGAGTTTGGTGGCTTCTGTTCCACTGCTCTCCCACAATCTGGCTCTCACGCAGACTCTTCAGCTCCGGCGGCTATCCACTTCGAGAATCAAGCCGTCGATCCTGCGCACCACGACGAGCTCTCCGACTGGCAAAGGAGTCGACGCGACCGCGTCCCAGAGTTCGCCGTGAACGAAAACTTTCCCCTGCGGCGCCAGCGGAGTCTGCGCCACGCCGATCTCGCCGAGCAGACCTTGCGCGCCCGTGACAATTTTATTTCGCCGCGCCTTCAGCGCAATCGTCATCAGGAAGGCGGTGATCAGGCCGAGCGGGATGCTGACCGAAAGCGCGGTCAGCAGGTGCACCCGCATCTCCGGAATCGGAGAATCCACCAGAAGCAGGCCTCCGAGTGTGAGCAGCACAATTCCGCCGAAGGTGAAGACGCCGTGGCTGGCGAACTTGGCTTCCGCGGCGAAGAGCGCGAAGGCGCCGAGCATCAGGCCCAAGGCGGCGAAGCGCGTGGGAAGCAAGTTGAGCGCAAAGGCGGCGAGCAGAATAAACACCACGCCGACCGTTCCCGGAACGACTGCACCGGGGTGGTTGAATTCGATATACAGCGCGAGCGCGCCGATCGCGAGCAGAAGAAACGCCAGATCGGGATTCATGAGCGCGTCCAGAATGCGCTCTTTCAGCGTCATCTCGAACACCGCGACGGGCTGGCCTTCGAGACTGAGCGACGCGGTCTCACTGTCGAAACGTTTGAAGCTTTTTCCCTGCATCTGGCGAAACAAATCGTCCGGGCTCGTGGCCACGTAGTCGATGAGGTGCTGCGAAAGCGCTTCTTGTTCCGTGAAGGACTTCGACTCGCGCACGGCGCCCTCGGCGGCCTCGACGTTGCGTCCGCGCTTGGACGCAACCGAGCGGATCAGCGCCGCGGCATCGTTCTCGATTTTTCGGTTCATCTCGTCGTCGGGCTTGACCTGCACCGGCCCGATGAAGGTTACCGGATGGGCCGACCCCGCCGTGGTCCCCGGCGCCATCGCCCCGATGTCGGCGGATTCGAGAATGAAAATTCCCGCCGAGCCGGCGTGTCCGCCCGTGGGTGTTACATAAACGATCACCGGCACCGTGGATTTCGTAATCTTGTCGATGATCTCCCGCGTCGAACTGAGAAGGCCGCCGGGAGTATTCATCTCGATCAATACCGCCTGCGCGTGGCTGCTTCCAGCCTCGTCAATGGCGCGCGAAATATATTCCGCCGTGATGGGCTGAATGGTGTCGTCGACCACGACCTTCAGAATCTGCGCCGAAGCGGGGAATGAAAACAGCGCAAGCGTCGCGACGCCCGCGATGAAGAGCATCAGGTTGCGTGTGCTAAAGGAAAGAAAATTCATAATCGCATGGCGCTTTTCTTTGCGTCCTTCGCGGCCTTTCTTAGCGTCCTTCGCGGTTAAAGGCTTCGAGTTTCTGCCCTCTTCCATGCGAAAGCTTTTAACCGCCAAGTTCGCTAAGTAAGGCCGCGAAGGACGCAAAAGTAAAAGAACTTCAGGCCGCCCTCGAACCATTGTCGCTCTATTTCGACGCGCTGGTGTGAATTTCTTGCGGAGCTTTCTCGCCCGAGGCGTCATCGCCTGAATCCGGCATGCCTTCGCGAGACGCCGCCCATCCCGGCAAGTCGGTGCTGCCCGTGATCAGCCGCGCCCCGCGTTCGTAGGTGACATACGACCACGCCCACTGAATGAAAACCAGCAGCCGGTTGCGGAAGCCGATCAGGAACAGGATGTGCACGAACAGCCAGGCCAGCCACGCCAGAAAGCCAGAGATGCGAATCTTGCCGAACTCCGCGACCGCCGCGGCGCGGCCAATGGTGGCGAGGCTGCCTTTATCCCAGTAGTGAAAGCGCGGACGCGGCGCCATCGGCTTGCTCATGCCCGCTCGCGACTCCGCGCGAGCCATCGCCTCGCGCCGAATTAACTTGGCGACGAAGCGTCCCTCCAGGATGGCGACCGGAGCCACGCCGGGCAGCATTTTACCCTGCTCGTCTTTCAAGGCAGCGAGATCGCCAATCACAAATACTTCGGGATGCGTCGCCAGGCTGAGATCGGGCTCGACGGGAACGCGGCCGGCGCGGTCGACCGCGACGCCAAGCTTCTTGCCCAGCGGCGAAGCGGCAACGCCGGCGGCCCACAACACAACCGAGGCCGGCAGCCGCGCGTCGCCTATGTCTACGGCGCCGGATTCAACACGAGTGACCATCGCCGAGGTACGAACTTCCACTCCCAGGCGCTCCAGTTGCTCCTGCGCGCTGCGCGAGAGATCCTCGGAATACGCGGGCAGCACGCGCGGTCCACCCTCGATCAGCAGAATGCGCGAACGCGCCGGATCGATCGAGCGAAACTCATGAGTGAGCGCGTGATGGCAGATTTCGGCCAGCGTCCCGGCGAGTTCCACTCCCGTTGGTCCGCCGCCCACGACGATGAAGTGGATCGGGCTGGCCGCGTTCCCGCCAGACGCGTCGCCGCTTATCGAGTTGCCCGACGCGGCCTGACGCTCGGCCAGCTCAAACGCGAGCAACACGCGGCGGCGAATTTCGAGCGCGTCTTCAATCGTCTTGAGGCCGGGAGCGAGCTGCTCCCATTCGTCATGGCCGAAGTAAGAGTGGCGCGCGCCGGCGGCGACAATCAGGTAATCGTAGGGAAAATTCTGCCCTGGAGTTTCGACCACCCGCCGTCCTAGATCGAAACCAGTAACCTCGCCGAGCAGCACCTCGACATTTTTCTGCTCGCGAAAAATCGAGCGGATGGGCGAAGCAATTTCTCCCGGCGAGAGGCCGGCGGTCGCCACCTGATAGAGAAGCGGCTGAAAGGTGTGGTGATTCTTGCGGTCGAGGAGCGTGATCTGCACCGGCGCCTTGGCCAGCGCTCGCGCTGCATTGATGCCGCCGAAGCCAGCGCCGACGATCACGACCCGGGTTGTTGGTTGCCGTTCGTCGTCCACCTATATAAGATTCACCGCGATGGCAGAGGGTTCCAGAACTTCGACGGAAACGATGACGCCGGGTTGGGTGCGCTGGGTGATGCCGTCGGCCGCCGATCTGTTTTTCGTGGTTCTGCTGTTCGTCCTCGTTTTCACGCCTCTGTCTGTGCGACTGCTGGGCGATGCCGGAATCGGGTGGCATATCCGCACTGGCCAGCAGATTCTGGCCACGCACACGATTCCGCGCGTCGATCCGTTTTCTTCCACCATGCAAGGCCAGCCCTGGTTCGCCTGGGAGTGGCTCTATGACGTTGTTGTTGGCCGACTGGAAGCTAGCCTGGGCTTGAATGGAGTGGTGTGGCTGACCGCGATCGTTCTTGCCTCCGTCTTTGGCTTGCTGTTCCGCCTGTTGATGCGGCGCGGAACTCACATGTTTGTCGCGGTGATTTTAGTGCTGCTGGCGATCTCGGCGTCGATGATTCATTTTCTTGCCCGGCCTCATGTGGTGAGCTGGTTGTTCACGCTCATCTGGTTCGCGATTCTCGACGGGGCCGAGCGGCGAGCCCTACCCGGGAGCACGAGCTCGTCGTTTGTGCGGCGGCGCCTCTGGATGCTTCCGCTGCTGATGCTGGTCTGGGTGAACGTTCACGGCGGTTTTCTGGTGGGGTTCGTGCTGCTGGCGATTTTCTGGCTGGGCGCGCTGTGGAACTGGCTCACCGGAAATGCGAACCGCATCGAAGACACCTTGCAGAAAATCGCCGCGCGGCAGAGGGCGCTCGATCTGGCGCTCGTCGGAGTGCTTTCGGCGGCGGCAAGTTTCGTAAATCCTTACGGATGGAATTTGTACCGGCATATCTACGGCTATCTGTCGAACCGCTTTCTGATGAATCACATCGATGAATTTCGCTCGCCCGATTTTCACGGCGCGGCGCAGAAATGTTTTCTGGCACTGCTGCTCATCGCCGTCGCGGTTCTTGCCGCGCGCGGCCGCGAGCTGCGACTGAGCGGGGTGCTGACGGTTTTGTTTGCGGTATATGCCGGTCTCTATGCCTCGCGGAATATTCCAGTCTCTTCGCTTCTGCTGGCGATGGTGGTGGGGCCGCTGGCCGGAGTGCCGTTGCCTTCGAGGTTTTCTGAGATGAGCCGGGAATTTTCTGAGAAGATGGCCGCCGTGGAGTGTCGGCTGCGCGGGCACGTTTGGCCCATCGTCGCGATTGTGTTCACGTTTCTGATTGCCGCCAATGGCGGACGAGTCAGGCCGCAGACTGTGATGGATGCTCACTTCGATCCGAAGCGAATGCCGGTAGGGGCGGTCGATTTCCTGAGCCAGCGCGAGGCACGTGGGCCGGTCCTCACGACAGATTCCTGGGGCGGATATTTGATCTACCGAATGTATCCGCAGGCGCGCGTGGTGGTGGACGACCGCCACGATTTGTACGGCGAGGAATTTTTCAAGTCTTACTTGAAGATGGTGCGGGTCGAGCCCGGGTGGGAGGAATTCCTGCGCGACCACCCTGCGGAGTATGTAATCCTGCCCAGAGAATCGGCGCTGACCACGATGCTGCTCGCGACCGGTATGCGCAAGCAGCTCTACGGGGATGACGTGGCGGTGGTGTTTGACGGTGGTCGGTAAAGACATCGAGGTCTTGGGTCTTGGGCGGGTGACCTATTTCTCGCGCGTTCTTTGTGCGAGAAGCGGGACTTTCCGGGAAGACCGCAGCGGTCGGAACAAAATCCCCACCTCTCGCAAAACCAGCTAGACATGGGGCGCCCATTGAGAATGGGACCACCCTGATTGATCAAACCCATGACTTGTATTGGAGGTTAGAAGCGGTCGTTGGTGTCGATGTTGAAGCCCAGGATCGCCGTGATCTCGACCGGCTGGGCTCCGCGCATGGCGGGCTGAAATTTCCATGCGCGCAGCGCGGCGACAATTTTCGCGGTCATCTCGGCTGTGCCGGCTTCGCGGACCTGAACATTTTTCAGATTGCCGGAAGCGTCGACCGTGCACGATACCACCATACGGACGCGCGGCAGGCCCTGAGGAAGATCGGTGCGAATGCTCTGCGGCGCGCTCAGCCCGCCGGGCTGATTGACCGGCGCAGTCTCGCCAAACTGCATCACTACCGTGCCCACGGAAGTATCGAAGTAGGTCGTGTAGGTCTGGCCGTGAATAAGATTCTTATACGGCTCGAATGCGCCACCGGAACTCGCCGTCGCGACCACGGTCACTCCCAGCACCTGCTGGTGTGCTTTGGCGGGCGAGTGCCCCGGCGCCGCCGGATCATTTCCCGAAGGATCCGATCCAAAGCTGGGCAGCGTCACGATCGTGCTGCCGCCGCTGACGTCAACTCCGCGCACCGGCGGATTGCCCGAGGGCGCGTTTCCCGCGCCGCCTGGTCCTGCGCTCGGCGAAATGCCGCCGCGCGCTGCAGGATCGGATCCCTTCTCCGATCCAGTTTTTCCAGCGCCCGTCCCCGCGCCATTCATGCCACTGCCGGTGCCGTCGCCGTGGCCGATGCTCGTGCCTTCTCCGCCTCCGCCCAGGCCAGGCTTGTCGTTGCCTGAGGGAGACATTGCAAGCGAACCCGCGCCGCCGGTTGAGGGGCGCCCAACTTTTGGGCCGGGGTCGCTTGAGATTACCGCGCTTCCGGCGTTGCCGCTGCCGCCGCTGTTCGACGGCGCAGCGGGTGAGCTGACATTCAACGGTGCACCCAGGCCCGCGCCCGTGCGGCCGCTGCCCGAGCCGGTCGCGCCTGCGCCCCCGCCCAGCGACGGTGGAGGTGGCACAACATTATTCGCCAGCAGCGTGCCCCGCGGGGCTCCCGCACCCCCGCCGGTCGTTCCCGTGCCGCCGCCCGCGCCCGAAAGCTGCGGCGGAGGCGCCACGACGGTGGCCGGTCCCATGGCAGGCGCGGCGGCCGAGGCGAGCGAGCGCGTGCCCGTATTCGATATTCCCGCCGACGGCGGTGGAGCAATCACGTTCGAGCCCAGCGCAGTGCCGGAAGCGTTGCGCGTGCCGCGCGGATTGCCTCCGCCAGAATTGCCGGCCACGGATGGCGGAGGAGGGACCACAGCAGGAGCAATGGAGGTCCCGTTGCCGCGCGCGCTGTCGGAATTCACCGATGGCGGTGGAGGCACGACATCACTCGCGCCGAAGATTCTTCCGATCAGGCTGCTGAACATCGATCCGCTGCCCGACTGCGTGGGCGGCGGAGGCACCACCGACCGCGAAGGATCGGGAACGCTGCCGCTGGCCAGCCGCCGCATATCCTGCGACATGTCCTGCGAGGGCGGAGGCGCGATCACCGAAGGCGACGGCAGAGTCACTTTCGAAATGCGGGATGTCGCGCGCTCCGGCGCAGACGCCGGCGGCGGCACGACCGAGACGTTCGACATCTGAACCGGAGAGCTGGAAATTTCACGGCTCACGCCTCCCGGCGCGGGCGGAATCACATTCGCGGCAAGCGAGGGCGCGGCGCGAGTGTTATCCCGCGACGTGTTCGGGGCCGGCGCGATCACCGTCGAATTCAACGACGGCGCAGTCAGCGTGCGATCGCGAGAAACGCTCGGAGCCGGAGCAATGACCGCCGCGCCGAGTGCAGGCGCAACCAGCGTCTGCCTCTGCCCGGCGTTGGGCGCGGGCGGAATCACGTCGGGATTGATCCGCGGAGCGATCAGCGGCTGGTCACGCGAAAAATTCGGCGCCGGCGGAACCACGGAAGTCAGCGCGATGCCGTTGCGGGTGTAGTCGCGCGTCACGTTTGGAGCCGGGGCCACAATCGCGCCCGACAAATTGGGAACGCTGCGCGAGGAGCGTAGTCCCTCCACCGGCGGCGGGCCAGCGTTCGGCTGGATGGCCAGCAGGTTGGCCACGGCATCGCGCGTGGCCGGAAGGCGCAAATTAGGCGCATCCACCACTCGCGCCGCCAGCGATCCGCCGCGCGCGATCTTGATGGTCTGCGTGCGATGGTGCGCTTCATGGCCCCCGGCGCGGCCGGTGGTTCCCGACTGGGATCCGCCGAGATCTTCGGTGCGCGGCAGTTCGTCGCCGCTGTAATAGATCACGTCATGGCCCGATATTCTCGGGGCAACGTACGGCCGCAACTCGTTGACTTTCACGTGGATCACGATCGCGGCAAAGATCAGGAACGCCTCCAGAACATAAGACGGCGCCATAATGCGCAGCGGAACCAGGCCGAAGGGAGCCTCGCCCGCCAGCCGGGCCTCCGAGCGGCCCAGAGCCGGGCGCAGAGAGGTGACGAACTCGCGCCAGGGCGAAGTCCACTCCACCAGCAGCCGCGGCTCATGGTGAAATTCGACTTTCTCTTCTTCGAGTTGGAGCGTGTCAATCAAAACCGTGTTCCGCCGGAGTCCTGTGAAAGCGTGATCTCGATTCTATCGCCCACCGCTGTTCCCGATTCTTCTGTGGTACGGCAGGGGAGCTCCAGCACCGAGGCCGCCTGCATCGTGACCGGAGCCACGCGCCAGGGTTTCATCCCGGCCTGTATGCGGATCACCGACATCGTCCGGTCCAGGTAAAGGACGTCGATAGGAAATCCCATGCCTAAAGTATGAACGCCGCGGCAGGGGACAATCCAGAGGCCGCAACCGTTACGGAAGTCACTCGAACGCAGGCCGAGCAGCCCGCGCAGGCGTGTCCAGTGCGTGTCAGCAACCGCCAGAGACGACGCCAGTTGAGTCTGGCGGGTGCGATTGAAGGCTTGGCGCTGGGATGAAAAAACAGCCATGAATTGCCATGCTCCGCAGGTTCGCGCCCTCTGTCAATGGCCCGACACGGGTCCCAGTTGCCGAATCAGAGAAATGATTGCAGGGCCGATGGTCACAAACATGATCGAAGGCATGACGAACACCACCAGCGGGACAATCATCTTAATGGTGGTCTTGGCCGCCTGTTCTTCGGCGCGTTGCCTGCGTTCCGTGCGGAGGGAGTCGGAATACACGCGCAGAGCCTGGGTGATGCTGGTGCCGAAGCGATCCGTCTGAATGAGTGTACCAACCAGGGAGCGGATGTCGTCAACCCCGGTACGGTCCACGAGATTGCGCAGCGCCTCGGCGCGGGGTTTGCCGGCGCGCATCTCCAGGTTGACGAAGTGGAATTCGTCGCTCAGGTCGGGATGGGCGTGGTGCAGATCCTGGCCCACGCGCATCAGCGCCTGGTCGAGGGCGAGGCCTGCTTCCACGCAAATCACCGTGAGGTCGAGAGCGTCGGGCAGCCCCAGAGTAATCCTCATCTGGCGGTCGCGGATCATGCGTTTCAGAACGAAGCGCGGCAGAATGAAACCGAATCCCGCCAGGCCCACCAACAATGGAATGTTGTTGAAGCCGGTGAACAGAGCGACTCCGGCGAATCCGGCTGCGGCCAGCAGGATGCGCGAGCCCAGATAATACGTTACGTGGCGCGAGTCGCGCAGCCCGGCCTGAATGAGCCACGCCCGGTTGCGCGAGACGTCGGCAGGAGAAAGCGGAATCGCCCGGGTCAGCGGATCGAGCGCGCGCTCCATGCGCTCCTTCATCGGGGGTCTGGCCTCGGCCGTTTGCTGTTGGCCGCCGAGCGCGCGCAAACGGGCTCCCAGAACCGAACTGGGGCTGACCACAGCCGCGCCGAAGGCGAAGACCGCCAGCGCGATGGTCACGAACACGATAATGGTCAACGCTAGAATCGGCATCGCTAAACCTTAATCAAACTTGAATCTTGATGATCTTCCGGATCACGAAATATCCCACCGTCTGCAGCGTGATTCCGGCGACGATCAGGGTATGGCCGATCGGGTCCCGGAACAGCGGCTGAATAAAGCTTGGGTTCAGCGTGCTCATCACCGCAACGATCACCGGGGGCATGCCCATCAGCAGCGCCATTGTCAGCCGTCCCTGGGCGGTGTAGACGCGCACCTGGCGCTGAATCTTGAAGCGTTCGCGGATGACGTACGACAGGTTATCGAGAATCTCGGCGAGATTGCCGCCGGTTTCGCGCTGCAGCATCACCGCGGTGACGAAGAACTTCACGTCGACCAGGGGAACGCGGTCGGTCAAGTTCATCAGCGCATCGCGCACCGGCATGCCGAATTTCTGCTCTTCGTAGAGCTGGCGAAATTCGCCGGCGATGGGCTCGCCGATTTCGCTGGTGATAAGTTCGAGCGCGGTGGTAAACGCGTGTCCGGCGCGGACGGCGCGGGCCAGCGTGTCGATGGCCTCGGGAAACATTTCCTCGAATTTTTCGAAGCGCTTGGTGCGCTTGTAGGAGGCATAGGAATAGGGCAGCAGAAAGCCGACCAGCAGCGCGACCCAGGCGAACTCGACCCGCCCGCCCACGTTGTATCCCACGACGGCGGCGGCGATTCCCGCAAGAGCGCAGATGCCGAGAAAATTTCCTGCGCGCAGCTCGATGCCGGCCTGCAGCAGCATCTTCTGGATGGCCGAGACCCGGTCGGAGCGCCGCAGGATCGCGTCCAGGGCCGGGATGTTACTGAGCTGTTCGTCGCGTATGAGCGCAGGCTGGTCGTCGTCGGCGCGCTCCGGCGCCTTGCTTTCGTCAGCCAGCCGCTCCTTGATGAGGCGGGCCTGGGCGCGGCGCTGATCGAACAGCATGATCACCGAAAACACTGCCAGCGCGACCAGAACCAGCACCAGAAGCGCGACCAGGATAGCCGACATAAGAGGCCTCAGACCAAAATTCTGAAATCTTAAAATCCAACTTCTGAAATCTGACTTCTAACTTATAGCTTCTGACTTCCTAAACCTCGCTCTTCGATTCAAACAACGACGGACGCAAACGCGCCCCCGAAGTCGCCAGCCGCTCGGCGAACTTCGGACGAACTCCCGTGGCACGGAATGCGCCCCGGACCTTTCCATTCTCGTCGATCCCGGTGCGGTCGAAGGAAAAAATATCCTGCATGGCAATGTCCCGGTCGTCCATGCCGGTGATCTCCGATACGGTCATCACCTTGCGCGTGCCGTCGGAAAGGCGCGCGATCTGGATCACGGCATGAATCGCCGAGGTAATCTGGTGGCGCACCGCCCGTTCCGGAATGCTCAGGTTGGCCATCGAAACCATGTTCTCGACGCGGGCGAGCGCGTCGCGCGGCGTATTGGCGTGCACCGTGGTCAGCGAGCCCTCGTGGCCCGTGTTCATGGCCTGCAGCATGTCAAAAGCTTCCTCGCCGCGCACCTCGCCCACCACGATGCGGTCGGGGCGCATACGCAAACTGTTGATCACCAGCTGCCGCTGCCGCACCGCGCCCTTGCCTTCAATGTTCGGCGCGCGGGTTTCTAGGCGGACGACATGCTCCTGCTTGAGTTGCAGTTCGGCGGCGTCTTCGATGGTGACGACGCGGTCCGAATTCGGAATGTAGCCCGACAGCACGTTCAGCAGAGTCGTCTTGCCCGCGCCGGTTCCGCCGGAAACCAGAATGTTGAGCCGTCCCTTAACCATCGCCGACATCAACTCCAGCATCGGCTCGGTCAGCGTCTGGTTCTCGATCATCTGCCGCGCCGTAATCGGGTCGCGCCCGAAACGGCGGATCGACAGGCACGGGCCGTCAATGGCCAGCGGAGGAATGATCGCGTTGACGCGCGATCCATCCGGCAGGCGCGCATCCACCATGGGCGACGATTCGTCGACCCGGCGCCCTACCCGCGAGACGATCCGCTCGATGATCTGCATGAGGTGCGGATTGTCTTTGAACGTGAAGCCCGTCAGTTCGAGCTTGCCGGCGCGCTCCACGTAGACGCGGTCGAAACGATTCACCAGAATGTCGGAGACGGTGGGATCTTTGAGCAGCGGTTCCAGCGGGCCCAGGCCAAAAATTTCGTCGAGAATTTCGCGCGAGAGGCGTTCGCGCTCGGCAAAGCTGAGAGGGACCGCCTCGCCGTTAACGGCGTTGCGGATTACCACCAGGACTTCGTCGCGGGCGGAGTCGCCCGTCTTGCCCAATCTTTCGAGATCGAGGCGGTCGAGAATCTTCCGATGCAGGTCGGCCTTTACCTGCTGAAAGTAATCGGCTCGCTCGAACGATTGCAGATTCGCCATAGGGCCCTGTTTCGGTAGCGCCGGCATCCTGCCGGCTGTCGCGAGCGCATCGTGCGCTCGCCGACTGTCATCTTCATCTTAAATCTTACGACTCTTAATCTTAATCTTACGACCTCGAGCGCCGGAGTAAACGTTACGACGGGTGCCCTCGGGATCGGCGATCCCCGATTAGACCGACTTAAACATCGACCAGGCCGCCCGCTTCACGTCCACGTCATTCCGGGTCAACTCGGTGGCCAGGCCGGAGAAACAGCGCGCAATTTCGCTGCTGCGCTGCTCCATCACCGGCGTGCCGCGATCGATTGCACTCGATATGGCGAAATACTGGTTCGGCACGCGCCACAGCAGCTTCGCTCCGACCGCCGCTTCGGCGTCGGCTTCGCTGAAGCCAGGAACCTTGCGGAAGCGGTTGAGCACCAACCGCACCCGCTCCCGGCTGCCGGTTTCACCCAGATACTGGTGCACCCGGGCTGCGCTCCATAGCGAAGCCACATCGGTGCAGGCCACCAGCAGCACGGTCTCGGAAAGATTCGCAATCAACCGGCTGGCCGCATCGAAACGCGACGAGGAGTCCACCACCACGTACCGGTAATGCGCCACCAGCATGTCAAACAGTTTCACGAAATCCGCGGTCGAAGGGTCGACCGCCGCGGGCACATTGCTCCCGGCCAGCAATTGCAGCCCGCCGCTGTGCCGCGTCATGAAACTTTCCAAGAGCGATGCGTCCATGCGGTGCAGGTTGCGCGTGGCATCGGCCACGTTGAACACCGGCTTCAGATTCATGTGCAGCGCGGCATGCCCGAGCGGCGCCATGTCGACCAGCGCCGTCTGTCCGTGCGAAGACTGCAGGGCTACGGCCAGGTTCACGGCCACCGTGGTCGCGCCGTTTCCGCCCTTGGCGTTGATTACTGAAAAGACTTTGCCCCGCGGACCTTCCTGGCGCCCGCGGCGCTGCTCGGAGGAAAGCCGCACGAAAGCATCGATCAGATCCGCGGTGTTCGTCGGACGCTCGATGAACTCGCCCGCTCCAGCCCGCATCGCGTTCACGATGATCTGCGGCTGGGTGAGGCTGCCCACAGCGAAAATCGCCGACTCCGGGACCTCCTGATGCAGCAGTTCAATCGCCCGCAGGGCCAGCGTCGGGTTATCGGCGGGAATATCGACCAGGGTCACGTTCGGATTGATGCCGCGCACCCGGCGCGTCACCGGATCCGACGCCGACACTGGAAAACTGGCGCAGGTATGCGCCGTCCGCGCCAGGTTGGTCCCATCCACCATCACCTGCAACACGGCCCGCTGCTCGTTGTCGGTAGCGACGATAACGACGGAAAGCTCTGCCATACCTAAATACTTTGCGGGGTCTGCTGCGCTTGCCGCAAACCTGCTGTTCCCGGGAGGGGCGGGAGTCTATTACCTCGGTGTTGCGTGCCGGCTACTTGTGCGACTTGTCGAACTTCCCAGTATCCATGAACGGCTGTGGAGTCTTGGGCAGAACTGGCGGCTGTGCGTCGGGCGAAATGCGCCGAACCGTACACAAAACCATCAGCTCGGTATTGCTCCTCTGCGCGCTCTTGCTGCGGAAGAAGTTTCCCAGGATCGGAATGTCTCCGAGGCCGGGAATCTTGTTATAGATGTCGGTGACCCGATTGTCCAGCAGGCCGGCGATCACAAAGCTTTGGCCATCCTGCAATTCAAACTCGGTTTCGGCCTTGCGCGTACTGAGCGCCGGCACGGTGAAGCCGGAGATGGTCAGGGCATTCGAAAAATCGAGCGTGCTCACTTCGGGAGCAACCTTCAGGTGAATATTGCCGTTGGGCATGATCACGGGCGTGAACAGCAGCTTCACGCCGAAATCCTTGAACGAAATCGTTACCGCGGTAAAGCCCGCGCCCGGCTGTACGATCGGGAAGGGGAACTGTCCGCCGGCCAGAAAGCTGGCCTCCTTGCCGTTTAGCGCAATCAGGTTGGGCTCGGAGAGAATCTGCAGCAGGTTCTTGGTTTCGAGCGCCTCGATCACTGCGCCGAAATTAATATCCGGACGAAACAGAAACAGATTCAGCACGTTGCTGATGGTCTGAGCGCCGACGGTGGTTGCGGTCGTCGTGGTCGTCGTGCCGCCGCTGGTGGAGGTGCTCGGCGGGGTCAGCGTCTGTGGTCCAAAACCGCCGAATTGCCCGGTGGTCAGAGTCCCGATTGTGTTGGTCGCGCCCGTGGAGACGAGGTTGAAACCGAGCTGCGTCAGCGCGGTGCGGTCTACTTCGGCGAACTTTACCTGCAGCAGAACTTCCTGCGAACCGACTGGCCCGAAGGTGAGTACGTTGATGACTTTCGGCGAATAAGCGGTGGCCAATTCCCCGGCACGCTTGTAAACATCTTCAGTCGTGACATGGCCAGAGAGCACGATCGCGGCTCGCGACGGAGTCACCGTGATCTGCTCGTCGGGAAATACGCGGTGTTCTTCGTCGGCGCAGGCGCTGACATCGACATCCACCCGCAGGTCGAAGCTCCGCGAGCGCTCCAGTTCGTCCCAGATGATGAGCGAAATCTCCCCCGGAGCCTTGCCGTGAACCAATATCTGGGTCGGCGTGATGACCTGGAGAAAAGCGATTGTCGGGTCGGTCCCCACAACACGTATGATCCGCTCGGTGGTATTAATGAGCAGCGACTTGCCCACCATGACCCGCAGAGGCGCAGACCCGATAGGCTGTTGCTCCGCCGGCAGGGTTGCGGTCTGGGTAGTATTGGGCGCCGAAGATTCGGGCTTCGCAGCGGGCAACTCCTGCTGTTGGATATGCGCCAGCGCAGGAAGCGCCGTCATAGCAAGGAGCAAGGGCCCAAGCCTCAGCGTGCGAACTTTCATTTTCAGATCCCGCTCCCTATAAGCTAAGTCAAGCTGACGTCGGGCTAACGGCTACGAACCCGACTCACCGGCTGCCGCTTCAATTTGTTCCGCAATTATCTTCCGTGCACTTCACCACTTCCATCTTCTTGTCGCCCTGGTAAACCTCGATGCTCACCCCGGTTGCGGTGGGAGGCGCCGGAGCTTTCACGGATATGGGCGCGCGACGCACCGGAGCTTTGGCAGGCGTGGCGGCCACGGGCGCCATGCCCTTAAACAAACCTCTTTCGCTCGACGAGGGCACGTCCTCGGCCCGCGTATCCAGCGGATTGCGCAGGGAAAGCTGAATCTTTCCCTCCACGCTCGCCAGGGTAAGCCGCTGGGCGTCGTCCGGTGAAACCAGCAGCGTGATCACGGCCGTGTTCTGCGCTTCGCCGGTGGAACTCCGTTCCAGAGTGTGTCCGGCGGCGAGCACGGCTACATTCTGCAAAACTGTGGTGGTTTGCTGATCGCTGCCCGCGCCCGGAGTTCCCGTCAGCAGCACGTCAACCCGCGTGCCCGGAGTCACGAACCCGGCCACCGAGACCACTTCATTCACCCGAACCGAAACCGCCCGCATCCCCGGAGGAATCAGCGAAGGCAAGCCGGAGCCGGCATTTTCCCCCGCCAGCTTGTTGGGCAGAATGAACTCGCCCTGCGAAATCGGAATGATGACCCCGTGTCCCAGCACGTCGGAGCGTCTGCGGGGCGCGCCAGCCGGCAGATCGCTGGCCGGAATCGTAATCACCTTGATGTCGTGCTCTTCCACTCGGGCGCCGACCTGCAGATCGCTAGCGGCGACGATGACCTGGACTCCGCTCTCCACCCCGCCCGCCTTGGCCTGCATGCTGCGGTAGACCCACAGGCTGGTGAACAGGCCCAGCGCCAGCGCGAGAACTGCGATCATCAGTAAACGTGTACGGTTCATACTGCGTTATTCCTCTGGGTTATTCCTCTGCCACGCCGCTCTGCCTCATCGCAAGCTGACAGTCCTACCCCTCAGACTAACCGACAGCGCCAGCTTTCGTCGGCGGAACGCTTCTGGTTACTGAATGGAACTGGCGACGTTCGAGAACACGTTGTTCGCATTCGACCCGATCAAACGAACGGTCCCAACTACAATGACCAGGATCACCGCGAGCATCACCGCGTACTCGGCGATGTCCTGCCCTTCCTGCTCATGCCACAATCTGCGCGCAAAATCCATAAACGTTAGTCTCCCTCTACCCCCAATCAGCCCCTATATGGAAAGGTCTCCGGGAGCGCACGCGCCGCCCTCCACTTCCGCCTGCCTGTTCGATCCGCGAAGACTTTGGGTAATCATACCCCGCAAGCTGGGGAAAAGGTCGTAATTTTCTGCATACCTCGGAGCTCTCCCAGTTACGATCGTGTCATCTGTACCCCTTGGGGCAACCACCGGCCACGTAGCCCCGGACGCCCTCGTCGGGGAGGCAGCGCCACAGGCCTCGCATTTGCAGTCCGGCATTTCGCGACGCCGGCTTTTCGGGCGCTGCCTGGGCGGACGAGGGCGTCCGCCCCTACGTGATTCGATTCGGCTCCAACAGGCGAAGCGCCGCTCTTCCGCGTTACTACCGTCGTCCTCGGTACCCCCGGCCTCCTCATCTCATCCCGCCGTCGGCGTCCCGGCTTCGAGCAGCCAGGTTTCGACGAGGGCCAATCCGAAGATAAGCACTGGGAGGATGAAATTCGGGTAGAACGGCATGGGCCAGAGGCGATGGCGGAGCTCGGGCGTCAGCCAGAACGAGGCGAGGCTGAGGGCGAGGGTTGCGATCCAGGGCCAGAAGAACAGCAGGCCGGCGATTCTTCGAGCCAGCCGAATGGCGGGGAGACCGATGTCGGCCGAAATTCTACCTTCGGCGGAATTTTTCTGCGGGGTTTTTTCTGAACTCGTCTCCGAAGCTTTGCCGGAGCCTCTCTGAGAACTTGCCTCGGAGATCTCGCGCCATGCCAGCATCAGGATCGCCGGAGCCAGCAGCACCTGGTTGTAAGGGGCGAACATGGGGACGACGACGACGGTCAGGGCGAGGACGAGGGCGAAGGCTCGTCCGAAATCGGGGCTGCCGGCGGATCGACGGCGCATGCGCCAGACGACCGCAGCGCAGGCCACGACGCTCAAGAGCTCAAAGATTCTCCCAGCGATCGTGCCGAACATGAAAACCAGCACCGACTGGTTCTGCGTGTAACGGTGATATTGTCCGATGGCTGCAACAAACATCCGCAGCCAGCCGGGCAAAAGCAATTCGGCGCCGCCGAGGAGAAGCAGCATGACCAGCGCGAATCCGTAGATGAAGCGGCGGCGCGCCCGCCAGTCGCTCGCCGCCCACAGCAGAAGCCATAAGACGATCGGCCAGGCCAGTTGCGGCTTGATGGTGGCGAGGGCCAGCAGGCCTCCGGCTAAGAAGAACCAGCCGCCCGCCAGAGATGCGCCGCAGGCCGCGAGCAATACGGCCACCAGCAGCGTGAGTTGCTGCAGCTTGATTCCCTGCACCACGGGCAGCCAGCCGGCGGAGAGCAAGCAGAAAATCAGCATGGCTCCGCAAGAGACTGTCCAGCGCAGAACGCGAGGCCAGAGAGGGATCGTCGCCACTGCGAGCGCGACCAGCAGCCAGCGGAAGCCGGTCGCGACGGTTTCAAAGGGAAGGCGCACGGTTGGCGCCAGCAGAAAGACCACGTAGACCGGATAGGCGAAGCCCTGCTCGTCTTTGGGATCGTCGGGACGCGTGGGGTCGAGCGGGCGGCCGTAGTATCCGGTTTGAATCTCGCGCGTGATTTCCGGGCTGTAGGGATTGCGGCGGTGAAGCAGGAGTTCGCGCGCTCCCAGCCAGCGGGGATAGAGATCCGAGAGATTGCCGCGGGGCCGGTGGTGGGCCGCGGCGTCGGCGAGTTGATCGGCGCGGAGGATCCGGTTCATGTAGAACCAGGTGCTGGCCGAGGCCAGCAGGGCGAGGGCGAGGGCGAGTGGTTTCACGATTCGTATTGGGCCATCGGTGGAAGAAGAACCGTTGCGACGTGTACAGCAGTTGCGTTGTGAGAGCGCTCTTACGCCCCTCCGGGGCTCGGCTATTTCGGGCTTCACTTACCCACGGCTTGTGCCGTGGGCTTTATTCTTGCGCCGCTTCGCGGCTTGGCATACAGCACGGTCTAATCCGCCTCATGTTACAACTGAGGCGCGGCGGGCTCTGAGAACGCCGGCCTCGGCATGCGGCCGGCTCGGACGCTTCCACTTCTCATGCGATGGCGCATTGCAGTCTCGGCGGCGATCGGGCTGGCCAGCGGGATATTCTGCTGGTTCCTGATGAGGCGTCTGCAACTGGGCGCCTTCGACTTTGGCTGGGCGCTGCATCTGGCGCAGCGCCTGCTGGCCCGCGAGAATCCCTACGATACGCCTCTCGAACAGTATCCGCTTACCGCCGGGCTGTTTGCGCTTCCGTTCTTACGGCTGCGGCCCGAGGTTGCGGCCGGAGCTTTCTGGGGAATCGGTTCCTTCTTTCTCGCTCTCGGCCTCACGCGTCATGGCTATCGCCGGCTGATGATCTTCCTGGCGTATCCGTACTGGGCCGGGCTGGTGACTGTGCAGTGGTCGACCATTATCACGGCATCGGCGTTCTTTCCGCTGCTGCTGCCGGTGACGATGGCGAAGCCGCAGGTTGGGTTGCCGGTCCTTCTTACGCGCCTTAGCCGCCGCGGGCTGCTGGCTTGTGTGGTGGTCGGACTGCTGAGCCTGGTTGTGATGCCGCGCTGGCCCTGGCTGTGGATGGGACAGATGGGCTATTACCAGCACTTCATTGCGATTACGATTTTGCCGGGGCCGCTGGTGCTGCTGGCTCTGTTGCGTTACCACGACCGGGATGCGCAACTGCTGGTCCTTACGTCGCTGATGCCGCAGCGGTGGTTTTTTGACAGCTTCATCCTGTGGCTCATCCCGCAATCACGGATTGAAATTTTGACGACGGTCTGTTTCAGTTGGGGTGCAGGCATCTGGCGCTGGTACCATCCGCCGACCAGCTTTACCGAGGTCGGGCGGTGGATCGTGCTCTCGACCTACCTGCCGATGCTGGCGATTGTCCTGCTGCGCAGGCGCAGCTTAGTTCATGAGCCTGGCGCGTAAATTTCCGCTCGATCCGAGGACGACCACAGGGGCTGAAGCCCGAATCAGGTTGCCGCTTTACGCGGCGCTGAAGCGCCGCTCTTCCACGGTGCGACCGGCGTACGAGTCGCTCTCCACGTGCCTTCGGCATTCGCACCGCTCTTTCAGGGCATTGCAGGCGGCCCATTCAAATCGAGCCGCGAAACGCACAGCCCTTCACAACCTTCCTCCGTTCTCCTTTGCGTTAAACTAGCCACAGCCCATGGCCCAATTCGTCCACCTGCACCTGCACACTGATTATTCCCTGCTCGACGGCGCCTGCGACGTTGAAAAACTCTGCCAGCGCGTGCAGGAACTCGGCATGCCAGCCGTGGCCATGACCGACCACGGCAACATCTTCGGCGCGGTCCACTTCGTCAACGCCGCGCACAAACATGGCGTGAAGCCCATTGTCGGATGCGAGCTTTATGTCTGCAAAAAAGACGATCACGACATCGAGCGCACGCCGCCCGAAGGCGATACCTACAACCACCTGCTGGTGCTGGCTGAGAATGAAGAAGGCTACCGCAATCTGGTCAAAATAACTTCTGAAGCGTCGCTTCATGGTTTCTACTACAAACCACGGATCAGCAAGAAGTTCCTGGCCGAGCATTCCCGCGGGCTGATTGGCCTTTCCGGCTGCCTGAAAGGCGAAGTCGCCGAGCGGTTGGTCGAGAATAACTACGCCGCCGCGCGCGCCGCCGCCGGAACTTTCACCGATATTTTCGGCAAAGAAAATTTCTATCTCGAAATTCAGGACCAGGGACTCGAGATGGAACACCGCATGCACCCCGGCCTGTTCAAGCTGGAAAAAGATCTTGGACTGCGAATGGTCGCGACCAACGACAGCCACTATCTCTGCGAAGACGACGCCCACGCGCAGGACGTGATGGTCTGCATCCAGACCGGCAAATCAATTCGCGACACGGCCCGCATGAAGTTCGAGGGCACGCAGTTCTTCGTCAAGAACCACGAAGAAATGTCACGCGTCTTCAAAGATTCGCCGGAAGTGCTCAGCCGCACGCTCGATATTGCCGAGCGCTGCAGCCTGCGCCTCGAAAAAATCGCGAATCCGTTTCCGCAATTCGACGTCCCTCCCGGCTACACCATCGACAGTTATTTCGTGCACGTGACGCGCGAGGGCTTTGCCCGCCGCATGGAAACGCTGCGCCCGCTGCACGAAAAGGGAAAGCTGAAGCATCCGATCGCCGATTACGACCAGCGCCTGGAGCGCGAACTCGCCATCATCCAGCAGATGAAGTTTCCCGGCTACTTTCTCATCGTCTGGGATTTCATACGCTACGCGCGCGAGCGCGACATTCCCGTCGGCCCCGGCCGCGGATCGGCCGCAGGGTCGCTGGTCTCCTACGCGCTCGGCATCACCGACATCGACCCGCTGCAGCACGAATTACTATTCGAGCGCTTCCTGAATCCCGAGCGCGTGTCGATGCCCGATATTGATATCGATTTCTGCATGAACCGCCGGGGCGAGGTCATCCAGTACGTCACGCAGAAATACGGCCGCGACAACGTTGCGCAGATCATCACCTTCGGCACGATGGCCACCAAGGCGGCGATCAAAGACGTCGGCCGCACCATGGATATTCCCTATGCCGACGTCGACCGCATCGTGAAGATGGTCCCGGCGCAGCTGAATATCACCATCGATCAGGCGATCGAAGATTCGCCTCAACTGCGCGAGGCCATCGAAAAAGACGGTCAGATTCGCGAGATGATCGAGACCGCGAAAAAGCTCGAAGGCCTGGTGCGAAATTCCGGAGTCCACGCCGCCGGAGTCGTGATTTCGCCACGCCCGCTCACCGATTTGGTCCCGCTGCACAAAACCAAGAACGACGAAATCGTGACCGCCTTCGACATGGTCGCCATCGACAAGCTGGGCCTGTTGAAGATGGACTTCCTCGGGCTGACCACGCTCACGATTCTCACCGACGCGTTGAAGCTGATCGAACAGACTCACGGGACCACGATCAAGCTCGAAGAGATTCCGCTCGAAGATCAGGAAACTTACCAGAAAGTTTTTTACAAGGGATTGACCTCCGGCGTCTTCCAGTTTGAATCGCATGGGATGCGCGACGTGCTGCGCAAATATCAGCCGGATTCCATCGACGACCTCACCGCGCTCAACGCGCTCTATCGCCCCGGCCCGATTCAGGGCGGAATGATCGACGACTTCATCGACCGCAAGCACGGGCGCAAAAAAGTCGAATACGAACTGCCGGAACTGCAGGAGATTCTGCAGGAAACTCTGGGCGTGATCGTTTACCAGGAACAAGTCATGCAGATCGCCAACCGCCTCGCCGGCTATTCGCTGGGAGAAGCCGATCTGCTGCGCCGTGCCATGGGCAAGAAAAAAGCCGAGGAGATGGCGCAGCAGCGTGAGCGATTCGTCGAGGGCGCCGCGCAGCGGAAGTATCCGCCGAAGAAGATCGAGAAGATTTTCGATCTGATGGCGCAGTTCGCCGGCTACGGCTTTAATAAGTCACACTCCGCGGCCTACGCGCTGCTGGCCTATCACACGGCTTATCTGAAAACGCACTATCCCGTCGAGTTCATGGCCGCGCTGCTGACCTCGGTCACCGGCTCGACCGACGACGTGGTCAAGTACATCAACGAATGCCGCGAGATGGGAATCGCCGTCGAGGCGCCCGACATCAATGTCTCCGACGCGAACTTCACACCGCACGGAGAGTCGATCCGCTTCGGACTGGCCGCGGTGAAAAACGTTGGCGGCAACGCCATCGAATCGATCGTCGCGGCGCGCAAGAAGCTCGGCCGCTTCAAATCGATTTTCGAATTCTGCGAAAACGTCGACCTGCGATTGCTCAACAAGCGCGTGGTCGAGTCGCT